>WSSedL1CaDRAFT_10001800_pt1 | contig 11860 bp, 10 predicted proteins | sample WetSurSL1Cattail_FD_9464 | JGI IMG/M metagenome (IMG submission 9464)
TACACTGAGGCCTTTAGAGCGACGGACGTTCAAACGCGATCAGTGCGTCGCTCTAGCTCTTTGTTTTGTCGCAACTTTACGCGCAAAACCGATTCCACTTTTGCGCTCGTTGCTCTAGGCCGAAGGACTTTTTCACGGACGACTTCTTATCGCCCCGTCGCTTCGGCGGCGATGCGCCCGAGCAATTCGGCGGTGGCGTAGCCGTCGGCTGGCAGGGCGTGCGTCTGCTGATAGAGGCGAATCGCGGCGCGGGTTCTGGCGCCGATCATGCCGTCCACCTTGCCGATGTCGAAGCCGAGCTTGACCAGCGCCTCCTGCAGGGCGATGCGGTCGGCTTTGCTCAGCGGCGTCTCGTCTCGCGGCCAGGGGGCTTTGATGCCGGGGCCGTCGCGCAAGCGCTCGGCCAACAGGCACACCGCCAGCGCGTAGGACGCGGCGGCGTTGTATTTGAGGATCGCCTTGAAATTGGCGAACGCCAGAATGGCCGGGCCTTTGACCCCGGCGGGCAGGTAGATCGAGGCCATATCGGTGCCGTCCGGCATGTCGCCATCGATGGCGATCACCCCGCGCGCCGTCCATTGCGCGGCCGGCAGGGCGATGTCGAGATCGGCGTCGGCATAGGCAAAGCCGGGCGGCAGGCGCACCTCATAGCCCCAGGGCTTGTCCCTCTGCCATCCCGCCAGCATCAAGAGGTTGGCGGTCGAGGCCAGGGCATCGGCCGGCGACCGCCATAGATCGATCTTGCCGTCGCCGTCGCCGTCCACCGCCTTGGCGAGGAAAGTGGTGGGTACGAACTGAGTCTGGCCGAAAGCCCCGGCCCAAGACGAGGTCATGTCGCCGGCGGAAAACTGCTGCTGCTGCATCATCTTGAGCGCGGCGATCAGTTGCGGGCGGGCGTAACCGGTGCGCGGGCCGTCATAGGCCAGAGAGGCGAGGGCGGCGAAGATGTTGTAACGGCCGAGGCCGTGGCCGAAGTCGGTCTCCATACCCCAAATCGAGACCAGGATTTCCTTGGGCACCCCGAAGCGGGCCTCGATTCCGGCCAGTATGGCGGCGTTGTCGGCCAGTTTTCGCTTGCCGATGGCGATGCGCGGTTCCGCCACCGTGCCGTCGAGATAGGCCCAGACCGGTTTGACGAATTCCGGCTGGTTGAGGTTGTGCTGGGCAATTTGGGGATTGCGAACGATCCGGCCCATCGCCGCATCGTAGGTGACCGCAGATATGCCCGCCGCCAGCGCCTCTTGCCGGAAGTTACTGACGAAGCTGGAGAATTTGAAATCTTCGGGGTCCGTCGCTGGCACGGCCGGAGCCGGCACGGGCGGCGGCGGTGGCGACGGCGCCGGGCGCGGGGCGGTAGTGCAGGCTGTCACGGTCAGCGCTAGCGCCAAAGCCGCCGTCCGCATGGGTAAAATCCTCATCGCGCCGTTATTCACCAAACCCCTCCGTTTAACCACACTATTACGCGTTCCCGACACAAATGCGGCGGTTGACATGCCGGGCCCCGCCGACTAGCTTCCGCGCCTCTTGCGGGGGAGCCTTCCGGCCTTCCTGCCCGGAACACTTCTAAAGGCGTGTCATGAAAGTCCGCAATTCCCTTCGTTCGCTCAAAGTTCGCGATAAGAACTGCCGCATCATCCGTCGCCGCGGCCGGGTGTACGTCATCAACAAGAAAGACCCGCGGTTCAAGGCGCGTCAGGGCTGATTTTCAGTCATTCTCAATGGTTTCGCCGGCGGGGGCTTGATATGCTTCCGCCATGCGCGTCTTTGTCCTGCTCCTATCGCTGCTGTCGATGTCCGCCGCCTGGGCGGGCGGGCCTTCGCTCGATCAATTGTTCGGATCGCTGAGGCGGGCGGTCGGTCCGGCCGAGGCCGCGCCGCTGGAAAAGGAAATTCTCGTCCGCTTTCAGCATTCGGGCAGCGACAGCGTCGAACTTCTGCTGTCTCGCGCCGACGAGGTGCTGGCCTCCGGCGACAAGGCAACCGCGAACAAGCTGCTCAAGGCGGTGACCGATCTGGAGCCGAACTTCGCCGAAGGCTGGCGCTTTCGGGCGCATTTCGCCGCCGACCAGAACGACGACCGCGCGGCGATAATCTACCTGCAGAAAACGGTGGCGCTGAACCGGCGGCATTTCGCGGCGATGGTCGAGCTGGGCGAGATGCTGGAGGAATATGGCGACACCCAGACCGCGCTCAAGCTGTTCCGCCGGGCGCTGAGCCTGGACCCGCAATTCGAGGGGCTGGCGCACAAGGTCGAGGCGCTGACCCGTTCGGTCGAGGGCCAGGGGATATAGTCGTCCGTGAAAAAGTCCTTCGCTTGGGGTGGCCCGGCGCTGGTTTTTCGCTTGCTTTCGTTTTTGCGGGATTTTGGAGCCGAATGGCCCGAAATCCTGTAAAACAGACCGCCGTCGATGCGCCGCCCGCGCGTGCGGCGGAACCCACGGGGAGGGACGCGACTACGCGTCCCCCCTCCCGTGGGGAAAAGTCATTTCCCGCCGACGAAAGCGACGCGCAGCATGTTGGTGGCGCCGGGGGTGCGCAACGGCACGCCGGCGGTGACCACGATGCGCTGGCCCGGTTTGGAGAAGCCCTCCTGCAGGGCGAAGCGGCAGGCGCGATCGACCATGTCGTCGAGATCCTGGGCATCTTCGGTGTAGACGCTGTGCAGGCCCCAGGCCAGCGTCAGCCGCCGCGAGATGTCCAGGCTGGGGGTCAGGGCGATGATCGGCGCGTCGGCGCGTTCGCGCGAGGCCCGGATGGCGGTGGCGCCCGACTTGGTCCAGCACACCACGGCGGAGGCGTGGATGGTTTGGGTGACTTCATGCACCGCGGACATGATCGCGTCCGGCGTGGTCTGTTCGGGCGGATTGCGCTGGCTGTCGATGATCGAGGCATAGAGCGGATCGCGTTCCACCGAGATGGCGATTTCGTTCATCATCGTCACCGCTTCGATGGGGTATTGACCGGCGGCGCTTTCCGCCGACAGCATCACCGCATCGGCGCCGTCGAACACCGCCGAGGCGACGTCGGAGACTTCGGCGCGGGTCGGCACCGGGGCGGTGATCATCGATTCCAGCATCTGGGTGGCGACCACCACCGGCTTGCCGGCCCGGCGGCACATGCTGATGATGTATTTCTGCTTGCCCGGCACCTGCTGCACCGGCAGCTCGACGCCGAGATCGCCGCGCGCCACCATGATGGCATCGGCCAGGTCGATGATGTCGGGCAGCCAGTCCAAGGCCTTGGGTTTTTCGATCTTGGCCAGCACGCCGGCCCGGCCGGCGACGATTTTCTTGACCTCGGCGACGTCCTCGGGGCGCTGCACGAAGGAGAGCGCCACCCAGTCGATGCCCAGTTTCAGCGCGGCTTCGAGATCGGAGCGGTCCTTTTCGGTCATCGCCGGGATCGGCAGCACGGTATCGGGCAGGTTGACGCCCTTCTTGTCGCGCAAGGGGCCGCCGACCTCGACCGTCGCCTCGGCGGAATCCCGGGTGGCTTCCTCGATGCGCAGGCGGATCTTGCCGTCGTCGATCAGGATGTACTCGCCGGCCTTGAGCGCCGCGAATACCTCGGGATGGGGGATCGGAATGTCGCTGCCCTCGGCCGTTGCGGCGCACACCAGGCGTAGACGATCGCCGACGCCGACCTCGCGGATGCCGCCGGACAAGGTCCCGAGGCGGATCTTCGGCCCCTGCAGGTCGATCAGGATGGCGACAGGCCGCTCCACCGACTTTTCCAGCGCCCGCAAATAGCTGACGCGTTCGGCCAGCATTTCGTGGCTGGCGTGACTCATGTTGATGCGGAAGACGTCGGCGCCGGCATCGAACAGAGCGCGGATGCGCTCCGGCGTTGCGGAGGAGGGGCCGAGGGTGGCTACGATCTTAATTTTGCGTTTGCGCCGCATGGTGCTTCAAATCCAATGGTTGGTCGGCCGATGCCGGCCGGTTGGCGTTAATTCGAAAGCGTCTGTTTCCAGTTCGGTTCGTTCCCTGTGTCGATCACGAAGAATCCTTTGCGATCGTAATTCCGTGCCGCACAGCGGTTGCGGCCGGGGATGTCGAACGACTTGCCTTCCTGCGTACAGAAGAAGGTATCGCCGCTCCAGGTGCCCGCGCCGCCGTCGGTGCCGTAGAGATAATAGTACCGTGCGTCGAGCGGGCCGGAGAGCAACAATTTGCACGCGCGAGGTTCGATCACCCACCAGCCGCTGCTTCTCCACGCCGTGCCGTCGAAACGGCCCAACGCCACTCTTGCCGGCACGTCGGCCTTGTTGCAAACCTCCAGCCCCGCCTGGGCAGGTTCCAGGGCCATCAACAGGACAATCAGCACGGCGGCGGTCGGACGCATGTGTTCGATGTGGTGATGATCGAAGGAAACAAAACTGTCAACGCGCTAGATAATGCACTTTATGCACAAATGATCGCATTTTTATGGTGATGTTCCGTTAACGACTCGAATGATTCGATTCTGCCTGCGGCAAATACCATACACCGCCCGACCTTTGGGCAACATGCCCATGTGAGCAAGGCGCCAATAGGGCGGAAATTCGACCAAAGATTCACAATTCATCAAGGGTCGGCGGACTTGCGTTGCCGATGATGCCGCCGTAAGTCATCCGCCCTCGCCGACTCTCGGTTTTGTCGCGATTTCGGGCGGAAAGCCGGTTTCCACTTTCCCCGAAAGCCCTTAAGGCGGCGAAACGTGACGGTGGAACGACAACAGGTGGAATGACGATGGCCAAGGCCGCTTTTGCCAAAGAACAGTTGAAGTCCTTCATCGAGCGCATCGAGCGGCTGGAGGAGGAGCGCGCCGCGCTGTCCGCCGACATCCGCGAGGTCTATTCCGAGGCCAAGGGCACCGGTTTCGACGTCAAGATCATGCGCCAGGTGGTGCGGATGCGGAAACTCGACAAGGCCGACTTCCAGGAGCAGGAAGCCATCCTCGACCTTTATCTGACCGCGATGGATATGCGCTGACACTTTCGTTCCCGGCCGAACGGCCGCGTAGCGGAGCGAGGGGACGGGGATGATGCCGGCGGGTTATCCCGCCGCCTTGATCGGTTCGTCGCTTTCCGGCGCATCGGGCTCGGCAGTCACCGGCGTTTCCTCCGGTTCTTCCAATCCGTATTCCTTGAGCTTGCGGTAGAGCGTCGAGCGGCCGATGGCGAGGCGGCGCGCCACTTCCGACATATGGCCGTCGTAGCGGGCGATGGCGAGGCGGATGATGTCCCTTTCCATATCCTCGAACTTGCGCATATGGCCGGCCGCGTCGGTGGTCGACAGGGCATAGGGCGAAATCGGCGCGGCGATGCCCATGCGTGCGCCGTCGGTGTTTTCCGGGGCCGTGCTGCGGGTTGCGGACGCAACGCCCAGCGCGCCGGCGATCTGCGGAAAGTCGCATACGTCGAGCATGGTGCCGTCGCATAGGACGACGGCGCGGAAGATGGTGTTCTCCAACTGGCGCACATTGCCCGGCCAGTCGTAGCGCTCGATCAGCCGGGCGGCCTCGGGCGTCATGCCGGAAACCGCCTTGTGCTCCTCGGCGGCGAAGCGGCCGATGAAATGCTGGGCCAGCGCCGGCACGTCGCCGGCGCGGTCGCGCAAGGGCGGCACCAGAATCGGAAACACGTTGAGCCGGTAGTAAAGGTCTTCGCGGAAGCGGCCTTCGCCGGTCAGTTCGGAAAGATCGCGGTTGGTGGCCGAGATGATGCGCACATCGACCTTCACCGGGCGCTTGGCGCCGACCGGGTCGACCTCGTTTTCCTGCAGCGCCCGCAACATCTTCACCTGCATGTCGAGCCGAAGTTCGCCGATTTCGTCGAGGAACAGCGTGCCGCCGTCGGCTTCCTGGAATTTGCCGAGATGCCGTTCGGAGGCGCCGGTGAACGAGCCTTTTTCGTGGCCGAACAAAATGGATTCGATCAGGTTTTCGGGGATGGCGCCGCAATTGACCGTGACGAACGGTTTGCCGGCGCGATCCGATGATCCTTGAATGGCGCGGGCGATCAGTTCCTTGCCGGTGCCCGATTCGCCTTCGATCAGGATCGGAATGGTCGATTGCGCCGCCCGCTCGCCGAGGCGGAATACTTGGCGCATGGCCGACGAGGAACCGACCAGATCGGTGAAGCTTAAGCGGTTCTCGGTCTTCTTCTTGAGTCGGGTGACTTCGCCCGCCAAGGTGCCGATCTTCATCTGGTTGCGAATCGACACTGCGATGCGTTCCGGGCTGGCCGGCTTGACCAGAAAATCGTTGGCGCCGGCGCGCATCGCCTCGACCGCCGAATCGATGCCGCCCTTGGCGGTCAGGACGATCACCGGCAGGTCGGGATGATTGGGGCGGAGCTTGGCCAGTACTTCCAACCCGCCCATGTCCGGCATGATGAGATCGAGCAGCACCACCGCGATGGAATCGCCGCGCGGCCCGTCGATCAATTCCAGCGCCGGGCCGCCGCCGGGGGCGGTGATCACGGTCATGCCGGAACGCCCGATCGACGCTTCGAGAAGCCTGCGCTGTACGGGATCGTCGTCGACGATAAGAACGGTCTGAGCCATCGGGGTGCCTTCGTTGTGCTGAAACGAGAATGCACGGCGGCGGTAAAGACCCGTTTAAGACATGTCCTTTCGTGGCACAGTATGTCTCTTGGCATGGTGAACGCGCGGTAAAGGCGAAGTGTGGGGCGTAACCTATCGGTAACGTTTTGCCGCCGAAACGGCATGGCTGCGCGGACGGCCGGCGCGATGTTGGCCGTTGGAGGGCGTGGTAGGCTTGATCTCGCACGGCCGTACTGCTGCAGGTGCGAAAGAATCTCGACGAATCGGCGCACATATGGGGGCGCCGCACGATTTTGAAATATTGAGTAACAAAAGCTGCAATTTGTGATAATCATTGAAATGCAACATTTTGTCACCGGTTACCGGTTTTTCCCCAGGGATCGGCGATCAAGGCGTCTTCGGCCGCATTGCGGAAGCGAAATCTTTGCGATATGCCCGCGCCGGCATTATGGGTGAAGTGAGACCGTGCAGGGTGATACGGGCGAAATAACGGGCGGCATGGACATCAGCGAACAGCTTCGTACGTGGCGGGCGTTCACCGGGTTTCTTCGGTGGGCGGGCTCGGGGGCCGGTTTGGTGGTTCTTACGCTCGTCGTTCTGGCTTTGCGCGGTTGACGGTCCTTGTCGAAGTTTCCCAATCGCTTCCGGCGGGCTTGCCCGCTACCAGATGAACACCAACCAGAAGTGTGAAACCATGCCACTGACCATCGGAATTCCGAAAGAGACTTTTTCCGGCGAGAAGCGCGTAGCGACCGTGCCGGATGTCGTGGCCAAGCTGATCAAGCTGGGCTTTTCAGTAACGGTCGAAAGCGGTGCCGGCTTCGGTGCCAGCTTTTACGACGACGCCTATGAGGCGGTCGGGGCGAAAATTGCCAAAACAGCCGCCGAGTTGTGGTCTTCGTCGGACGTCGTCTTCAAGGTGAACCCGCCGACCGAGGCGGAAGTGGCCCTGATGCACGCGGGCCAGACGCTGATCGATTTCATCTGGCCGGCGCAGAACCCCGAGCTGATGAAGGCGCTGGCCGCCAAGAAGGTCACGGTGTTGGCGATGGATGCGGTGCCGCGGCTGTTGTCGCGGGCGCAGAAGATGGACGCGCTGACCTCAATGTCGGGCATCAGCGGCTATCGCGCGGTGATCGAGGCGGCCAACGTCTTCGGCCGCTACTTCAACGGCCAGATCACTGCGGCGGGCAAGATTCCTCCCGCCAAGGTGTTCATCGCCGGCGCTGGCGTCGCCGGCCTTGCCGCCATCGGCACCGCGGTGGGCCTGGGCGCCATCGTGCGGGCCAACGACACCCGTGCGGAAGTCGCCGATCAGGTCAAGTCGATGGGGGCCGAGTTCGTTCCCGTCGATTATCAGGAAGAAGGTTCGGGCGGCGGCGGCTATGCCAAGGTGATGAGCGAGGGCTTCCAGAAGGCCCAGCGCGAAATGTACGCCAAGCAGGCCAAGGACGTCGACATCATCATCACCACGGCCCTGATTCCCGGCAGACCCGCCCCACGGCTGATTACCGCCGAGATGGTGCAGTCGATGAAGCCCGGTTCGGTAATCGTCGACATGGCGGCCGAACGCGGCGGCAACTGCGAACTGACCGAGGCGGGCAAGGCGGTGGTCAAGCACGGCGTAACCATCGTCGGCTACACCGATCTGGCCTCGCGCCTGGCCAAGCAGTCCTCGACGCTCTACGCCACCAACCTGCTGCGCCTTACCGAAGAACTGTGCAAAGCCAAGGACGGTAACATCGTCGTCAACATGGAAGACGATGCGATCCGCGGCTTCACCGTGATCAAAGACGGCGAGATTACCTGGCCGGCGCCGCCGCTCAAGCTTCCCGCGCCGCCGGCGCCCAAGCCGGCCGCGGCCGTCGTAAAACCTGAGGAAAAGAAAAAGTCCGGCGTCGGCACCGCCGTCATGATGCTGGTGGCCGCCGTGCTGTTCGCCCTGATCGGCCTGACCGCCCCGGCCGCCTTTATCGGCCACTTCACGGTGTTCGTGCTGGCGGTGTTCGTCGGCTACATGGTGGTGTGGAACGTTACGCCGGCGCTGCACACGCCCCTGATGAGCGTGACCAACGCGATCTCCTCGATCATCACCATCGGCGCGTTGCTTCAGGTGGCGCCGCCGCACGTTGCGGGCAGGTTGGACTTCACCATCCTCATCATTGCGGTGGTGGGTATCGCTCTCACGTCGATCAACACCTTCGGCGGCTTCGCGGTGACGCGGCGCATGCTGATGATGTTCCACAAATAAGGGGGGACCGTTCACATGACTTTTGCCATTCCTGCAACGTTGACGACGGTCGCCTATATCGGGGCCATCATCCTGTTTATCCTCTCGCTCGGCGGTCTTTCCAATCCGGAAACCAGCCGCCGCGGCAATTGGTTCGGCATCATCGGCATGACGATCGCCGTCCTGGCGACGGTGTTCGGCATGCGCGGATCGCTGACCGGCGACGTGCAGATCGTCGCCATGCACGGGCTGCCGTGGATCGTCGGCGCCATGGCGGTGGGCGGCACCATCGGTCTGATTGCGGCCCGCGTCGTGAAGATGACCCAGATGCCCGAACTGGTCGCCATCATGCACAGCTTGGTGGGTCTGGCGGCCTGCACCATCGGTTTCGCCAGCTTCATCGACACCACGCCGCTCGACGTTCCGGCGCGGGATCTGGTGGCGTCCGAGAACATTCACCTGATCGAGATTTATGTCGGTATCCTGATCGGTGCGGTGACCTTCTCGGGCTCGGTGATCGCGTTCGGCAAGCTGTCGGGCAAGATCACCGGCAAGCCGGTAATCATCCCCGGCCGCAATCTCATCAACCTCCTCGGCCTCGCCGTGGTGATCTACTACGGCTACGTCTTCGTCGCCGCCGGCGGTCTGCACGAACAGGCTCCGACGGTGCAGATTCTCATCCCGTTGATCGTGATGACGGCGATTTCGCTGTTGTTCGGCGTCCACATGGTGATGGCGATCGGCGGGGCGGACATGCCCGTCGTCGTGTCCATGCTCAACTCCTATTCGGGGTGGGCGGCGGCGGCGACCGGCTTCATGCTGGGCAACGATCTTCTGATCGTGGTCGGCGCGTTGGTCGGCTCGTCGGGCGCAATCCTGTCCTACATCATGTGCCGGGCGATGAATCGCAAGTTCCTCAGTGTGATCTCCGGCGGCTTCGGCACCGGCGGCGGTGCGGCGGCGAAGAAGGCCGACGGCGAACCGCAGGGCGAGGTGACGCCGATCTCGGCTGTCGATACCGCCGAGCTTTTGCGCGAAGCAAAGAACGTCATCATCGTACCGGGCTACGGCATGGCGGTGGCGCAGGCCCAGCACACGGTGTACGAGATCACCAAGTTGCTGCGCGAGAAGGGCGTCAATGTCCGCTTCGGTATCCATCCGGTCGCCGGGCGCATGCCGGGGCATATGAATGTGCTCCTGGCCGAGGCCAAGGTGCCCTACGACATCGTGATGGAAATGGACGAGCTCAACGACGACTTCCCCGATACCGACGTATCGATGGTGATCGGCGCCAACGACATCGTCAATCCGGCGGCCGAGGACGATCCGACCAGCCCGATTGCCGGCATGCCGGTGCTGCAGGTGTGGAAGGCCAAGACCTCGATCGTGATGAAGCGCTCGATGGCGTCGGGCTATGCCGGCGTCGACAATCCGCTGTTCTACAAAGAGAACAACCGGATGCTGTTCGGCGATGCCAAGAAAATGCTCGACGAGGTGCTCACCGCGCTTAAGGCGTAGGACCTTCGTTTTATCGAAATGCAAAGCCCCGCCGGCGCAATCCGGCGGGTTTTTTGCGACCAATAAAGCGCGGGGTTTCATATAGTCGTCCGTGAAAAAGTACTAAAGCGCAGCGAGGGACTTTTTCACAGGCAACAATATATATAGTCCGCCGGAGTTGTCGCGGGATGGTTTCGTATTCCGATTGTTGTCGTCCTCGTTCCTCTCCGCCACTCCCGGCTCGACCTGGAGTGCTGTGACGTAAGACAAAGCTGCATGGGTACTATCCCAAGCAGCTTGGTGTTAGCCGTCAGATTCCAGCCGCACATGGATAATGCTTCGGGGTAACGTCACACGCCCAACGGAACGATTGCCGTGTGACGATCAGTTGATCGCGTCTTCGCGGGCCGAAGCCGTGTTGCGTGAAGCGATGAAGCCGGAAACCGGGTAAACCCGGGTGCCGATCTGGCCGCCGCCGAGGCCGTTCCAAACGCGGACCTGCGACCAATCGTTGTTCTTGCTGACGTCGACCACCGAAACATTGAGATAAATCCGCCCGTCGCTCATCCAGTTGGCGTGATCGATACGGATCTCGCGGTTCGATACAACGGAACGCACCACCGCCACATGCCCGCTGCGCAAACGCCGGGAGCCGGCGAACACCATCACTGAACCGGCAACCGGTTGGTGGCTGCGAAGGTATTTGCCGTTGGCGCCCGCCCACCAGGCCTTGGCATTCCCCGAAAGGTTAAGGCCGGAACGCACGCGGGCAAACGGCACGCAACTGACCCGTTTGGATGTCCTGACGATGCTGGGGCCGTCCAATTCGATCGTGGGCGTCTCGGCCATGTTAAGGCTAGGCGACGGCAGTGCAGCCAGCACCGGTTGGGCGCTGATGATCGGCGTCGGCTGGGCATAACGCACGGTTTCGGCGTTCCGGGCAGGCTGCGGGGCCGTGGCGCAGGCACCAAGGCCGAGCGCGGCGAGGAGGGCGAAAGTTGTCAGTCCGTTGCGGGCGGTGCTGTTCATGCCTTATTTCTAACGGGGCTTTCTCACAAAAGAAAACTAAAAATTTCGAAAAGTGCGGCAATTAGAGCCACTTAATTGTTTACACTAATTGCAAATGGTTAATGTTGAGTTATATTTGCTACACTATTGCAATTTGGACAATAAAACGGGTCACGATTCGCGATAACATGCGGCGCGATTACGTGTATTTCCTGACTCGGCCGCTGGGGTGGTGGGCCGATTCTCGGTTCTTGCTGCGGTTGCCGCCAAGTAAATGCTGGAAGTTGACGTGTTCCGTGACATGGATATTTCGATTTATTGCAAAAGTTTTCCGAATACTGTTTTCCGTTGCGTCAAGATTCCGCCGCAAGGTAAGAAAACGCCGTTCATTTACTTCGGCCTTCCTGACGATGGGGCGGATGGCAAGCGCCATATCCGGCGCTGAGGGGGCGCTGCGAGCGGACCCGGCGTTATACGGACGTGCATAGGTTATGACCTATGCACGTCCGAGCGGCCAAACGGCCGTAAGCGCCATATGGCGCGAAGAAGCCCGCGTGGCGTTTGAACGCCATAAAGC
>WSSedL1CaDRAFT_10001801_pt1 | contig 11859 bp, 9 predicted proteins | sample WetSurSL1Cattail_FD_9464 | JGI IMG/M metagenome (IMG submission 9464)
GCAGAACAATCAAGATGAATATGGCCGGCGGCATATTATCCGATGATATTGCAACCTATGCCATCGCCTTAACAGCTGCCGGAGCTGATGCCAGGATGGCGGGTTGCGCCATGCCTGTTATGAGCAATTCCGGCAGCGGCAATCAAGGAATTTCGGCAACCCTGCCGGTAGTCGTTTTTGCAGAAAAGCTTCAAGTCGATGAAGAGAAGAAGATTCGGGCGGTTACTCTCAGCCATTTAATCACCATATATATCAAATTGAAGTTTGGAAGATTATCGGCACTTTGCGGGGCGACAATTTCCGCAATCGGCGCGAGCTGTGGAATAACTTACTTGCTGGGAGGAGACATAAAGGAAATAAAGTCGGCGATTCAAAATATGTTGGGTACTGTTACAGGGATGCTTTGTGATGGAGCAAAACCCGGCTGCGCTTTAAAGATTGCCGCTTGTACCAGTTCTGCCATCCAATCCGCGCTTATTACTATGCATGGGAATACGATTCAATCTACCGAAGGAATTATTGAGAATGATCCGGAGCTGACCATCCAGAACCTTTGTCGGCTAGGCAATCAAGGAACGGCAGAAACAGACAAAATCATTCTGGAAATCATGTTGAAAAAAACAAACTGTTAAGAAAATTTGTAAAAGGGTATTTTAAAATGTGAGTTATAAACTTTTTTAAACTGTGATACTAACCATAGTAAATAACCTGAAAGAAGGCTTTGAAATGAACACTAAGGAGGATAAATTAAAAGACGATTATAAATTTGCAGCACTTTCGCCGGGAGAGCTCCAAGACCTTAAACCTCGATCCGGCAAGTAAGTGACAATTTTTCTGCAATGACGCAGAAAAATTGGCCGGATCGGGTTCATTGTTTAAATACGACTGAGGTTTTGGGGTTGCTTGCCGGATTCAAGTTAAAGCAATTGAGGAGAAAATAAACCAAGAAAAATCGCAACAGATTATTCTTCTGGCCTATGAAAAAAATAAGTGAGTCTTACACAGGAAAACAAAGAGGGTAAAAATTTTCAAGGCAATGGGGAATTATTTCCATTATAAAACGTTTTAAATAAAAAGGTTTATTTTTAAAAAAAGTTAATTATAGGATCAATTAGTTTAGGTTGGTTGTCTGAAGTATTTTGACGAAACAGATCGGTTCGTTTGTTTCGAAATTAAAGTTTGGGATCAGGTAGCATGAAGCGGAAAAATATCGTTAGGATTGCAGCATTTATTTTTATAGCGGTTTTATTGCTCTTGATCGGCCATTTCTTTATTCATGGATTGGAAAAAGAACATGGGCATTGTTTGTTATGCGAGCTTTTAACGATAGGTTTTCCCGCCATGGAGCTTTACCAATTCATACTGTTATTCCTCTTTGTTGCCACTATTTCTCAAATTACGCTTATTTCGTTATCCCTTCGTTCTCACATTCAAATTCGGCTACGCGCTCCACCTTTCCATTCAAATCGTTAAAATCACATTTATTTTACCAAGTAAAGTTTGAATAAAATAATCAATTAGAGGATTTTTTTGTTTTAACCTAAAATCCGGCAAGTAACTTCATTAATTTATATCATTATATTAAATAAGAACTTGCCGGATTCAGACAATAAATCCGATCCGATCAATTTTTCCGCATTACAGCGGGAAAATTGCAATGTACTTGTCGGATCGAGGTTTAAACGGCTCTCCAGTACATGAGGGTTTATTTTATTTTGCTTTAAGCTTGGTATTGGCTATTGCCAAGCGAGGCTCTCCTAAGTCAATCAAAAATATGGAGACAAAAATAATGAAAAAGAAGTATGTATTATGGATTGTTTTGGCGCTGGTATGGATTAGCGTATCCTTCAATGTTGAAGCCAAACAACAAGATGAGTTCACTAAAATTGTGCTGCCCAACGGCTTGACATTAATGTACCGCGTGATGAAGAATCAGCCAATGGTTTCAATGTGTGCCGCAGTCTCCATTGGAATGAATCATCCTAAGCGCAGTATCGCCCATTTAACTGAACACATGATTTTTCGAGGAAACTCCCAATATTCTTTTGCAGATATTTTGGATGTAACCAGCAGATTAGGAGGGACTTTTGATGGCGAGACTTCATTTTATGCCACCTTCTTTAATTATGGGGTACCAAAGTCCGGCTTTGATGAAGCCTTTAAAGTCTTCAACAGTACCATCTGGAGCGCAGGCTTAGCGGAATCGAATATGGCCTTGGAACAAAAGATTATCGTTCATGAAGCGGAAATGAATTACGCGTCCCGCCTGGAGATGTATCCTGTTTTGCATTATTTTTATCCTGAGAATAATGACACCGTCACCACAGTTAACGCTATTACTCATCAAGATTTAAAAGAGTACTACCAATCATTCTATCAGCCCGCTAATATTACCTATATTATTGCCGGTGATTTTCAACCCGAGGGGGTCATCTCCGCTTTGAAACAGGTGAAAAACATCTATGGTGAGAGTGCTCAAAAGATTTCCGATGTGACGATCAAAGGATTTGATCTGCCCCATCACGATGTGGTGGAGGAAAGAAATATCTATCCTTATCAATTTCAAATGTTGTTGGCTTATGAGTTTGAAGGGCTGTCGCCGGAAGAACGAATGATTTTACGGGTATTATCTTATCTGTATGGGGAAACGAATCGAGTTGATTATGAAAAAAATGAACTGCGCGATTATTACGTGGCGATGCGTTCGGTGGGAGAGAAAGATTTTTTTGGCCTCTACTACCTGGAAAGAGACAGACCCTATAATCAGCAAATATACAACGAAGAAAAGGCTAATCTTTTGAAATTTATCCGCCAGTTTAAAAAGGTTGACATTAAAAAACAGCTGAAAATGGTGACTTTTGCGGTGGAGTTGGAGCAAGCGAGAAGTAATAATTCTGCGCCGGAAGCAGTGGATTATGAATTACAGCGATTGATTGATCCGGAAAATATCACCATTGATTCTTTGAATATTTTAAAGCGACTCAACGATAAAGACTTGCAAAGAGTTATCGATAAGTGTTTTTCACAACCTCCGGCCATTAACATCTTGGTAAAAAATGCGGTCCAAGGAGGTAATTAAGATGGTAAAGCGATATTTCTTATTTGGTTTGATATGTCTTTGGATACTAAGCTCAACTTGGCCGGTGCTGGCTGAAGGTCCTTCCCGTATTGAGCGGACGAATGCCAGCGGGATGAGTATTATGCTTCAAAAGAATCAATCAGAAGTAGCCCAGATAGTCTTGCTTTTGAAATCGGGCAGCGGCCTTGAACCGGCCGACAAAAAGGGTATCGCCCAAATTATGAATAATATTGTTTATTGGATACTCCAAAGCGATTCGAAGGATTCAATCGGCTCGGTCGATGTCCAAACCAATCCCGATTATACGGTAATTAATCTTACTACACTTGCAAGGAATACCAGACCGGTATTGGAAAAAATCAAGTTTTTATTGAGTGAACCCATTTATAGTTATGATGACGTGGTGGATTTACAAAAATACACGCGCAGCAGAATCAAATCTCGGGTAGGAATCATCCAGCCGTATATCCGGTTTACCCAAGAGTTTTATAACACGGTTCTTCCGTATAACGATTGGCCAAGTCAGAAATCGTTGAATGCCATAACCGGAGCTGACGTCTATCAATGGTATCGGCAGACATATCAACCGGGAAATGCGGTTTTATCAATTTCCGGTAAAATCCCTCAGAATATTTCCGACGTGGAGAAATTTTTCTCGGCAATAAAAAGCGAATCGGTGGATCACCGGTTATTGGTTGCACCGGTTTTATTAACTGAAAGCAAACAGATCGAACAGGAAGACCAAAATAGTAAAGCAGCCTCCGTTTGTATCGGTTTTGCAGCACCTCCCATTAGGGATCCCGATTATCCGGCATTTAAATTGATTACTTTTTATTTAGGGGACTACTTTGAGTATTTTGATGAACTGCGTTTAAAATACGGTTTATTCTATACTCCGGTTGTATTTTCCAATGAATTGGAGAAGCCAAGCGCTCCCAATCTGGTTTTGATTAGCATGACCGACTCCGATCACGTGAAGATGGTGGAATCGGAATCTTTTAAACTGACGACCCGGTTGATNGAGAAAGGAATTGAACAAGAGGAGATTGCTAANGTACTTACNGCAATGAAAGCGGCAGATGAAGCCAACCAGGCATCCGGAGCCAACATTGCATTTTTGAATGCCNTAAGTTATTATTTGCGGACCCAATTGGTTTATACCGATGCGCTATGGCCCAAATTACAACAGCTCAAAACCGAGGATATCAAAAGAGTTGCCGCTAAATACCTAAAAAATTATATCCAGGTTGTATACAATCCCAAACAAATAGCGGCTGACTTATAATAATTAAGACATGGAGCCAAAGAAATGCGGTGAAGGAATTGAACTGAAGTTTATCGGAATATTTAAGAGGTGAAACAAGGTGATACAGCAGTTTCAAAAAAAATTAGCCAAAATATGCGGCCGGCATTTTACATTCATTGTCATTCCTAATTCTGCCAATCAAAGAATTCGTAATTTCAGGATTCCATTGGGATTGATGGTGCTCCTTTTGTTATTCATCACGTTGAATATCTATATTTTCTTTGCTTATAGCACGCAGGTCTGGCAAATCAATTGTTTCCGCCAAAGAATTTCAGTGCAAAATCAGCTGATTGCAAAGTTAAAGGCAGAGAAATCCCGGGTTGCGCCGATCTTAAATAAAAACCATTATTTTGAAACCCAATTTGCCCAGTATCGTCAAGACAATCAAGCGATGGTCGATACCTGGAAACGAATACGCCAAAAAGGCAATTTACCTTTTGTTTTATCTAGTCGTGGCTTTTTTAACCGAAATACCAAGCTCGGTTCTTTTGTCTACACCCCGATGCCGCAACCCATCAATACATCGCTCGATCGACTTGAACATAATTTGGATCAATTGAAGCCGATTTTAAATAAAGAGATAGGGGAACAAAAGAAGCTTTTTAATGAATTAGAAGCGTATGAACGTCATCTCGATCATCGACCATCCCTTTGGCCGGTTTATGCCCAGATATGTTCTTCATTCGGAATGCGATTTCATCCTATTTACCGGAAGTATATTCTGCATGAAGGGGTCGATTTGGCGGCGGAATATGGTACTAAAGTCCGGGCTACCGCCGATGGGATAGTGAAATTTGCCGACTGGGAAGCAGGATATGGCCTGATGGTGGCAATAGATCATGATTATGGGTATGAGACCCGCTATGGTCACAACTCCAGGTTACTGGTTCATTCGGGGGAAACGGTGAAAAAAGGACAAATTATTTCACTCTCCGGCAATACCGGAGAGAGTACCGGCCCGCATGTTCATTATGAGGTCAGGATAAACGGCAAACCGGTTAATCCGGTTCCATTCCTTAAAGAATAATAGCAGAAGCTAAACTGAAAACGGTCACAAGGAATGAGACATTTCAATCAAGTAATCAAGAATGTCTTGCCGGACTATGGAATATCGGGATTCGATAAAAACTTTATGCAATCCGCTTTGGGATATATTTTATCAGCAATTGTCGGTATTGCTGCGATCGTAATTATCTTTTGGCTGGTTGCCAAATTAATCCCCGAGAACAAAGCAAAGGCTTCCTAATCTAATATAACGTGAATATAGTTGAAAAATGAAAGTAAATGACATGAGAGATTAGTGGGATTGAGTCATCTCCGGGATTTGAACGGGCTAACCGGTGTAATATTGCAAGCACCCGAACAGCGAGGATTATCGTGCAAAAACATAAAAAAATAAACGGTTCGCTTTTTCTTAAGAATTTTTGCCAGTCGGGAACAGTGTGACGCCCTAGCGGAGAACAATTGCCCCAAGAGCCTGAAATAGAAGCAGACTGTATACAATAGACCCTTTGAGGTTTTTGGGGAGATTTATTTTTATTTTGGGTGGGCAAGCCTTTTGAATTGCTATTGGCGAACCAATTGGAGGTGGAGGAGGCCACCGCAAATGGGTTTTGGTTATGGATAATCCCATAATCATTATAGGGCAAGTGAAATAAGGCGATCTCCAAAACAACCGCCAAAGTTAAACTTATAAAAAACCACCCGATTTGTTCATTCCGCTTCATGTTTACTAATAACTCCCCGGATTAAGCCGTTTTTGTTTTATTTCCCTTATTTCCCGCTTTTCTCATGACTTCTCTTTTAGCGGTTGCCTTGGCTGCAACTACTTTATCCGCTCGATAGGCGCCATAGAAAAATACAGCGAAGATTGTCAAGACCACTATCACTGTACCCCAGATTAATTGTGGACTCATTCTTATCACCTCCTTTCAATTGCGTTTTCAAACAATAAAGAATAATAAAGTCAATATCAGATAGACGGGAAAGAGAATGATTCCCGCGTAAAATATATACTCAAAGAAATGGGGCATTCCATAGCCTTGTTCTTCGGCAATCGACTTCACCATGAAATTCGGGCCATTACCGATATAGGTATTGGCTCCCATGAAAACTGCTCCACAACTGATAGCTATTAGCAAATTCTCCCGGATACCGGCCACTAACGGCAAATGACTTAATCCATTTTTAGTAACGCTCTCCGCTATGGTCGTAAAAGTTAAATAGGTAGGAGCATTATCCAGAAAAGAGCTTAACACTCCGGTTAACCAGAAGAAATGCCAGGGTTTGCTAATCCCGAAAGAAGCCCCTTTTGTTTCAAGCAGTAACATGAATGGGACCATGGTAATAAAAATACCGGCAAACAGAATCGCTACTTCGGAAATGGGCTGAAACGTAAAACTATTTTTAGCTCTGATTTCTTTGGAGGTATACCTCAGGGACAATAGAATCATGCCAATCATAATCAGCTCACGGTAAGGAGTTTTCAGTTGGAAAAACACCGATAAAATAACGACCAGTAAAAATAAAAAATTAACCTTGCCGGAGAACCGAAGCGGGACGCGGGCGTTTTGGTCGGATAATATATCGATCCGGAATTCCCGACGGTAACTGGTGGTGTCCCAGAGATAAAAGATCCCGAGTAATAAGCCAAGCGCGGTAGCCCATATCGGCAACAATTTGAGTGTCCAAAGAAAAGGAACACCTTTCAAATAACCCAAGAAAAGCGGCGGATCGCCGAGAGGAGTCAAACTTCCCCCGATATTGGAGATGATGATAATGAAAAAGATCAGAATATGCTTGATGTGCTTCCGTTCACTGATGCTTTTCAATAAAGGCCGGATTAATAGCATACTCGCCCCGGTGGTTCCCACCAAATTAGCTAACAGAGCGCCTATTAATAAAAACAAGGTGTTATTAGCAGGAGTGGCGCGGAGATCGCCACTGATCAGAATTCCACCGGCAATAATATATAAAGAAGCCAAAAGTAAAATAAACGAGATATATTCTTCCATTGCTCCGAATAATTTCTGTGGATGAGATATCATCAGATATAGAAAGATCGGAATCGATAGAATGACTGTAATGACAACCTTATTACGATTCTTCTCCCAGAACTGCGGCGCAACCAAAGGCATAATCGCAATCAATAACAGCAATAGTATAAAAGGGCAGTATGAAAAAAATTGCAGTATAGTAAACATTGGCTTTCCTCCTTTCAAGGCATATAAAAAAGGTGGGATGCTCTAAATTAGAGCTTCCCACCCCGGAAGCCGGTTTTCTCTTGAAAGCGAATCAAATCAATTCGCCCAACCGGTAAAACATTTTATTTGATTGATATAAATCTTATCATATTGGTTTGACGATTACAACTTATAATTGTTACTATTTATGGAAGTGCCTTTCCGTCAAATAGACTTCATATATTGCACTCCTGCCATCCGTGCATATTCCGGGTCCAGGGCCACCAAATCGTTTTTATTGATATCCCGTAAATCTTGTTTTCCCAAAGAACGGGCTGCCTGTTGCATCTCCTGGATACAGCTTTCAAAAAAGTTATAGAGATGTTTCGCACCCAAATCAGGGTCATACTCTTGTTTTTCTTTGGCCCCGTAGTAAATAATTCCGGTGGGCGGTTCCCAAGGTGTCGCTTTAGTAACTTGAGTATGAGACATTACCAAAGCGGCAATTGTACCAAAATAAACTGCATCCGCCCCGAGGGCTAAACATTTCAAAAAATCACCGGGAGTAAACAATCCACCTCCGACCAACAAAGAAATTTGCCCGGTTAAGTTCCGGCTTTCCAAGTATTGAACCGTGCGGCAGAGGGCGGGAAGGGTCGGCAAACCGACATCATCTTGTAGCAGGGTCGGGCAGGCATGGGTTCCGGCTTCCGCCCCATCCAGGACAATCACATCGATCCCGCCCTGAGTGATAAAATCCAACTCCGCTTCGATATAATGGGTTCCCCCGAATTTAACCGCAATGGGCACTCCGCCGGTTACTTCCTTGAGGGTTGCGATTAAATTCTTCCAATCGGCTAAATCTTCGACTTCCGGTATCCGTGATTCAAGCACCACGTCTAATCCAGGGATGGCTCCCAGACGTTTGGCATAACCGGCTGTTACTTTCTGACCGGAAATCCTTACCGGCGCCGAATCATAAGCGCCGTGGCCTAAAGCAATTTCAATCATATCTGCTTGGCTGAGTATTTTATCCGACTTTGACCAATACCCCTTATTGAATTGAATGATATACTTATCTGCCACTGCTCTTGCTTCGTCAACCAGCGGTCCGCCGCCTGTATTATCTGCCGTCCCGGTTAGAGCCGAAGCTTTCGCCAGGGCTATTTTTGCCTTAAAACTGATTGCATTGCCATAGGCCATTGCGCTCACCAAAAGGGGCACCTTTAGGGTTAACGGTTTTTGGGCTTTGGGGCCGAGGGTAACCTCTGTCTGTACCGGAATATCGTAGGCTAATGGTTTGCCGGACAAAAAAACTGGATTGAGCTGAAGCTGATCCCACTTTAAAAAGTGAATATTGGTTCCAAAAGGCCGCTGGGATGCTTTTCCGGTATCCGCCCTGAGATTACTCTCGAAATAATCCCGCCAGGTTAATTTGTTGAGTAGAGTGAGCATTTCAATGAAGGCCGGCTTTTTGATTAAAGCAGAAACGCTTTGGCGAAACTTAGCCTTCAAAATAATCAGTAAACTAAGTGCAGCCATTCCGGCTCCCAGGAGGATTCCGCCTAAACCAATCCAAAAATAGCCGGTCATTTTTTGATCTCAGCTCCTTTCGGAGGATAAAAGCAATGATCGACTCCGACCAGTGAGGCAATTTCAGCGGATGTGGAGCACAGATCGGCCAGGGACAATTGCTTTAAAGAATTCCATCCCATGCAGCCAATGGCCAGCATGATTTCCTCATTACAACTTTTTAAAAAATTGGCGATACTCATCGCCGCATCGTCGATTGATAATTTATCTTTTGATTTTCCATTTTCAAAAACTAGTTCTGTCACTGGTTCCCAAGGAAGGATTTTGGTTATTTGTGTATGAGCCATGGCCAGTACCGCAACTGTACCAATAGCGACCGCATCAGCGCCCAGGGCCAGAGCTTTTAGAAAATGTCCCGGGGTAACCAGTCCTCCGGAGATGATTAAGGAAATTTTATTTTGTAAACCGTGTTGTTTTAAAAAGTCGACTGTCCGGCAAAGGGCCGGTAGAGTAGGAAGACCGACATCATCGGCCAGTAACCCCGGTCCATAATGAATCCCGGATTCTGCTCCCGCTATGCTTAAAAAGTCAATTTCTGCCCCGGTTACGATTTCCAATTCCTGTTCCAGATGATGGGTGGCGCCGAACTTAATCCCAATCGGCGCGCCATTGGTTAACTGCCGAAGATATTTGACCAGTTTGGCTAATTCTGCGCCATTTTTAGCATTGGCCAACATCGCCTCTTCAATCAAATCTTGGTTGGAGTCAAGTTTCATATAATCACGGAATTCCGGGCTTAAGTCCTGGTATTTCCATATTACCGGCGCCGATCCATACGCTCCATATCCGAGATTAATTTCAATCGCATCCGCTTGCCGCAGGATAGCTTCTTCTTTTGCCCAAAAGCCCCGATGATACTGGATTATTAGTTTTTTAGCATGTTTGCGTTCTTCAGGCAAAAATGGGCCGGCTCCAGTATTGGTAGCAGTCTTTACTAAATCAGCGCCCGTGGCCAAAGCAATTTTAGCATTTAAGGAAAGTCCGCCACCGTAACTCATTCCGGCAATCATAATCGGGATATCAATCTCAAGCGGCCTTTTGGCTTTTGGTCCGATAATGACCTTGGTATCGATATCCGCTGATTCAACAGCGGGTTTGCGGGTATAATATACGGGATTGAAGAGCAATTTGTCCCAAGCAGATAAGTGTTTTGGGGTTCCAAAGGGACGTTTTAGGGGTTCACCGTTAGTTGAACGCAAATCACTTTCGAAAACATTTTGAAATCCCACTTTCGTGAAGACGTTATACATTTCCCCGATATTCTCCGGGTAAGGATCTTTCATTAAACGCTTTACAAAGGCATCGGTCCAAAGATTAAAACCGGGCTTCCAAAGTAAGACGGCGGCAATAAGGATTATAAAGATTCCTACTCCGACAGCAATAATGAATTGCAAAGCGATTTGCATCGATTTTACTCCTATCGATCCGAAACAGCACGGCTTTTACGTAAATTAGTTTTACCATTGGAAGAAAATATATTAATGCTTCCTTAGCATCCCCGCAAGATACAAAACCTTTTCGTAAAACTCTAAACCTTATTTTGGATAGTTTGGTGAATATAATGAACATTTTCAGCGAATTTGGTAAAGTTAATATTGACTATTTGGATGGGAATTATTATAATTAAAACATTAATAACTCTTATCCAGAGAAGGTGAGGGAACGGCCCGATGATCCTTCGGCAACTATCCAGCAACCGCTGGATTTGCAGTTTCAAATGAAACTGCACTTCGGCTTATGTAGGATGCGGTGCCAATTCCGACGGGGTGACCCGGGAGATGAGAGAGGTTTGTCGGAATATGGAAAACCTCTTTCACTATCGAAAGAGGTTTTTTTATCGATAAGGGAGGGAAATAAAAAGCATGAAGATTGAGACTCAGTTAGCCCATGCCGGGCTCTGTACCGACCGGAACACCGGCGCTATCAGTACACCCATTCATCAAACCGCCACTTTCCGTCATCCGGCAGTGGATGTTTCAACCGGTTATGATTACTCACGAACGATTAATCCCACTCGTCAAGTACTGGAAAAAGTAATGGCCGAACTCGAAAAAGGGGAGCGCGGTTTTGCTTTTGCCTCGGGTATGGCTGCGATAACCGCAGTTCTCATGCTGTTTGCTTCCGGTGATCATATCATGGTATCCAATGACTTATATGGCGGGACATACCGGGTATTGGAGAAAAGCTTTAAGCAGTGGGGGCTTAGCACGACTTATGTGAATACTTCCAGGCTCGCAGAGGTCCAGGAAAAGATTATTCCCGGCAAAACCAAAGCTATTTTAATTGAAAGCCCCACCAATCCATTGATGAATATTACCGACTTACGAAAAATCGTGTCTTTGGCCACAGAAAATGGCATTTTAACGATTGTCGACAATACCTTCATGACTCCCTACCTTCAACAACCATTGGAGCTGGGAGTGGATATTGTGCTTCATAGCGGGACCAAGTATTTGGGCGGGCATAATGATGTACTCTCCGGAATCGTGGTTACCCGTTCTTCTGAATTTAGTGATAAAATTGGATTTATTCAGAATTCGACCGGGGCGATCTTAGGACCCCAGGATAGTTGGTTGATGCTGCGTGGGATTAAGACGCTTGCCCTCCGGATGGAAAAGCAACAGCAAAATGCCGGGAAGATTGTCGCTTGGCTCTCTCAAAACCCAAAAGTAAAAAATGTTTATTATCCGGGGCTTCCC
>WSSedL1CaDRAFT_10001802_pt1 | contig 11844 bp, 9 predicted proteins | sample WetSurSL1Cattail_FD_9464 | JGI IMG/M metagenome (IMG submission 9464)
CTCTTTAGTTAACAAGCCGACAAAGCCTGTAAGCATTGAATATGGCTTGGTAGTCTATTATCCCTTTAGCGGCAATGCTAATGATGCAAGCAAAAACCATTACAATGGAATTGTAAAAAGAGCCAGATTATGTGAGGATAAAAATGGTAAACCAAACAGCGCTTATCATTTCAATGGAAGCGATAATTATATACAGATCGATAACGTCAAAGACCTTAATGCAATTGAAACGATTACGGTATGTGCATGGATCTGTCCGCAAAGCTATTCCTCTTATGCAGCCTGGTTGTCAAAGCCAGCAAGTTTGTATAATTCGCAAATACGTGCAGGTTTTGGTCAGGTGACTGATAAAAATTGGGGATTAACTTTGTACAATAACAATGAAAAAAATTGGTTTGAATATAATCTCAAAGACAATTTAATGCCTTTAAATCAATGGAGTTTTGTTGTGATAAGTGCTGACACTAAATCAGGAGAAGTGAAGGCTTACCTGAATGGAAAAGAAGTAGCATCATGGCAGAATATGAAGAAATTCTCTTATTCAGAGCTTCCGATGTATATTGGTTATCAGTTTGACGATACTGAATATTTTGATGGCTATATTGACGAAGTTCGCATTTATAACCGGGTACTCACACCAGAAGAAATTTCAACACTTTACAAATTACCATAATTAATAATACTAATTTTACACAAATGAAAAAACTTTCAATTACTTCTGTAAGGATGATAGCCACCGTTATAGGCTGCCTTATGCTTCAATCGTTGTGTGCCCAATGGCCTCAATTTCGCGGACCTATGCGTAATGGGATTTGTAGTGAATCAAAACTCTTAAAAGAATGGCCTGAATATGGACCAAAACTTTTATGGTCTGCAGATACTATTGGTGATGGTTTTGCGTCAGCCGTAATTCAAAATAACATCGTTTATACTGCCGGTAAAAAGGATTCAGTTGAGTTTCTTACTGCATTGGATATGAACGGTAAGTTATTGTGGCAACAACCTATTGGCAGAGCAAGCACTAAAGATTGGTGGCCACAAGGCCGATCAACACCTACAATCTATAAGAATAAAATCTATGCGATTACAGTTCTTGGCGATATCGCATGCTTTGACGCTAAAACTGGAAAAGAGGATTGGAAATTGAATGGTTTTGAAAAGTTCGAAGGAATCGGTTATGATCTGAGGTATGGCGGTATTGCAGAATCACCCCTTATTATTGATGACAAACTGATCATCACTCCCTGTGGAAAAAAAACTACCATGGTTGCACTGAATTGTCTTGATGGCAAAACAATCTGGACTTCAGAAAGCATTGGAGATACCAGTACTTATACTTCACCGGTTTTAATTCAGGATAAGGATAAGAAAATCATTATTACATCAACCGCCAATTATACCATAGCCGTTGATTTTAATAACGGGAAGATAATCTGGAAGGATAAACTAAGTAAAGGTATTCTCCCGCTTGTTGATAAAAATCGATTCTATTTCAATGGAGATAACTTTCTAAATAAGGGAGGTCGAATGTATGGTTTGAATAACGATCTAAATAATTGCTCTGTGTTGTGGAAAGATACAATTAATGCTAATTACATGGGTGGTACACTGCTTATTGGAAATAAAATTTTCGGGTCCAGTGAAAGTAAACAAATCGGTCTTTTTTGTATGGATGCGGGAACCGGCAAACTCAATGGTTTTAACAAAGAAATTAATGGCTGTAATATGATAGCCGCCGATGGTATGATTTATTGCTATGAGGACAAAAGTGGCCGGGTTTGTTTGTTAAAGAATAATGAAAATTCCTTGAGTTTTGTAAGTTCATTTAAAGTAAAATTGGGAAATGGACCTAATCTTGCCCACTTGTCAATTGCAAACGGACTGCTATTTATCAGGCATGGAAAAGTTTTAATGGCATACGATATAAAGCAAATATAAACTGCTATCATGGGGAAAAAGGTTGTACTATGTAATTGCAGAGGAAACATTGTGGATGTTACAGGTTTGCATGCAATTTCATCTTATATCCAAAATATTGATATTGAATTAATTACCGTTTCAGATCTCTGTGGAATTTGTGTTACTAAAAAGACGGAAGCTCAAACACTTTTTTCCACTCAGGACGAGTTGCTAATAATAGCCTGCCATCCAAGAGCTGTCAGGCTTTTATTACAAAATATTGGCGTGGATATTAAAACAAAACAGTTTTCCTTTTTGAATTTCAGAGAGAACAGAGATGATCACTTTTTTAATACGATTCAATCTTTTGCCAATGACACTTCCGGAAAATCTTCCATCAACATAGAAAGTGATCCGGCATGGCCTGCATGGTATCCGATTATTGATAATATCCGCTGTTCAACCTGCGGACAGTGTGCTGATTTTTGTCTTTTTGGGGTGTATGAAAAAAGTGAAGGACATGTCAATGTGGTCAATCCGAAGGGATGTAAAAATAACTGCCCTGCTTGTGCCCGTATATGTCCCCAAGCTGCCATTGTATTTCCGAAATATTCAGAGGGTGGAGCTATTAGCGGCTCTGAAATATCTGACGAAATTACGGAACTGCATCGTCAACAACAGGATATTAATACTATATTGGGAAGCGATATTTATGCTGCCTTAGAACAACGTAAATCTAAACGTAGATCTATTATCAAAACCGATGCCATGGATAAGGCTTTGGAAGAACGTGAGAACGCTTTATCTAAGAAAATAAATCAATAGGAAGATGCATGTCATTAATTAAAAATATATGGCGAACGGATCGAACCTGCCTGCGAAAGTTTATTTTCAATTTCGGATGGAAGGGTCTGAGAGGTTTTCAGAAATTTCAAAAACGAAAGAAAAAAGGTGAGATTTTTCCGGCTTTTCAATTCATTTCGGTTACAGACGATTGTAACCTTAGCTGTCAGGGCTGCTGGGTAACCAAAAGCGGGAATGCGCAAAGTCTTGATATCGATAAAATTCACGCCATCATTGAACAGAGTAAAAAGCAGGGATCATATTTTTTTGGTATACTGGGTGGCGAACCATTATTGTATAAGCCCCTTTTTGAAATATTTACCAAACACCCCGATTGTTATTTTCAACTTTTTACAAACGGAATGCTTTTCAATGATGAAGTGGCTGAAAAGCTTCGTAAATGCGCTAATGTTACCCCACTCATCAGTTTTGAGGGTAACGAACAAATTGCTGATGTTCGCCGTGGTAGTAATCATGTGTATCAGCGAACCATCCGGGCTGTTGAAATTGCTACAAAGCACAAGCTTGTTACAGGGGTCGCCATTAGCGTGTGCAAATCCAACATAGACATGGCTCTATCGGAAGAGTTTGTTAACATGCTACACGACAAAGGTGTCATCTACCTTTGGTATTATATTTACAGACCTGCAGGGGAGAACCCCTCCTATGAGCTGGCTTTATCGCAGGAGGAAATACTCCGCTTACGGTTTTTTTTGGTGGAAGGTCGCATAAAATATCCTTTGATTTTAATTGATTCATACTGGGGTGCGGATGGTGAACCATTCTGTCCCGCCGCTGAAGGCCTGAGTCACCATATTAATCCTTCGGGATTCATTGAACCATGTCCTGTCGTTCAGTTCGCTTGTGATCATATCAATGGACAAGATTTAAAAACGCTCTATGAGGACTCTGTATTTCTCAAGGATTTTAAAAAAAGTATACACGAAAAAACCAATGGTTGTATCCTAATGGAAGATCCTTTATGGTTGAGCAATTTTGTATTAAGCCATCAGGCCATCAATACATCGAACCGTCCGGGATTATCTGAGCAATTAGCATCGGCTCCGATGGTTTGCAGCCATGGAAGTTGTGTGAAAATTCCGGAAAAACATTGGATATACAGAATGGCTAAAAGGCGCGCTTTTTTTGGATTAGGCGCATACGGATAGCTTTGAAAAAAGATTACAAAATGAAGGAACCTGAATTATACCTCAATGTCCCTAATGAAAAGGAAACGAGGTTTGAAATAAGAAGCAAGGTAGAATCATTTTTCCACAAAAATGAGTTCATGCCTCCTGTGTCTTATGAAACCTTATTTGAATTGGCCGGTTCGCTTATCGAAATGCATGGATGGGACATAAAATACCAGGCATTTATTATGGTTTGCTGCGGTAATTCAATCTGGAGAAATGTGGTCGGATCCATACCATTTAATCGAAGGATTCTGCTACTTCCACAATGCCTCAGAAACAGTACTTATTGTAAAGCCGAGCATGATGTGTTGGGCCTGTTATGTCATGAATGCGGTAGTTGCAGCGTTTCGGAATTTCTGCGAGAAGCAGAGACTCTGGGTTACGTAACTATGGTAACGGAAGGAACCACCATCACATCAAAATTAATTGAAAGTGGAAAAGTAGATGCAGTTATTGGCGTTGGCTGTATGGAATCGTTACAAAAAATGTTTGTTTCAGTAAGCAAGTATTCTATTCCCGGCATTGGTATACCACTTTTAACTTGCGGGTGTAAGGACACTTTGGCCGATTTCGATTGGATAAAACAAGAGATACATCATATTCACCAAAATTCAAACCTGCGATTGTTGAACCTGAATTATTTAAGGAATAAAGCCTCTGCTGTTTTTGAAGAAGAATCTTTAAGAAAATTTTATGAGCCTTCAAAAAACGAAACAGAAGAGATCGCAATAAACGCTCTCCTTATGGGAGGTCAGAGACTAAGGCCTTTGTTGGCTATACTGACCTATGAAGCTTTTAGTGCTCAAACAAACCCTGAAGTTTTAAATCGAATAGCCATATCAGTAGAGTGTTTTCACAAAGCCTCGCTAATTCACGACGATATTGAAGATGGCGATGACACCCGCTACGGAAAAGAAACCATCCATTCCCGTTATGGTATTCCTATTGCTATCAATGCCGGCGATTTTCTGATTGGTGAGGGCTACCGCCTGATTACCGATTGTGAACTACCGGCAGGTTTGATTTGCGATAGTATAAAAATAATTTCACAGGGACATAAAAATCTTACCATTGGCCAGGGAACTGAATTAATTTCGGTACGAAACAAAGAAATACTGTCTTTGAATGATATGTTGAGCGTTTTTGAAAACAAAACTGCGGCCGCATTTAAAGTTTCCATTCTATTGGGTGCCACATTGGGTGGTGCAAATAAAGAAACCCTTAATTTATTGGATAAATTCAGCAATTACGCAGGAATTGCTTATCAAATTAAAGATGACTTATCCGATTACCAAGGTGATAAAGGAGATGTTGCTTCAAGAAAATTTTCTATTCTTCTTTCTATGCTGGTGGAAAAACTTCCTTCTCAGGAAAAAGAACAGATTCACAGGGCAATTTCATCCAACGATCTTAACAAGATTTACGAACTTATTACCAGGTATCAAATTGAGCAACAGACAGAAATTTTATTGAAAGATTACATTCAGAAAGCCAAACAATGTTTGGACGATCTTCGAAATATGGGACTTAAATTAGCACTATATGAAATTCTGGGCAAAATTTTCAAAGACTATATTTAAGATTATTGCTTATTCATGGCTTCGAAAGGTCGCTCCCAAATCAATTGAAGCTGTTTTAAAAAGATCGATTGACATACTTGAACCGTCAATGGTGTGCGAAATCAAATCATACATACTTGAGCAGCAAACCCCAAAAGGTGGTTTTGCAGACAGGGCAGGGAAAAGCGACTTGTATTACTCTTTGTTTGGCTATTTTATTTCCGAATCGTTCTCTGTATCTGAAGTGCAGTTGCCACTTAAAAAATATGTAAAGCAATCCGTCACGGAATCAATACTTACAGGGGTGCATCTTTATTGCGGTGCTATTTTATATGCTAAGCTTTGCGGAAGTGATTCTTACACCAAAAAGCTAAAGAAGCAAATTATCACATCTTTGAGAGCAGCCAACCTGCAAAAAGAATACTCAGGTTTTCTCGGTATCATGGCACTTTATTACCTGGGAGATTTTGTTAGCATCAGAAAAATAATGAAGCAATACCAAACTTTAAAAGTACAGAACGACAAGCCATGTTCTGTTGTTGCCGCTACCGCTGTGCTTTTAGAATTAGCTGGTAGAACAACCCGCAAATCCGGTGTATTGTTAAATTCGTATTATCGCTCATCAGGTGGTTTTGCGGCTATTAGACAAGCACCATCGGAGGATTTATTATCCACAGCTGTAGCATTGTATGCTCTGAATTTTATCAATGCCGACATGCGTCTGATAAAACCGGAATGCATGTCCTTCATTGACGATTTATACCTTCAGGGAGGCTTCCGGTCAATGCATTCAGATCCGGAAACCGATGTAGAATATACTTTTTATGGTTTATTAGCATTGGGCTCGATGAATAATTAAAGTAAGCCTTGATTAAACCCTCAGGGTTTTGGAAACCCTGAGGGTTTGCACTCGAAATATAACTTTAGTTCACAATAATGCAACAAGAACTTCACCAACAATATAATATACTCTCTGATCTGTTGATCAAAGAGCAAAACATTGATGGGTTTTGGTCCGGGAGGCTGTCTTCAAGCGCTCTGGCCACGGCAGTAGCTATTGTGGCATTGAAGATTGGGGCAACACTTGGTAATGAAGAGAAAATACATAATGGGTTCCAATGGTTGCTTGATAATGTCAACAGTAACGGAGGATATGGCGATACCCCCGAAAGTAAAAGCAATGTTAGTACTTCATTGCTTTGTTATGCGGCCATCAATTATTGCAGAAATGATGAGTATCAAGGGAAAGAAACCCTCAATGGCATAGAACAATACCTCGAAACGCAAAATATTAAATTTAGCTCAAATAATGTAACTGCTTCTATCCTTAATTATTATGGCAAGGATTATACCTTCTCGGTACCTATTCTTTCGATGCTAGCCATTTGCGGGGTTATGGATAATACTGCTTTTAATGAGATTCCTCAATTACCTTTTGAATTAACCTTATTGCCAACTTCCTGGTATAGCTTTTTTAATTTACAGGTTGTTAGTTATGCTATTCCTGCCTTGGTAGCCGTTGGAATATGTGTTTTCAAAAAGCGGAAACGACACAATCTGTTATTCAAAATTATCAGAAATAAATCCATCAAACCTGCTTTAAAAAAGCTCTTGTCAATCGTGCCTCAAAGTGGAGGCTTCCTCGAAGCCATTCCTTTAACAGGTTTTGTTTGCCTGTGCCTTACAGCAAGTGGGATGGAAGAGAATGCAATTGTAAGTCAGGGTATAGGTTTTCTAAAAAAACAACAACGCCCCGATGGAAGCTGGCCCATTGATACCGACCTTTCAACATGGGTAACAACCCTGAGCATTAAAGCGGTTGGACCATTGCTTAATCAAACGTTTTCTCCAAAGTCCATTGAACAATTTAAAAAGCATTTGTTGAACCTTCAATACAAAGAAAAGCATCCGTTTAATGGGGCTATGCCGGGTGGCTGGGGCTGGACCAGCTTTTCCGGATCTGTACCTGATGTTGATGACACGGCTGGAGCTATTCTTGCATTATTGGAGATGTATCAGGGTGGCGTGGAAGAAACGGAGGCAATTATCAATGGTTGCAAGTGGCTTCGAAGTTTACAAAATAACGATGGAGGATTTCCTACATTCTGCAAAGGCTGGGGGCGATTACCTTTTGACAGTAGTTGTGCTGATCTGACCGGTCATGCATTGGCAGCCATATTGAATTCAATCAATACATTAGGAGAAAAAATTCCCAAAACTTTACAGAATACCTTGTATCAAAGTGTTGTTAAAGCCTCGAAATTCCTCGAAAAAAATCAACATCCTAATGGATCCTGGCTTCCACTTTGGTTTGGAAACCAGTTGACTGATAATCAATCAAATCCGGTATATGGTACTGCAAAGGTTACAACTTATATTAGTGATTGTTTGGAGTATAATTGTCTTAAACCAGATCTAAAAATAATATTAGAGCACATGCTTTCCTCGGCCCGGTATTTTTTAATATTACAACAGAATAATGACGGTAGTTGGGGTGCAAAACGCAACATACAAGGTTCGATAGAGGAAACGTCCCTTGCTCTGGCTGCTCTGGCTGGAAAGGATAAACATGCATGTGTTCAGGGTGTCGATTGGGTAAAGCAGGAATTCAAAAACAATGGTCTTCGCTCAGCTCCAATTGGCCTGTATTTTGCTGCATTATGGTACAACGAAAAAATGTATCCATTAATTTATTATCTTGAGGCTGTGAGAAGATTGCTGGAGTAGCGTTGTAAATATCCTCAGCCATGAATATTTAACTAATAAGAATATCCGTGTTAATACCTAATTTGACTATTCAACCCACTTCGGGGTTGTTTATTTGTCTGAGGATCACAGCTCCCCCGGAGGACTTAAATATGAATAACCCCCAATGAAATTGGGGGCACATACACGAAATTTTAATACAACCCCGAAGCGGGTTGAACAAATATATTAATGAAAATAACATAAGTACAATTACGGATATACATTTTAACTAAATTTTTATATGACATCTAAATCAGCATTATTATTTATTCTGTTATTGCTTCCTTTTCTTATCCGTGCGCAAGAGATTTCTCAATGGCGAGGCGTCAACCGTGATGGCATGTATAACGAACATCACCTTCTGAAAAAATGGTCTGAAAATAGCCCTGCATTACTTTGGTTTAACGAAAATATTGGAGAAGGTTACGGATCTATGGCAGTTACGTCAGACCGGCTTTTTGTAAATGGCAAAATCGATAGCTTAAGTTATACATTCGCTTTTGATTTAAAAGGTAATTTTCTGTGGAAAACTCCTAACGGCAAAGAATTCACAGGTGAAGGATATTCAGCCAATTTCCCAGGGTCGCGATCAACACCAACAGTAATGAACGATTTAGTGTATGTTACTTCGGCAAATGGAAGGATTGCCTGCATGGACAAGCAAACAGGTATTCAAAAATGGTCTGTTGACATGATCCATGATTTGAAAGGTATAATGAATCAACACGGCTACAGTGAATCATTAATGGTGGATGATAAAAACCTTTATTGCTTTCCTGGGGGAGCCAACATAAACATAGCTGCACTTGACAGATTTACAGGAAAAGCAGTTTGGACTTCGAAAGCAATGAACGATACCGTCAGTTATTGCTCACCCCTTATTATAAAACTACCAGCGAGAAATGTCCTGATTACATTTTCAGGTCATTACTTAATGGGTTTAGATGCCAAAACCGGAGAATTATTGTGGTCACATAGGCAGGTCGACCACGTGTACCATCAGCAATGCAATACACCGATATACGCCGATGGATACATTTATTACTTTGCCGGCGAAGGTAATGGTGCCGTAAAGTTAGCATTGTCAGCAGATGGAGCAAGTGTTAAAGAGGTTTGGAGAAACAGCAACGTTAAAAATACTTTTAATGGTTTCGTAAAAATCAACGATTATTTGTTTAGTCCCGATATTTCTCAAAAATTGAAATGTTTGGATACCAAAACCGGCCAGGTAATTGATTCGCTAAGAGTCAATAAGGGTGGTTTAATATTTGCCGATGGTATGTTGTATTGTTTCTCGGATAATGGTAATGTAAATTTGATTAAACTTACCGGAACAAATATGGAGATTGTGGGTAAATTCAAATGCGATAAGGGGACAAAAGAATATTTTGCCCATCCTGTTATTCATAATGGAGTTCTTTATATCAGGCATGGGAAAGCTTTGTTAGCTTATGATATAAAAGAGAAGTAAGAAACATGATGTAAAACAACAATAATTTATAATTAAAATTCAGAACAATACCTTACTTTTAAATAGTTTGAGAAAGGAAAAGCAAACTCACAATGAAATTAAAAATTCTGGTAATTAATGGTATTTTATTTTTCCTTTTAGTATTGGAAGGGTTACGCTTGTTTGATAAGTTGGAAAGATTTAGATTTACAGATGGTATGTCTAAGATTAGTTATACAGATATTGGATATGCAATGCACATTAGATTAGGACAAGAGATATTAATATTGAAAATATTTTTCTTACTAACTCTTTTCCTCTTACTATTTCTTGTTTTTAGAAAAAAGTTAGTAATGACGACTAAAATGTATTTTAAATAATAAATCAATAGAAAACATCAAAAGCAAGATGAAGGAGATTAAGCATGGATGTCAAAAAAAATATAAATCGTCGCGAATTTTTAAACACTGGTGTCCGCTTGGGCATAGTAGTTGGGCTGGCTGGTATAGGATTCGCATTGGCCAAAAGATCGTTTACAGGAAAAATGGTTTGGCAATTGGACCCTTCAAAATGTGTGCAGTGCGGGCGATGTGCTACCAGCTGTGTGTTAACACCATCGGCTGTTAAGTGTGTGCATGTTTCTGAAATGTGTGGTTACTGCGATCTGTGTGGCGGGTATCTTAGACCCGAAACCAAAGAAATCAATACTTCAGCTGAGGATCAATTGTGTCCGGTAAGTGCGATAAAAAGAAAGTTTGTAGAGGAACCTTTTTTCGAATATTCCATTAATGAAGAGCTATGTATCGGTTGCGGCAAATGTGTTAAGGGTTGCGGTGCCTTTGGTAATGGTTCGCTTCAATTACAAATACGACATAACATTTGTGAAAACTGCAATCAATGTGCAATTGCCAGAGAATGCCCGGCAGAAGCATTTAGCCGTGTACCTGCGGGCAGTCCGTATATGCTCAATGGGTTTGAAAAAAAGTAAACATTAATAAAACAGCAACCAACATCAATGATACAGAACAAAGGGATGAAAAAAGGATTCTCGATCATAATAATGTTTACGGTCTTGTTCTTTCTTGCTTGGAACAGTATGGCCATTCAACGTTTTCCAAAACCCGAATTTGAAACAAAGTATGTTCAGCCAATAACACAAACACCATTTCCCCGGACAGCTATCATGGAATACCTTGATGTGGTGGTGCTTTTTTCATGTTTAGCCTTAATCACCTGGCTAATTCTTAAAAAACGTTCACGCAAAGGTGTATTTTGGATGTCGGTTTTTTCAATCCTCTATTTTGGTTTTTATCGCAATGGTTGTATTTGTTCTGTGGGTTCTATCCAAAATATCACCTTAGGGTTATTTAATCCCGAATATCATATTCCCCTCACGGTTATTATATTTTTCCTGTTACCGCTTTTCTTCACACTGTTTTATGGGCGTACTTTTTGTGCGGGGGTTTGTCCCTTGGGGGCTATTCAGGACATATTTACCATACGCCCCATGCAATTAAAATCATGGGTACAATCGCTCTTAGGTCTGATTCCATTCATATATCTGGGACTTGGAGTTTTGTATGCGGCTACAGCAACCGATTTTATTATTTGCAGGTACGATCCGTTTGTAGGTATCTTTCGTTTCAATGCCAGTTTTTTAATGTTCTCCATCGGAGCCATTCTCTTAATAATTAGCATTTTTATTGCAAGGCCTTACTGCCGGTTTCTTTGTCCTTATGGAGTTTTGCTTAACCTGGTAAGCAGGTTTTCTAAAAAGCATCTCACCATCACCCCTTCAAAGTGCATCGATTGTCGCTTGTGCGAACACTCCTGCCCTTTTGGAGCCATACAAACTCCCACATCATCGAGAAATATTGAAAAACACGACACCACGGTAAAACGACTCATATTATATTGTTTAATCGTTCCATTGATGCTATTTGCCGGTGGATGGACTGGTTCCAGATTTCACCAAAACCTGGCCAATGTTAATGCTAAGGTACGACTGGCAAAGGAACTACAGATGAGTAATCAGGTTCATCCTACATTTGAAGCCACTACATTTCAAGCATCAGGGAAAGCACTTGATAAATTAAATGCAGAAGCAGACTCAATAATGCGGCAATTCTATTATGGCGGCTGGATTCTGGGC
>WSSedL1CaDRAFT_10001803_pt1 | contig 11844 bp, 9 predicted proteins | sample WetSurSL1Cattail_FD_9464 | JGI IMG/M metagenome (IMG submission 9464)
CCGTGAAAGGATACTGAACAATCTGACTCCCGATATGTCCGGTAGTATAATAATGAACATCCGAACCGCATACCCCAACATGGGTCATCCGGATCAAAACATCGGTATCATTTTGTATCAGGGGGGTGGGCACATCAAACATTTCCATTTTCCGAATCCCGGTGAGTTGCATTGCTTTCATATCTCAGGCGTTTTTATAGATACAAATTTAAAATAAAATGTTTAAGCATTTCCAAATCTATATTACATTTGGGTTTTATTTTAAAATTATGATTGAGGATATAATAAATGTAATAAAGGCTGAAGCCTTAGCAATTCAACAAATACCGGTAAACGATTCCTTTGATAAAGCAATGGATTTGATTTACGAAAGAGTTCATAAAAACCATGGTAAGCTCATTGCCAGCGGCATGGGAAAAGCCGGACAAATAGCAATAAACATAGCTACAACCTTTAGTTCTACCGGGACACCTTCTGTATTTCTGCATCCTGCCGATGCTCAACATGGCGATTTAGGTGTTATGCAGGAAAATGACGTTCTGCTATTAATATCCAATTCAGGAAAAACCAGAGAAATTGTAGAAATAGTGGAACTTACCAACAAACTTTATCGCAATATACCTATCATCGTCATTACCGGAAATCCAGAAAGTGAGTTGGGTAAATCAGCCAATGTTTGCATCAATACCGGGAACCCACCTGAAGTTTGTACACTCGGACTTTCTCCAACAACCTCGACTACAGTAATGACTGTAATTGGTGATATTTTAGTTGTAGGAATGATGAAACGAATTAATTTCACTGTTGAAGATTACGCTAAACGCCACCATGGAGGATACCTCGGTGAAAAATCAAGAAAAGCTTCTGCAAAATAAACCAACAGTTATACTGAAAATTAAAAGATATTCAGTAATTTGCAATATACAAATTATCCACTTAAACTGACTAATTATGGAATTAAACGACATGCTTAGCTTACAAAACGGATCTGATATCCGGGGTATTGCCGTTGATGGCGTTCCTGGCGAAAAAATGAATTTAACTTCAGATAAAGTTAACAGAATTGGTATGGCTTTTGCCCACTGGTTAGGAAAGAAAATCGACAAACATGCCAGTGCTCTGCATATCGCTATAGGGATGGACCCTCGTATTTCAAGTCCATCTTTGTCAGCTGCCTTAATGAGGGGAATACGGGCTACAGGAGCTTCAGTATACGACTGTGTTCTGGCTTCTACACCGGCCATGTATATGTCAACTGTTTTCGAAAATACTGCATTTGACGGTGCTGCCATGATAACAGCCAGCCACTTGCCATTTAACAGAAATGGTATAAAATTCTTCACAAAAAAGGGAGGGTTTGAAAAAAGTGACATTACGGAAGTTTTAACTCAAGCTGCACATTTAAAAGAAGTTACTGACGCAATCGGTAAATTAAAAAGCTGCGATATTATCACAGAATATTCTGAATACCTTGTAAATATTGTACGGAAAACGGTAAACCATCCTCAGAATTACGAAAAACCGCTTTCCGGTTTTCATATTGTTGTTGATGCTGGTAACGGTTCCGGTGGCTTTTTTGCCGATAAGGTTTTGGTTCCACTTGGAGCCGATATTTCGGGTAGCCAGTTTCTGGACCCCGACGGAATGTTCCCAAACCATATTCCCAATCCGGAAGATGAATCTGCCATGGATTTCATTGAAAATGCAGTAAAAGAAAACAATGCCGATTTAGGTATTATTTTCGATACCGATGTAGATAGAGCTGCAGCAGTTGATAATACTGGCAAAGGAATTAACCGGAATAATCTAATCGCTCTAATCAGTTCAATAATTCTGGATGAGCATCCCGGAACTACTATAGTAACAGATTCCATCACTTCCGATGGTTTAACTGAATTTATAGAAGGTAATCTAAAAGGTAAACACCACCGGTTTAAAAGAGGTTATAAAAATGTTATAAACGAAGCTATTCGTTTAAACAACGAAGGACATGAGTGCTGGATAGCTATTGAAACTAGTGGCCACGCTGCTTTAAAAGAAAATTATTTCCTTGATGATGGCGCCTTTCTAATTACCAAATTGCTGATAAAAGCAGCTAAAATGAAGATTGAAAGCGGCAAAAAGTTAAATGATTTAATTGCTGACATGAAACAACCTTCAGAAAGTAAGGAGTTTCGTTTTAACCTCAAAGATCCGGATTTCAAATCGTTGGGAAACAAGATAATTAATGACCTTACAGAATATGTTAAAACAGTTCCGGGTTGGTCGTTAGTCCCCAATAATTACGAAGGGGTAAGAGTATCCTGCAACGACAGTGCCGGAAACGGTTGGTTTCTTTTAAGGTTGTCGCTACACGATCCGGTTATTCCTCTGAATATTGAATCTAATGTAAATGGCGGTATTAAAATAATAGCCCAAAAATTAGTCTCTTTTTGCAATAATTACAATAATATGGAATTCACAACCCTTAGCAATTATGCTAAAGGCTAACATTAGGTTATTATGATTTATACTTTAGGCGAAACAGTTCTCGATATTGTCTTTAAAGATGAAAAACCGCTGACAGCAACACCCGGAGGATCAATGTTAAATACTTCGGTAAGCTTGGGCCGATTGGGCTTACCTGTTTCTTTTATTTCAGAATTTGGGACCGATCATGTGGGCAACCTGGTGGAACGGTTTCTCAAAGAAAACGGAGTCAATACACAAAATGTTTACCGGTTTAAAATCGGAAAAACAGCATTAGCTATGGCTTTTTTAGACAAATCCAATAATGCCAGTTACGATTTTTACAAGTCATATCCGGATCAAAGATTAGACATCGCGATCCCTAAAATCGGCTCAAACGATATCTTAATGTTCGGGTCTTTTTATGGAATATCTCCGGAAATCAGAGATACCGTGAAAAAAATTATTAATCAGGCTAGAGATAACGGGGCTTTGGTTTATTACGATCCCAATTTCCGGAAAGCTCACATACATGAATTACCGCAATTATTACCGTTAATCGTAGAAAACATGTCACTGTCTCATGTTGTGCGCTGTTCCGATGAGGATATGGAAAACATAGCGGGTACCGATACGCCCGAAAAAAGCTATGATTTTGTTAAACAATACTGTGCAAACTTCATTTATACCAGAAGTTCTAAAGATGTTCATGCTTTTACTCCAAATATAAAAGTAAACGTTCCGGTAAAAAAAATAGTCCCGGTAAGTACTATTGGAGCAGGAGACACTTTTAATGCAGGTATAGCATACAATATATCAGAAAATCATATTAATTCTAGAAATTTACAGGATGTTGACGAAAATACCTGGCGCAACATGATTAATACAGGCATCAATTTTGCTACCGATGTTTGTATGTCTGCCGAAAATTATATTTCGAAGCAATATGCGGCATTCCTGATTAAAAAAGATTTGTAACTAATACTTGAGATTAGAATCAATGCCGAAAGGCATCCCTTTGGAAGTGCCAAGTGACTTCTACGATTTTTCGTAGTAAAAAATTAATGAACTCTTAGCTTCCGGGATGCTGTATGCATTCACCGGAGCAGTTCGGCGGAGGTTCCGACCTTGTCCGAACAAAATGTGTTTATTAAGAAAATTAAAACAAAGCATTATTATTCAAGTATTTAATTTTTGAACGATTAAAATTTCAATGACGTTTATTTAATATTATTTATACAATTTAAATCTGATTGCATTATATTTGTATCGTTAAAAAATGAAATTTCAGGAAATACCCCACCCTACTTCAACTACTGAGCATTGCACTTAAAAATATTAATTTATAAAAATTAGTTAGCATGATTTATTTAGCAGACACAGCGAACATTGAAGAAATTAAAGATTTATTCAAGTATTATCCGATGGAAGGGGTAACCACCAACCCAAGTATTCTGGCTTCAGAAGGGAAACCTCTGTCCAAAATCATTCCCGAAATATTACAATATATAGATGGGAAGATGCTTCATATCCAAACCATTAGTGATAATGCTGACGATATATTAAGAGAAGCCAAGAAATACCGCGAATATTTCGGATTAAAAAATAATTATTTCGTAAAAATTCCTGTTACCCGCGAAGGTTACAGAGCTATTCACCTGGTTAAAGATGCCGGGATGAATGTTACTGCTACCGCTATTTTTACCCAACAACAGGCTATGATTGCTGCTAATGCAGGAGCCGATTTTGTTGCTCCTTATGTTAACAGGTTGGACAATATCGTATCTCATGGTATTGAAGTTGTTTCGGATATCGTAAAGGGTATTAAACTTTATGGCTTACCTACCAAAGTTTTAGCTGCCAGCTTTAAAAATGTCGACCAGGTTTATCGTGTTAGCTTAACAGGTTGTCATTCTGTAACTGCATCTTATGATGTTTTGATGTCATTAATGAGCCACCCAATGACCGATAAAGGGGTGTCAGACTTCGAAAAAGACGGAGCTCATTTATACGATGTAGATATTAACGCATAATATTTATTAACTTATTATTAAAGGCTTTGGAAATAAATCCAAGGCCTTTTTTATTTTCGGATTTAACATTTTGTATGGAACAACATAACATTCCATGCCCTTTTGTTTAACAGGTTTTAATGTAAATTTACGGCAGAGAATTCAATTGACAATGTACAATGCATAATTTACAATGCACAATGTATAATGCACAATTTACAATGTATGTTATGTAATAATTAAATGCATTTTTAATTGCCCTTTCAGGACGCCGGTTTTGCCTGGTTTATTGAATTGTGAATTATAAATTCTCCCAAAGGGATGCCTTTCGGCATTAATTGTGAATTGTAAATTGCAAATTGTGAATTGTGAATTCTTAATTTAAAAGACTATTAACTAAATAAATAACTGATGAAGTACAAACTATTTCTCACCTTATCATTTTTAGGATTGTTTTTTACCTGTTTTGGATTAAAAAGTGCAGTAACACCAGTTAAAAATGGTGTTATCATCAATTTAAAGGAAAGCTCAGTAAAAATAATTTACTACGACAATAATATTGTTCGCGTTACCAAATGGCCACATAATGGCACCGACAAAAAAAAGAGTCTGTCGGTAATTATGGACTCCATTCCTGAACTTAAAATACACGTAACAGAATCTAATGATTCGGTATTTCTGATTTCTTCCGGATTAAAAGTTGCGGTTTCTCTTAAAACTGGCTCTGTTTCGTATTATAAAGGTATATCCTTAATTTTAAAAGAATTATCGAACAGTTTTTCTCCTGTGATATACAAAAACGACGCGGCTTTCAATATTAAGCAATCCTTTGAGCTAAGTAAAGATGAAGGTATCTACGGACTTGGTCAACATCAAAACAGATATATGAATTACAGGGGCAGGACTGTTGTTCTGGCACAAGCCAACACCGAAGCCGTAAACCCATTTATCGTTTCTACCCGGGGTTATGGAATTTTATGGGATAATTACTCTAAAACAGTTTATCAGGACGATAATATTTCCGTTTCATCATTCTGGTCGGATGTGGCAGATAATATCGACTATTATTTCATACAAGGCAGCAATATGGATAAAGCTATTGCCGGATACCGCAAGCTTACAGGAGATGCTCCCCTGTATGGAAAATGGGCTTATGGTTACTGGCAAAGTAAAGAACATTACCATACTCAGGCGGAAGTACTAAAAATTGCTAAAAAATACAGAGAACTTAAATTCCCGGTGGATAATATAGTTCAGGACTGGAACTATTGGAACGGGAATGCCGAATGGGGAAGCATGGAGTTTGATACCACCAGATATCCTTCTGTTGATAAACTGGTTAATGAACTTCATAGTATGAATTTTCATTTAATGTTATCTATTTGGCCGGCTATTGGCCCTAAATGTACCTTTTACAAGGACATGCAAGCTCACGGATACCTATATCCGCCAGTTGGCTGGGCGGGTTTTAAATATTACGATGCTTACAACCCTGAGGCTAATAAATTATATTGGCAATATCTCAACAAAGGCCCTGTTTCGAAAGGAATAGACGCCTGGTGGATGGACTCTACCGAACCTGATGTGGTAAATGCCCTGACCAAAGAATCGGAAGAATACGAACTTAAAAAAATGGACAACAATTACCTGGGGTCTTTTGCCAGATATCTAAATCCATTTTCATTAGTGATGACCGAAAATGTTTATAAAAACTGGAGAAAAACCCAACCCGACAGACGTTGTTACATCCTTACCCGATCCACTTATGCCGGGCAGCAGCGCAATGCCGCTACAACTTGGAGCGGTGATATTGGAGCCAACTGGGACGTTTTTAAAGACCAGATTCCTGCCGGTATAAACCACAGCATGTCTGGTTTTCCTTACTGGACTTTCGATATTGGTTCGTATGTTCTTGGGGCTTATGAAGGCGTTTTTAATAAGGGAGGAAAAGACCCTGCATACCAGGAACTTTATACCCGTATGTTTCAATTTGGGGCCTTCTGTCCGATATTCCGTTCGCACGGATCGGAAACACCGCGCGAAATATGGGAAATGGGAGATTTTGTAAAACCCTTGCTTAAGTTTGACAACCTTAGATACAGACTGTTACCCTATATTTATTCTACAGCCTGGAAAGTAACTAATCAGGGTTTCTCCATTATGAGAGGTTTACCCATGGATTTTCCTAATGATAAGAATACTTATCCAATCAACGACCAGTACTTATTTGGTTCATCTATCATGGTTTGCCCGGTTACAGATTTTATGTACAACCGACCACCGGAAAAAAGCGTAATTATCGATCCCGAAAATTTCAAAACCAAAGACGGGAAACCAGGTCTTGAAGTATCTTATTACAAGGATAATAACTACAAAGTTCTAGGAAAACAAACCATCGAAAACGATATTAATATTTTCTGGTATACCGGAAGACCTGAATATGTTTCAGACTCCATGTTTTCGATTCGCTGGGAAGGAAAATTAGTACCTTCAGAAACCGGTAAATTTCAGTTTCATTTAAAAAGTTTTGATGCTAAAAGAATCTACCTCAATGGACAAATAATCCCCATTGTGTATACCAGTACCGAACAATACACCGGCTTGGTTGATTTAGAAGCTGGTAAAGAATATGACTTCAAAGTGGAAACCGAAAACTCATCCACAGGAGCAGCCCGAATGATACTTTGCTGGAAAACCCCGTCTATTTTTGAAAAGGAAAAAGAAACTGTAAATGTTGAAAAGACCAGAAATGTTTATTTACCCACTACTTCATGGTATGATTTCTGGACCGGTAAAAAAATAAGCGGAGGACAAAATATTAAAGCCGATGCTCCTATTGATATTATGCCTCTTTACGTAAAAGAAGGCTCAATAATACCAATGGGACCACTTGTTGAATACGCAACTCAAAAACCGGCAGATACCCTCGAAATAAGAATCTATAAGGGAGCTAATGGTACCTTCACCCTTTATGAAGACGAAAATGATAATTATAACTACGAGAAGGGCATTTATTCGACTATTGACTTCACCTGGAATGATGGTTCTGGAATCCTTGAAATTGGAGACAGAAAAGGCCAATTCCCGGGAATGCTCGAAAAAAGAACATTTGCTATTGTCCTGGTTAATGAAAATCATGGAACAGGCGTTGATATAACTTCACAACCCAATAAAACACTTACTTACACTGGCAAAAAAATTAAAATAAAATTATAGTTTTCTTCAAAATTAATACCCGTTATAATTAGTGGCTTAGAGGCTGGTTATAGCGGGTATTATACTTATATTCATAGCGTTATACAGTATTGATCTTTTGGCTGAAAATTAATAAATTGTATAGAAATAATTAATACTAATACTATGGTAAACAATCAGGAAAACGTTTTACGCATGTACTATGCGGTTTGCGCATTATGCGACACCAATGCCGAAATATGGCAAAGTAATGAGGTGTTTTCTGCTTCCTTCCTAAAGTTAAAAAATAAAATTCCGGAGATTCAAAAATTAACAGATGTTTTAAAAATGGAAAACATTGCAGCTGAAACATTTAAAATTTTCGACAGATTAGAGCTTGAAGAACTGGTATTTTACATTTCCGGTAAATTATTATCAATTCTTTTAGATAAAAAAGACCAGGATCTATATTCCGAAATAGAAAATGACAGAAATTCATTGTCTAAATGTTCCGAAAGTGAACTTGTTAGTATTTGTTTAAAGATATCACAACATGCATTTAAAAATATCAATGAGTTGTCTGACATTGGTGTTACAACCACTAATTTACTTGATTTTCAGCAGTTTCTTACCTTCTTTTCCGCTAATCTGTCCAGAATAAAATACAACTACAATAAACATAAGAATTCAACTGAATTATTACGAAAATATTATAAATATATCAACGAAGTTATTAAAAATGAATTAGATAAAGAAATTGAATTTTTTAAAAACAGCGATCCTGATTTTTATAACCAATATTTAACAGCCCGAGAAGTTTTAAATATTGACCCCGAATACTCGCGAGAAATTTATGAGAATATGTCTTATATTGTCAATTAATAATTTAACTTACAGTTTATATCTCCCCCTTTCACTATCCAACATTCCTCGTTACAAGTGCTTTCAATATTATAAGCCTTAATTTTGCTTCCATCAACCACCTGATATTTTTGGCCATTCTTATAATAAACAGCAATTACAGAATAATAATTATCAAGCTTTACATAAGCTTCATACGAACTTTCCGAAATGGTGTCCCAATATTCGGGTTTTACTTTACCCGAAATCATATCATCCGTTAATTTTCCCTCAAAAATCTTTACAATAATAGCACTATCACTTTTTGCAGGATTTAATGAAATCTTAAGGTTCCCGCTGTCCGGCTCCGGATAATAGCAATCATTACAGTCATCTTCGGTGGCCCAAATATCACTATTGCAGGTATTGAACAAAATTACAACACCCAGTAAACCAACAATAAACAATAAAAATCGTGTATATTTAGCGCAAACCATCTTTTATATTTTTTTGAACCTTTGAACCTTTGAACTATTAACTCTTGAACAATTATTTTACCAAAAAAAACACCTTAGCGTCTTAGCGGTAAATCATTTTTCAATAAACCATTTCACTCCAGTGGCATATAATGAATCTCCGAAGTATGTTTCCGAAAATGAAACATAAGATCAAGTTCAATTCCCCATTTGGCATTACCCTTTACGGCCTCATCAGAATAATAACCAGATAAACGGGAAATAAACCAATTGGAGATATACTCATACCCAACCGAGGGTTTGATATAAAAACCATCATTTATCGAAATTTTAGTACCCCGGTATTTTCCAAACTGATATTCGCATAAAGCTTCACAAAACAAATACGAAGCACCGTTTTTACGATCTATCAAAAAAGATTTTCCCAGAGAACCTCCCAGGATATTTTTTCGTTCGCGAAATTGAAAATATGAGTCGTAATATTGCACCAACACCGGAATGGCAGAAGTTCTAAATGCAAAATATGCAGACACTTCAAAATTAAATTTTATATCACGAAACAATAGTTTTGCTCCGAGCTGCCATTCCTTATTATTAAACCGGTTTATCAAACCAAATCCTCTGGAACCAGAAAAATCAGGGAACAGATTACTCTTCCCTCCCCAGCCTTTTATAGTATCCTGAATTATTTTTGAAGCATAAATCCGGCTTAACGACAGAGGCTGTAAACTATTCGAATACTTTTCGTTGACATTAGCCCCCGAATTAACAAACAAATTTACCAAAGCGGTATCATTTTGAGTAATAGCTATAGAAAAAGCAGTTCTTCCATCCTTAGAACGTACCCTGCAATTAGCCCAATTTTGTATTAAAATTTCTGCAGTCTGGTATTTCGAATTTTGAGCAGCATACATAAGTGCTGTAAATCCAATATTATCCGGTTTATTTGCTATGGCACCATTTTGTATTAAAACCGGAATCACTTCATTACATCCATTATATGCAGCATGCATTAAAGGAGTTAACCCGTCGTTACCGGTAATATTGGCATCAGCTCCATGACTAAGTAATATTTCAGCCATTAAGGAATCGTTATAAAAGGCAGCATAATGCAGAGATGTATTACCCAAATAGTCTGTTCCGTTAACATCTGCGCCCTTTTCCAACAGATAGAGCGCAATATCTGCAAATCCTTTTTTTACAGACAGAATTAAAGGAGATTCTCCCTTACTGTCCAAGGCTTTCAAATTAATAAGAGCTCCGTTTTCGAGCAGTAATTGTGCCAATTTTAAATCGTGCCGGTCTATCGCGTATAAAAGCGGCGTAATACCTTCTTCAGAAAAACAGTCGGGTTTGGCTCTCTGTTTTAGTAAATTTTTGGTGCGTAAATAGTTGCCATTATAAGTAGATTCGAGCAAAGAATCACAAAAATTTTCCTGTCCTGATAAAATTACCGGTATTGCTAATGTAAAATTGAGAAGTATAAAAAATTTTAAATTGGAAAACATTTCAGAATTGCATATTTATAAATTTGAAAACCCAATTTTACAAAATAATTATTATTTAGCATAAGGATCTTTGATGGATTTAAATCCGTGTCCGATAATTTCATTTGCATCTATAACTGTTACAAATGCGTTAGGGTCAATTTCTTTAATAAAACTAATTAAAACAGCTAATTGCCTGCGATCAATATTGGTATAAATAACCTTTTTTTCTTTACCTTCATACATCCCCTGAGCCATAAGAAAGGTTCCGCCTCTGTCGAGATCAAATAAAATCCGGTGACGAATCTGTTCATATTTATCAGAAATAATAAACAACGTTTTCCCATTTCCAAAACCCTGAATTACGCTATCCACTACCCTTCCGGTAACATAAATCACGATTAACGAATACAATGGAATTTTCCAATCGCGAAATGCAATTACACCCAGGATAACAACCATAGAATCAATAATAATTAATAACCGGCCAATGGGTATCCGGGTATATTTCTCAAAAATCATGGCAATAGTATCAGTACCACCGGTAGCTCCTTTTGCCTTAAAGATGAGCCCAAGTCCTAATCCCATCAAAACACCACCAAAAAGAGAAGATAGAAGAATATCCCCTTCAACTAATGGTTTAGGTCCCCAAAAAAAGGTAATCAAATCAATAAAAATAGAAGTAGAAAAAAGCCCAACAATACTTTTTAACGCAAAACGTTTACCTAACAATCTAATTCCCACTAATGTTATTGGGATGTCTAATATTATCCCCATCATTCCAACGGGTAATCCATTAGGAGCAAAAGAAAAAGCACCCAAAGTTAAATAATGGATGATGATACTTACTCCATAAATTCCTCCGGGAACTATTTTATAGGGAGTAATAAATAAAACAAAAGCAGTTGCCATAATAAAAGCACCCAGCAAAACGACACTATAATTGACTGTCCAATGGTTTTTATGAGGAAAAGTTATCATATTTTTCAATACTAAAGTCTTTTTATATACAAAGGAAATTAAAAATTCACGGAACTAATATGATAATAATCAAAAATTTATAAATTTTAACATAAAAAAAATTGACTGATATTTATTAATCCATTAAATTGCATAATATTTATCAGTAATTATTATAACATTTTATTTGTAACACGAACCCTTAATCCATTAATTTATTATCATTTACCTGTATTACAAAGTTATAACCTAAACTTTATATATATGGTAAGAACACAACTTTTCAAAATAATGAAAGAACGTAAACTAAAAAAAATCGAGGACGAAGTATGGGTAGAGATACCTTACACCGATAATCGTTATGAAATCAGCAATTATGGCAGGTTAAAAAGCTATTGCTACGACCATGAAAAAGGTCGGTTAATTAAACCCGGAAAAATCAGGGGG
>WSSedL1CaDRAFT_10001804_pt1 | contig 11843 bp, 10 predicted proteins | sample WetSurSL1Cattail_FD_9464 | JGI IMG/M metagenome (IMG submission 9464)
CAAAGCGGCAACTCGTGCTTCGAGCACTGCCAGTGTTGGATTTCCCACCCGGGTATAGACATACGCAAGTTCATCGAATCTTAAGATACGAGCTGCGCGTTCGGTTGTAATTAAATCAAACGCAGTGGTTTGATAAATAGGTACCTGAATTGAGTTATTGTGTTCTGCAGAATTATAACCTGCACGAATTCTCAATGTGTCGAATTGATAGTTTGGATTACTCATTGATGTTATTTTTTATGTTAAAAAATGAATTGCAATTAATTAAAGCTTTGGTAGACACTGGTAAATATATCTTCCATCAGTTTCAAACCACCATGATAGCCCACATAAGAGCTATGAAGAATTACTTTTTCCTTTATGGGCACGCTGATACAAACAAAGTTTCCACCAAGTTGCCTGGCAAGTTTCTTTTCGAAAATACTACCAACGATTAATGGCGCTCCACTGAAGTCTTCCTGTTCTATTTGTTTATGAATCAGGTAACCATCGGTAGAAAAAACTACATTCGCTTCTATTCCATAATTAAATTGTTTAAAATAGCCAGAGATTCTTTCCCGGTGTTCCTCGGGTACCCCTTCTGTAATAAATAGCGTATTTGGCATTAATCCCAGATCGTTGATTAGGAATTTTGAAACAGCAAGGGTGTTGGCTGCGTCTGTAACTGTTGTAAACATCCTGGAGGCGGTGCGATTTTCGAAAAACACGTCCACAGAGCGTTCCAGAAAATAGTAATATTCCTTTTCATGTTTTTCGATCAGTGCTTCGGTATGTTTGGGGTTAATACCGGCAAATTCTCCTACTGCCCTAAGGAACACTGAGGTTTCGTGGGCTCCTATCGGGAGTGTGGAATAGTGCAGATAAGGAGTTGCGAATTTTTCCTCCAATAATTTCACATTTCCCAAACCTACCCAGGGTGAAACCAGCAGGTTGAATTCAGCGAGGGGAACCTTGTCGAGGTTTTCTTTACCACGATATTCCCCAAATATACTGTTGGGTATTAAACCTAATTCACTTACAAGTTTTTCCAGTTCACGGATATTACCAATCCAGTGTGGGTCGTATGAAGGCACAGAAGACCAGATGTTTACCAGACCTTTTATTTTTTCTCCTTTCGGCAAGCGGACCAGGTATTGATTAATTAATCCATTTATGACCCATTCGTGACCTTCGATATTGGTGCCTTTAAAACCTGCTGTTGCAACAGATATAACGGGCTTTTCAGCATCATGAAATTCGCTGACAACCTGATCTATGTCATCACCAACTATTTCGGTAGTACATCCTGATAATACCACAAACAAATCGCCATCCATTACTTTAAGCGAGTTGGTAATTACTTCACGTAATTTATTCTCCCCGCCGAAAACAACTTCTGTTTCTCCAATATTGGTACATGGATAAGTTTGTGGGTTAAGGTAGCCTGAATCGCCGGTTGTTCCAGCCAGGCTCCCGGCTAGTTTTCCTGCGCATCCGGGCCCTGCATGTATTATTGGAATAGCTCTGTTAATTGCCTGCACTGTTTGCATGGCACCCAATGCACATACGTAACGTGGTTCGTCTAATATTTTTGTCATTACTGATTATTAATTTTCTGTTTCAACTAAAAATTTGTCTGAAGGTTGTTTCATCCACCAGTTGGTGTAAGGCAAGCGTACATGTTTTGCAAGATTTTCCGAAAAACTGCGGTTTACAATAATGTTCAGCAGGGTTTGGGCAAAACGTGCCGTCCCTTTATAGCCAAATGAATTGTATTCATCGTAAACACAATATGCAGGAACACCTATTTTCATTGCCCAAACTGTTGAACCAGGATGACGCGAAACGAAAACATCCGGATTAACATTTCTTAGAATGTTCATAAATTCAAAATTCTGAAGGTCGTTTACGCTGTAGGTAAAATTGTTAGGCGAATTTTCCATTAAGTACATAAGGGCAGGTGGGCGTTGTCCATCGTCGTATTCGGTATCTAAGTGCCATGCTGACAAATGCTCTACTTTTATTCCGAATTCCTGCAGAATACGGGTATAATTGGCACCAAAACCAGGACCCATAGCTACCATTGCGCGTTTGCCCCGAAGTTGTTCTTTTATTTTCTCCAATTTGGGTAAATAAAGGTCTCTTTCTTCGTTCAGGTAAACTTCTATTTCTGCTTCTTTCCCTACTATTTTGGCCAGTGCACGAGCAAAATCTTCAAACCCGGCAACCCCGTGAGGAGGTAACGACCGCACAAAAGGAACGCCGTAAGCAGTTTCGAGTCCAATACCGAAATAGGAACCCAATGTACTACAGGTAGTAAAAGTTGCAACAGCCTCGGAAGCGTGTTCCAGTTCCTCAACATTTGTAGATGCGAGAAAAAACACCGGTTCCAGTCCCAGTATATCGAGCATGCGTTTTATGTCAGTAACGGTATTCCATGACAGCCCTTGAGTGAACCCGACAATATTTACCTTATTGCTTTTCTTTTTAGGTGGTTTAACAATGTATTTGAGGATGGCATGGTAAGCAACATCGAAACCTGTTGCCCAAATTTGAGATTTGAAGCCCTCGCAATGAACAGGAGCAATTGGGATGCCCAATTCTTCATGCAACTCATCGATTACCCCCTCCAAATCTTCACCGATAACACCGCTTACGCAGGATGCTCCAATGAAAATTGCTTTTGGGGTGTAACGGTTGTAGGTTTCACGGATTACATTCGCCAGGTTTTCGGTTGCTCCAAAGACTGTGTCGGCTTCAGTCATGTCGGTACAGGTATAGGCAAAGTGTTTACGATCTCTGTGCAACGCTTCAGCCAACAAATCGTAGTTGCTGGCTATACCAATAGCAGTGGCAGCACAACCCGAAGGTCCATGATGTACAATTGCAGCATCATTAATGCCAGACATCAGTCCTAAGGCACAAGTAGCAGGACAGCTTGATGCCTGGGAGAAACATCTTTTTTTATCGCTCAGGCACCCTGAGCAAGTTTTCTCTTTCAAATCATGCAATGTCCCGGAATAACCTGTTAATGAATTTAAGCGCGCTTCTCTCGAATCGCACATTTTACTTTTAATATTTATAGCCATAATAAATGGTTTATTAATTATTAATGTTTGATAATTACTTGTTCAGATAATTCTGACCCTGCTGTTTTGCCTTTTTATAAGCGTTGTGAATATGAAATTCAAAGAAAAATTTACAGCGAAGCTTTTTATTCCGTTTATGTAGAGATATTTGATGGCCTTTTCGCCAAGTTTTGAGGCGAAAACGATTTTGCAATCGCTCAATAGGTTTGTAATCTCTTCGATTCGGATGTCCGAATGCGAGCTTTCGTCAAAAGCTGCATTTACCAACCGATCTTCGATGAACTCTACCTTTCCCTCTGTAATTTCGTAAATCAGAAAGTTTTCGGCCTTTGCAAAATGTTGATTAACCGAATCGCCGTCACTGCTTGCTATTGCTATTCTGTATGTCATGTTTAATATTTTAAGAGCAACCACCACCTGATCCGGAACAACCTCCGCCAACACCACAATTACCAGCTAATTTCAAGGATTTTTGAGCAATGGGTTTACCTGTAAAAAGTGCCTCCAGGCTTTCACTAACCGATCCTCGAACGGCTTCTACAAATAGCCCTTCTTTTTTCAATGTTCCAAGGGGTGCAGCTCCAATTCCGTTTACCAACAACGCTGCACAATCACTTAGTATGGCGGCTATGTTGCTCCACCTGTTGCTACTGAATTGTGCCTCAGCAATAGATCGTTTTTCTATCAATTCTACCTTTTTGTTTTGGTAACCGAAAATCCACAAATGGGAAGCTTCGCCCAAATGCTGATTGATTAAAACACCATTGGTGCTGGTAATTGCGATGTATGGCTTGTTCTTGAACGATAACCGGTTTTTAGCCTGATTAAGCAATTGTTCCGATTCGGCGCTATTGCCTTCACCCAACAATCCAACAGCATCGGCACGACACCGGGCACAATGTGCCATTTGTTTAATGTGTAGCGATGTTTTTGCTCGTACTGCGCGCATGCTCGAAGGAGAAGGCTCGTACAACTGTCCAAAAGGAGTTCCTTCAACCGGAATAAGCGGAATACAGTTTTGTACATCGGCACCAAGTTGCGAAACATATTGGGCTATCTCATGCACATGATGTTCATTAACTCTTGGTATAACAACGGTGTTTATTTTTACGGTAATTCCATGCTGTTTTAACGATTTTATAGCTTCAGTTTGCCTTTGCAGTAAAATAGTTGCAGCTTCTTCACCAAAATAAGTTTTCTTATTAAAATGTATCCACTCATAGACCTCTGCCCCGATTTTTGGATCAACGGAATTCACGGTTATGGTTACATGAGAAACATTAAGTTTAGCCAAACGAGGTATATACTCAAATAAAGTAAGCCCGTTGGTGGATATGCACAATAATTTATCAGGAAACCGATCATGGACAAGTTCCAGCGTCTCTAATGTTTCTTCAGCATTCGCAAAAGGATCTCCAGGGCCAGCTATGCCAACAACAGCAAGGTTTGGTACTTGTTGATCTATAGTAACCAAATAGTTTAAAGCCTGCTGTGGTTTTAAAATACCAGTGGAAACTCCCGGGCGACTTTCGTTGGCACAGTCGAACTTACGGTCGCAAAAGTTGCATTGTACATTGCACTTTGGCGCCACTGGCAAATGAATGCGGCCGGTTCTATGTCTTGCTTCAGCATTGAAACAAGGATGGTTGTTAATATCCATATCTTATTTTTAATCCCTTATTAAAGCTTTCCGATGTCCTTAAATCGCAGCTTGTACACCTCTAACTTCGCCCGATTCAATAGCCAGTAATTGATCAGCCCATTTTGCTGACCATTCGCGAAGTTCATCAATTTCCAGAGGTGTTGGAACCCTCGATTCGGTGTGGGCGTGAATTTTACGGGCCAAACTACGGTACACATCAGCCTGAGCAGATTTTGGCGCTGCCTCAATAGTTGTGCGGCCCGATAATTCGGCTTGTGTAACAGTTATAGAACGAGGCACATACTCCACCACCTGCGTGCCTGTTTGTTGGCTAAAATCATCTATGATAGATTGCTGGTATGTACTATTGATTGAATTCGCAATGATCCCGCCAAATAATGCCCCTCCATTGTTTGAATATTTTTTAATTCCTTTCATCAGATTATTAGCAGCATAAATTGCCATAAAATCAGACGATGAAACTGTGAAAACATGTTCAGCTATCCCCTCCCGGATAGGAACTGCAAAACCACCGCATACTACATCGCCCAGTACATCATAAATTACATAATCCAGTTCCAGTTCGTCAAAAATATCCTGCTGTTTCAGTAATTCTACTGCTGTGATAATACCACGTCCTGCACAACCCACACCTGGCGCAGGTCCACCTGCTTCAACACAGTAAACTCCTTTGAACCCCTTGAATATCGCATTATGTGCGTCTACCTTAGGATTTTTTCTCAACAGATCAAGCACTGTGGGGATGTATTTCCCATCTCGCAAAGTATTTGTTGAATCACTTTTAGGGTCACAACCAAATTGTAACACTTTGTAGCCCGCTTCTACTAAAGCAGCGCTGATGTTTGAGGTTGTGGTAGATTTGCCAATACCTCCTTTGCCATAAATTGCAATCTGTTTAATTTTCTTACTCATTTAATCCGAATATTTAGTATTAATTAATAACCAGCGCTTTAAATATGTGCCATTAAACATTGTTAATTAAATTATTATAAGCGCAATAATGCCAGACCACATAATATGTAGCTATACCAGTCCATAAGAACAATAAATTAAATGATTGTATAACCCGTAACCCGGAGCTTGGATGAATTCAACAGAAATTATTAAATAATCATCCTTGGTTAAGTTGATTCCAACAACAATTGGCTTTAGAATATCCAATTAAACCGGAAATATGTTCTGCAATTATCTGCACTTATTATTATTTTAATTTGATGAGGCAAAGATGTTAACAATCAGCATTAAAAAAAACCCCACATATCCGGTATTTTATAACCCCATATTTATGGGATAAATAATCAGATGTGATATTCAATGGTGCCAATAAGTCCTGATTTAACTGAATGCATCAGTAATTCTGAAATGTTGTTTACGCCCAGTTTGCGAAAAATATTTTTACGATGAGACATTACGGTATGAAAGCTGATATTTTTGCGGGTTGCTATTTCTTTGGTTGTGTATCCATCAGCAATTAATCGCACAATTCCTATCTCAGAGCATGTGAGCTGCTCATCAATATTTTCGGACGTTTTTTTTCTTTCCTGGAATTCAAATAATATCTCCAGAATGGTTTCCGAATAGTACTTTTTTGATTTCACTGTTGCATCTAGTGCAGCTAAAATCTCCTCCTGATCAGCTGTTTTTAAAATAATATTGTGTATGCCGATATTATTCAATTCCATAAGGTCGCTTTTAATGATGGTATTGGTAAGAATCAGGATAGAAAGACATGGATATTCTTTTCTTATTTTTTGCAAGTCGGATACATGATCAAAATCGATTTGTGAATAGTCAACAATGAGCACTTCAAAGATCGCTGTTTTCAAGGCATTCAGTAAATCTTTTTTGTTGGTTACCACCTGATTAACAACATACTGATTTTCTTCCTGAAGTATCATTTTCAGCGATTTGGTTGTCAGGAACTGATTATCAGCTATGATTATTTTATATGGCATTATTGTGGAATTCATTTATAGTTTATATTGATTGAATACCCATGAAGGGTGAGAATTTCGTTTGATTAAGAAATCGGTTTAAAGGAAAAAAATGCAGTAGATGATGCCCCCCACACCAACTCCAATATTAAGTTTAATGGAAGGAAGGTTCATGTTTTTCATCCTGAAATAATTTAGTTTATTAAATTCCCACAAACATACGGAACAATATAAAAGCAGGGAATAGCATAAATGTGGCATTTTGGCATACCATGTTAATGTTAATTGTGGTGGTATTTTAACGTATCAGATGTAGTAATCTGTTGTATCAGCAATGCCAGCTCGCATAGCATACAATATCAATTCAGAACTGTTGCTAATTGACAACTTTCGAAAGATGTTCTTACGATGGGTTATCACGGTATGATAGCTTAATTTTTTTAAGGCGGCAATTTCTCTTGTGGTTAACCCTTGTGTTATAAGTTTTATAATTTCCTCCTCTGTAAATGTAATGTGCGCATGGCTCTTATTGGAATAGAGTTTTCTGCTGGCTGTTTTCCGGGTCAACAATACATCTAAAATTTGACCACTAAAATATTTCCGGTTGCCAATGGTAGCATTCACTGCTTCTATCAGCTCCTGTTCATGGCTGGATTTTAGGATAAAATTGGTTATGCCACATTCAAGGACTTTCAATAAATCGTCGGGCGATTGATTGCCACTTAATGCCAGAATTCCGGTATCAGGGGCTATTTTTTTTATTTCAGGAAGATCATTGTGTAAGTCAAAATCAAATAAGTCAAAATCAATAATCAGAATTTGAGGTTTTATTTCAAGCAAACGTTTAAATAACTTTTCTTTATTTCTGATTTGCTCAATGTTCAAATTCGGACTAAAATGCTCCGACAAAATTGTAATGATGCCAGCTCTTGTGAATGATTGATTGTCGGCAACTAATATTTGCAGGTCACCCATTGGTTTGATAAGATTGATGTTAACCTGTCAGGTTTTCAAGCCCTGACAGGTTTAATGAGATAACTTCCGATATTAACCAATGTATAATCCTTCAATCCTTACTTTAAAACTTCCGTCCTTAAGTTTGGTAACTGCATTTACCAAACCGCTGTGTCTCCATTGAAGCATACACCTGCGGGGCAGAAACCAGTATCGACGACCAAGTTTGATTTCTTCTTTCGATTCTTTAATAATGCCTTCGTAGGCTTGAGAAACATAGTATCCAATATCAACGAATCCCTCACTGCGTGGACGTAATGGGCCAGTAACATTCCAGTGAATTACCCCATTGCGGGCATCTACATCGGAAACTACTCCGCAATGAGTTACCGGGCAACCACATGACATCCCCATCGGACGACCAATCATTACATCACCCTTTTTTATACCCAATTCTTTCACCAGTGTTGGGTTATAAGGTAGTATTGTTTCTTTTGGACCCGGTTCACCCTCAAACACATCGAGGATAAAATCGAATTCCCTTTTAATGCTGTCTTTCCATTCGAGCTTTTCACCCAGGTTTTCACCACCCATGCAACTCAGGCAATTTTTGTTGCCAATAACCGTAACGGTTTGTTTTACATGGATGCATTTTTTTAATTCTGCTTCAGCTTTGTCTACAGCTGTTGCAAAATCGGTACACGATTTATAACCACAAGCGCCACAATTCAGGTCTGGTAGTAATTCTATGGTTGCTTTGGTTTCAGATGATATTAATGTTTCCATATGGTTAATGTTTAAATTGGTTCTGGTTTAAGAAAATATTGAATTTAATTGCATCACAGTGCTCTTAAGAGCTATGGTTAAAGCTTCTACGTCTGCCTCGGTAGTATACCGGCCAAAACTGACCCTGATTGCGCCCCTTGCTTCAAACGGGTTTAGACCAATAGCCTGTAGAACATGAGATGCGCTGCCGCCATGATTGGATGAACATGCTGAACCCGCAGAAACGGCTATTCCCATCTCATCAAGCAAAAAGAGAAGACGTATGGTTTCACCTTCCATACCATGAAAGCTAAAACTAAGATGACCTGGCAAACGCTTTTCGGTATGTCCGTTTATGTATGCATTCTCATAGTTGGCAAAAAGAAAATCAGTTAGTTTGTTGCGAAATGTTGTCAATCTTTGTGTTTCTGATGCCATTTCAGAAATGGATAATTCAGCAGCCTTCGCGAAACCTACAATCCCTGGTATATTTTCGGTTGTGGACCGATAACCGGCTTCCTGCCCTCCGCCATGTAAAAGTGGGCTGATTTTGGTGCCTTTTCGTATATAAAGTGCCCCAACACCCTTAGGTCCATATATTTTGTGCGAATTAATGGTAAGCAAATCAATATTTGCGCGGTTAACATCGATGGGAATTTTACCAAAGCTCTGGCATGCATCAGAATGAAAATAAACATTATGTTGCCTGCAAATTTCACCTATTTCTTCCATGGGCTCAATGGTCCCGATTTCGTTGTTGGCATACATTACAGACACCAAGATGGTCTTCGGGTTGATTACTTTTTTCAGGGCTTCGATATCCACCTGACCAACGTTATTCACCGGTAGATAAGTTACATAAAAACCCTGTTCCTCGAGCCATTTACAAGCATTAAGTACACAATCGTGCTCGATGGCCGAGACGATAATATGGTTTCCCTTGCTTCGATTTGCAAAGGCAATACCTTTGACTGCGAAGTTATTGGACTCCGTGCCACCCGAGGTAAATATAATCTCATCAGGTTGAGCTCCGATGAAACTTGCAATTTGAGACCTTGAACGGTCCAATATCTCTTTCGCCTGAGCACCCAGCGTATGCAAGCTTGAAGCATTTCCGTAAAAGTCAGAAAAGTATGGCATCATGGTTTCCAACACCCGCTTGTCCAAACAGGTGGTTGCTGCATTATCGAGATAAATTTGTGATTGCATAGGTTTAGTTTTTATTCACCAACATAAAATAGTTCCTGTTCCATTGTGCGTAACACTCCGAAGTGGTTTTTCGCGCCAATCTCTTTTTTTCCGACACAAATGGTACAAGTGCCAACGGGAGGATTGCCGCGCAAATACATTGGAAATTCCACATCAGGCGTTTTCAGAATTTGTTTTACAATTGGGTCAATTCCTATACCATACAGGGCATTGCTTTCTACCACTGTAATTTCCTTTGCCGACTCAAGCACACGATATCTGAATACTTCGCGTTCAGCCTGCGAGATAAGGTCAATCTTCGTAATTACACTGATGTCTGCGAGGGTCAGCATCGGCCCAATTTTTCGGGGAAGGTTCATGCCACTGGTAGCTTCCAAAACTACCACACCCAAGGAATTCTCAACATATGGCGAGCAACGAAGACACAAGCCGGCAGTTTCAACAAACAAATAATCGGAATTTGCTTTTTCAGCCCATTCCACAGCTTCATCCAGCACAACTACATTACAGTGGTCAGGGCATAGCTCTCCGGAATAAATCTTTTTTGTTGGGATACCAAACTCTTTATTTATTGTTACATCCTCATCGGCATACAATACGTCAATCTTAATGTAGGAAGGTTTTAGGTTTTTTGCGATCATTCGCTTAATAACCTGTCTGATAACCGTTGTTTTGCCACAAGTTGGCGGGCCTGCAAATATTACTAATTTCATTCGTATATATTTTAATTAATTAATTGGTCGAATGGAACATCCATGACAGTCTTATGTGATTTTGTATCATGAATGGTTCATATTTTTATAGTTTGAATTATGAATTTGTCATCAATAATTAAATCGTTATATTTTCGAGCTGGAGCTGGTTTATTTCTTCACCTGCCCTTATTAAACCACGAAAATGAAGGATGACATTATCAATTTTCTTTAACTCATTGGCAACCGCTCGTTCTTCGGGATTAGATACTATTAACTTCTGCATGGCGCCATTTTTCATGATAATACGTGAGTCTGAAAGCAAAGCAATGGTAGGATCGTGGGTTACAAAAACAAATATTTTTTCATATCTTTTTAACAATTCAAGCGCCTTTGTTTTATGGATACCTGCATTTTCAATTTCATCCAGCAGAATGATGGGAGAATGACCAATAACTACAGCATCGGCTATCAATAAAGAACGGGTTTGTCCGCCTGAAAGTTCGGTCATGGCAGTTTCCTTGTTGATAGCTTCGCCGGTAAGCTGGTTGGCAAACTGAATGGTTTCGTCCACTACTTTTTCAATATCCGTAGCACCTCGCACTTTGGAATGGATGGTTAGAAATTCACCTACAGGGAGGTCACTCAGAAAATTAGTGTGCTGCGAAATCATTGCGATAGGATGTTTTGAAGGATCGAAGGTAAAATCTTCAGGCACTGGTTCATCGTTTATCAGAATTTGACGTCCCGATGGGGTGTTTCGGTTAGCAAAAAGTTCAATGTCATTGATAAGTGTTGTTTTTCCGCATCCAGTAGGACCTACAATACTTACAATGTCACCCATATTTAACTCAAAGCGTTCAACTTTTTCCGTCGAACCATCTTTACCCTGACCTCCAATTACTGTTATTTTCTTTATTTCCATATCATTATATTTAAAATACATTATGTCCACCATTTTAGTGTACTTTAATACAAACATACTACCATAAATGGGTTATATCAATTGGTATATAGTCGTAATTTGAATCAGAATTTAAGCTTACTATTGGGTAGGTATTATTACGTAATGATAGGGAGAAAACAGAGACAGGATAGATGTTGTAAGAATATATTGTGATAATGGCTTTAAAATTGAAAAAAGCAATTTCCAGATTAATCCGATCCGTAAGGACTTGAGGAATATTGTGTTGAGAATATTGATAATCGGTAAGATTCGCTAATTATACCAATTAGTCATTATTGTATTTAACAGGGGTTACAATGCCTTCATTCAAGCTACCTGTGCGGTACCCTCTTGGATCTAAAGTTATGTGATCGTATCCCACTTTCCTTATTTCATCATAAATTTTAGAAGAAAATTTTTCGTTTGACATTTTAACTATTTCATCTGGTTCTACCTCAATGTAGGCGGATTTTCCATAGGTACGCACGCGGGGATTTCTAAATCCTTCCTTTAGTAATATTTTTTCGGCTTCCTGGATACGTTGAATGGTTTCGTCAGTAATATAATCGCCGTAGGGAATGCGTGACAAAATGCAGGCATTGGCAGGTTTAT
>WSSedL1CaDRAFT_10001805_pt1 | contig 11829 bp, 10 predicted proteins | sample WetSurSL1Cattail_FD_9464 | JGI IMG/M metagenome (IMG submission 9464)
CATCCCGTTCGGGTGATACGGGGACCTTTCACCGGTTTGCAAGGGAAACTCACCCAATACAAGAAAAAATATTATGTGGTAGTCACCATCGCCTCTTTGGGGGTGCTGTTGCATATTCCGAGGTGGTATTGTGAGAAGATTGGGTAATATGATAATGTGCTAATATGCCAATGTGCCAATGAGGAATTAGCCACGAATGCACGAATGGCGGGAATCACAAAATAACTTGGCTCATCTCTTCAATCATTCTCCTACCTGAATTATGTTAGTCAATTGGATCATTTGCCAATTAATTATTTATCTTTGTTTCCAACATAGCCTTTATATGCAGGAATATGTGATGTCTAAATGTTGTTATTGACGGAAAAAATTATCAGATGAAGACATATTTCAAAAAAGAAGCGAGTGCCGAAGAAAAATTGATTCAAGAAGCCATTGAGAAATATGGTGCGAATGCTTATTTGGATACTCTTGATAGCGGATCCTCGACTACAGTTTTGAAAGGGGACGAGATTGTTCGTGTCAATCCCGATGGCTCAACGCTTGTTATAGCTAAGTTGCCTAAAAATAAAAAAGAGGAATCCCGGCTTCGAATTCGTGTCAAATGAAACGGAAATTGCGTTTGCGTATTTTTGCGGGTCCTAACGGATCTGGAAAATCCACAATTATTGATATCATACGAAAACAAGGTATCGATCTGGGAATATATGTAAATGCTGATGAAATTAAAAAGGAGCTTGACGTTCAAGGGTGTCTTTCTTTTGATCGGTTTGGTTTAACCGTTCATGGTAATCAGTTTAAAGGAGAGTTCGAGGCTTCCTCTTTCTTTGAAGAGGCATTGTGTGGTAATATTTTATCGGACATTTGTGTGGAGAACAATTGCCTTATAGCTAAAAATTCCGATATGAATGATTATATGGCTACTTTTACAGCTGACTTTATTCGCCGGAATTTGCTTAAAAATTCCATAAAATTTAGTTTTGAAACTGTGATGTCCCATCCCTCCAAATTGGATTTAATAGCTGAGGCACATCAAATGGGATATAAAACGTATTTGTATTTTGTTTCATTGGAGGATCCTATCTTAAATCAAGAGAGGGTCAAATCTAGAGTGATGTTGAAGGGGCACGACGTGCCAATGGAGAAAATCGTTTTGCGCTATTACAGAACCATGAATCTGCTCTTGGATGCAATAAAAAGTGTTGACAAGGCTTTCTTCTTTGATAATAGTAAATCTCAACCTGCACTATTCGCTAAGTACGAAAATAATCATATCGATATTATTTCTCAAGAAATGATTCCTCGGTGGTTTTACGAGTATGTTCTTGATAAATTATAATGTGCCGATTTTTAATGTGCCAATTCCTTTGGATAATGTAATTTTACCCCCAGCCCCTAAAGGGGAGAATGGGGCAGCTTAATTGTAAGTTTTGTATAATTGGCGTCGGCAGTTCCCCTTCAGGGGTTGGGGGTGGAAAGCCTGGAAATTGATAGATTGATTCATCCGTTCACTCGTTTTCTTGTTCACCTTTTTTTGTTTTTTCGTTAAATCTTTTTATATTCGTAGCCGTTAACACGGACTATACAAATATCGAAATCCTTACCTTTTGATATTGTAAAACCGGTCTTGAGTGCGAATCTAAATTATTTAACACTAAACGAAAATTAATTATGGGAACAAACGTTTCAAGAAACTACAAAGGGAAAGACGAAGAGCTTTCGGTCATGGCGGGCTACGTGGAGTATAGCTTTGCCCGCGACCAGGCTGATTTTATGAACTTTTCCCCTAAATTTTCAAATGATTACCTTCTAGCCTACCAGGCTAAGACGAATGCTGTCCGGGAATTGATCTTTTCGGCCACCGAAACCGCCAAGCTAAAAGAGGCTACCAGTCTGCTTTATGGTATTTTGGATTCGACAAATTCCAAGTTAGATCTCATCGCTGCCTACCTCGCCATGGCAGGTAAAGCGATTCCCCTGGGCGTGAAAGCCTTTGGTATTACCGCCTTTCGCGAAAAACAAAAGAGTCGCGATGCGGAAGGAGCAATCAAAGCATTGCGCGTGATTAATGAAAACATCACACAATACAAGACCCTCATCCAAGAGCAGGGGCTGGGTGATGAACTAATTCTTGAACTCAAGGAAGCCGAATCGTCGCTTTACGATGCTAATCAGCAGCAGTACCAAATTGTTAGCCGCCGCAAGGAATTGGTGCAAAACAATATGGGTTTGTTGAATGATTTGTACAACAGCATGCTGGAAATTTGCAAAGTAGGAAAGGCCTTGTACAAATCTTCCAATCCGCAAAAATTGCAAGAGTACACCTTTTCCGAATTGCTTAAACGCGTTCGTTTGCAACTCAAGAACAACACGGCATCTACCACCACCGACGAAAAAACACAGTCGGCCGGATAAACGCCGTCGTATTTTCTATGTGTCGGCGAAAAGCTCCAAAGAGGGTGGGTGAGTAAGCCAAAAGTGAACCGCAGTAAGCCAAAGGTGAACCGGAATAGACTAAAGGTGTAGCTAAGTAGTCTAAAGGTGAACCGCAGTACACCAAAGGTGAACCGGAATAGACTAAAGGTGAAGCTAAGTAGTCTAAAAGTGAACCGCAGTAAACCAAAGATGAGGCGCAATACACCAAAGGTGAACCGGAGTTGCTCTTCGGAGGGGTTTATTTACTGCCTTGTTGGATGCGTTTTCGGGTAAGGGTCGGTACAAGAAAAGCAACCACATTGAAAAAGCAGGAACAGGCTACAGCTTTTCCTGCTTTTTTCGGGTGCGGTGATTTTCAATCGCGGAAACAAACGGTTGGTGATTCAATGTCACAGTATCTGTATCAGCCAATAGAACTTGCAAATAGCCCATTTCATAAAAAAAGATTAAAAATATTTTGTGCTACAAATGAGGAGATTATGTTACATTTAGATGAAAAAATTCAAATGTACAGAACTTTTTCACTTCTTTAAGCGTATATTTACAGAGGAAAATTCAAAAAGAATATCAATAGCAAATTCTTTATTGTATTACTATTTTACATTTCACTTATTTTTTATCTAATTATGTCATCATGACGGAGGAAGTAACAGCATCTCAATCAAACAATAAGCGAATAGCAAAGAATACAATGTTTCTGTATTTCCGGATGATCTTCAATATGGGCGTAAGCCTTTTTACATCTCGTGTGATTTTACAAACTTTGGGAGTTCAAGATTTTGGCATCTATAATATAGTTGGAGGTGTGGTTGTATTATTTTCTTTTTTGAATGGAGCAATGTCGCGTTCTACTCAACGGTATATTAATATTGCAATTGCTAGAGATTCTACTCAATATACAAATAAAGTATTTTCAGTTAGCATGAAAATACATATAATAATTTCTTTAGTTGTATTCTTTTTATCAGAAACAATTGGTTTGTGGTTTTTGAATTATAAACTAAATATACCTTTAGAGCGTTTAGATGCAGCTAATTGGGTTTATCAAATTTCTATATTAACAACAATAATTGATATTTTAAGAATACCCTATGTGGGTACAATATTGGCATATGAAAAGATGTCTCTTTATGCATATTTGGGTATTTTTGAAACCTTAATGAAACTTATTATCGTTTATTTGCTTGTATTTTTTATTCAGTATGATTCATTAGTTATATATAGTTTTTTATTATTTGTAGTTAATCTTATAGTTAACTTTATTTATGCTTCATTTTGCAGGATTAGATATAATGAAGAAACAAAGCTAAAACACTATAAAGATAAACCTCTCTTCAAGGAAATTATAGGTTTTTCTGGATGGAATTTATTTGGTCAGACAGCATTGGTCGGAGCAAATCAAGGTGTTAATATGATTTTGAATATTTTTGCCGGTGTTACTATAAATGCTGCTGTTGGAATAGCTAATCAGGTAAATAGTGCAGTGTATTCATTTGTTAGTAATTTTCAAGTTGCATTTAACCCTCAAATAGTTCAGTCATATGCTAAGCAGGAAATAGAAAACCATAAAAAGTTGATATTTAGATCTTCAAAATTTTCCTTTTTCTTAATCGCAATTTTAGCAATTCCAATATTAGCTTATACTCAATCTATATTGCATTTATGGCTTGGTCAAATTTTGCCAAGTTATGTTATACCTTTTACCCAATTGATTATATTAAATTCAATAATTGAAGCTCTAATAGGTCCATTTTGGATGTCAGTAGCAGCTGTTGGTAATATAAAAAGATATCAAATAGTAATTTCCATTTTTATTATTTTAAATCTTCCGGTCGCTTATGTTATTTTATATTGGGGGTTTTCTCCTGTGTATGTTATGGCATCAAAATTTATACTTAGCATTATTACAATGATATATCGAATCTATTATTCAACCGTAGAATTGGCTATCACAATAAAAGAGATTGGCTCTTACCTCAAAAATATTTTATTCATATTTCTATATTTATTGCTTATAACTTTTTTTAGTGAGATGTTTATTTCTTCTTGGATTTTATTTATAAGTCAAGTCCTAATTTTAGAAATTATTCTTTTTATATTAATCTATTTCATTGGAACTTCTAATAATGAGAAAGATCAATTAAAAAAAATGATATATGAGAAAATAATCAGTAGAAAATAAATTTTTAATATATCTGCAAATGTTGAATCAAAAAAAAACTTTTTATCTCGTTGGAATAGGAGGAATTCCAAATTTTGGGGACGAGCTTATATTAATTACATGGGTCAAGTTCATTAGAAGTATACATAAGGATGCTATTATATGGATCGACACTCCAAACCCATCTATTATATCTGAGATGTTTTTTTATCTTAATATAGATGTGAATATCACAGATTTTATATGGAATCTTTGTAAGATATCAAGCGAAAAAAAATATATTTCAAATAATAAGATCAATTTTATTATTGATTCATTAATTGTTAGATTTCGGGGGAAAAACAAGTTTTACCAAACTACATCTGTAGCTAATCAGTATAAAAATATTTCTGAATATTTTAAGAACAAGAAGGAATATTCTCACATCTTTATCGATAATATTTTATGTAATGTTGATAGTTTTCACGTTGTTGGTGGTGGGTATATTAATACTATCTGGCTTAAAAATTTGGGGATCATAGAGATCTGCTCAGAATTAAAGTCTAAATATAATAAACCGATATATTTTACAGGATTAGGATTTTTACCTGTTCTACAAGATAATTGTTTAATTAAAAGCAAATTACGTATGTTTGATGTGGTTGAATCAAGAGATAAGCTAGGATCAGATGCATATGAAGTAGATTTTGGCCTTGATGATGCATTTCTTGCGTGTAAAAGTTTACCATATTCAGGAGATAAATTAATACCAGATGTTATAATTTGTATCCAACGACACTTAGTAGATTTGAAAATCTATAATAAGACTATTCATACTTTAAGAAATCGGATAAATGAATATATTTCGAAAGGGATGACCATAGGATATATAGAGGCATTCCCTGATTCTGATTATTCTGGTTATATAGCATTGAGTGATCTGATACCAAATGAAAATTATTTTAGTTTATCAGAAGTACTTATAAATGGATTGCCATTAAAGGCCAAGCAAATATGGTATACAAGTCGTTTTCATCATCATTTAGTTGCTTCTGCGAATGGAGCCCAAGGAGTTGTTCTAAGTTTTAAACCGGGTTATTATGATATTAAGCATAAATCATTATTAGATTTAGGTACAGATTGGGCTTTCTACTCTCCTTATGTTCATGAAGATTTACCTTTACCAAGTTTAAATGTTCACTATTCAGAAAAAGTAAAAAAATATATAGAACAAAAAGAAAAGCAAGCTTTAAACCTTTATTTGAGATAATAAAAATGAAAGAATATCACTATATTATAGTCGGAGCAGGCTTGTATGGTGCAACTTTTGCACATAGAGCGAAGCAAGCGGGGAAAATATCCCTTGTATTAGATAGAAGGCCGCATATCGGGGGGAATATCTATTGTGAGAATATTGAGGGAATCAATGTTCATAAATATGGAGCACATATTTTCCATACTTCGAATAAGAAGGTATGGGACTTCGTTAATTCTATTGTTGAATTTAATCGATACACTAATAGTCCTGTAGCTAATTATAAGGGAGAATACTTTAATTTACCTTTTAATATGAATACATTTTACCAAATGTGGGGAACTAAGACTCCTGCTGAAGCTAAAGCTAAGATTGATGAACAGAAAGCTGATGCTATCGCTAAGATGATGGCGGAAGGAATTGAAGAACCAAGGAATTTGGAAGAGCAAGCTATTGCTTTAATTGGAAATGATATCTATGAAAAGTTAATTAAAGGCTACACTGAAAAACAATGGGGAAGACCTTGTTCGCAGATCCCTGCATTTATAATTAAAAGACTTCCAGTACGGTTTATATATGATAATAATTATTTTAATGATAAGTATCAGGGGATTCCAATTGGAGGCTACAACAAGCTAATTGAGGGCTTACTTGAAGGTATAGAGGTGAAATGCAATGTCGATTTTCTCAAAGAAAAAGAAAAATATGAGCAGATGGCTGATAAAATTCTTTATACTGGAGCTATTGACGAATTTTATGATTTCAGATTTGGGAAATTAGCTTATAGAACGATTTCTTTTGAACACGAATTATATGAAGCAAGTAACTGGCAAGGGAATGCGGTTGTAAATTATACTGACGCAGATATCCCTTATACCCGGATCATAGAGCATAAGCATTTTGAGATGTTTGGAGACGAAATAGAAAGAATTTCAAAGACTGTCATCTCCAAAGAATATTCTACCGAATGGAAAGATGGAATGGAACCTTATTATCCCATTAATGATGAGGAAAACAATAGTTTGTATATGAAGTATAAGGCACTAGCAGATAAAGAAGAAGGGTATTTGTTTGGCGGTAGATTGGCTGATTACAAATATTATGATATGCATAATATTGTGGAAAAAGCATTGAATGTTGAAATATAAAGTATTGGTTATATTATGAATAAGTTTACATTTGACTATATCCCTAATTTTTCGAGCAAATCTCTAAATACAGCTTCAATTAAACCGAGGCTAGATACTATTAGAATTCTAAAACAGGCAGGATATACAGACATATTGCCTCGATATAATTCGAAACCTAAACTAGGTAAAATTATTGCTTTTTTTCAATTTATTTGGGTTTTATGTAAAATTTCAAAAGAAAGTATTTTGTTTATTCAATACCCTTTTCAATTGCAGGGTTTTAATTTTGTGTTGAAATTCTTTATTAGACATAAAAACTTATTGAGTATATTGTTGATACACGATAGTTATATATTGAGAAATCCTTATTTTAAAAATATTGAAAAAAAAGAGCTCGCATTTTTCCGTTATTTCGACCATGTAATTTGTCATAATGAGAAAATGAAAAATTATCTGCGAGGTAAACTTGATGATAATATTAGGCTATACGAATTAGGTATTTTTGATTACTTGGTTAAAAAAGACGATCTGCTTTACGAAAAAAAGAAATTAAATGAGCATTTAAAAATTGTTATAGCAGGAAATCTAGGTAGGCTGAAGTTCTTAGGACAATTGGGTAAAATTAAAAAGGTGGATTTTTATTTATATGGTCCAGGTTTTGATGACCAGATCGTATTCTCCAATGTTCACTATTGTGGTAGTGTTCATCCTGATATATTAGATAAACAAATGACTCAGTATGATTTTGGTTTAGTTTGGGATGGTATATCGATCGACTCTCTAAACGGGACGAACGATTCAGAATATATGAAGTACAATAATCCCTATAAGCTTTCAGCAACAATTTCATCAGGAATTCCAGTTATCACCTCTAGACAAGCTGGTATTTCTAAATTTGTACAAGAAGAACAAATTGGTATTTTGGTTCAAAGCTTAGAAGAATTAAATGTTTTGGCATTATCCTCAATTGAATATTCTAATCTCCTATTTGCATGCGAAAAGATTAAAAATCGTATTAATACTGGTTGGTATTTAAGGTCAGTTCTATCAAGAATAACTTGTGATTAATTAAAGTTCACAATTTATAAAATTTCAATCCAATATTAAGTATGAAAATATTATCTATCGGTTCATTTAATGGAAATAGTAATACATGTTTACACCGTAACTGGGCATTACAAAAACTGGGCAATGTGGATATGGTCAATATGTATGAAAAGCCAATATCTCTTTGGTTTCGTATTGCAAATAAACTTTTTAATTGGGGACTACCGTTAAAGCTGCCCGATTTATCGAATTGCAATCAGCAAATTTATGCTCTTGTTGAAAATAATAATTATGATATCGTTTGGATAGATAAAGGATGGTTGGTATGCAGAGAAACTTTAGAATACATTAAAAATGTATCTCCTGAAACTTTGATTGTTAGCTATTCACCAGATAATATGGCTTTGCGACATAATCAAAGTCAACAGTATTTGGATTGTGTCTCATTGTATGATTTTATTTTTACTAATAAATCATATATTTTGGAAGACATGAAAAGATTGGGTGCAAGACGCATCAAGTTTGTTAACAATAGCTATGAGGATAGCTTCCATTATCCTCGTCAATTATCTGAGACGGATTGGAGCGAATTGGGGGGAGACGTTGGCTTTGTTGGGATGTGGGAACAAGAGCGGTGTGAGAGTATTTTGTATTTGGCTAAAAATGGGGTAAATGTGCGTGTTTTTGGTGGTGGAAAATGGGTCGAGTATAAAGGTAAATACACTAATCTTCAAATAGAAAATAAAGGCCTTTATGGAAAAAATTATTCTAAATCCTTTCAAACTTTTAAAATTTCTTTATGTTTCCTCCGCAAAATGAATTTTGATCAGCAAACCACGCGAACCATGGAAATTCCTGCCTGTGGAGGTTTTATGCTTGCAGAACGTACAGAGGAGCATTTGTCCCTTTTTGAAGAAGGAAAAGAAGCTGATTTTTTTTCGTCTAATGAGGAGTTGTTAGAAAAATGCCGATACTATCTGAATCATGAATCTGAAAGAAGACTGATTGCCGAAGCCGGAACGAAACGGTGTAAAACCTCAGGATATTCAAATAAGGATGCAATAGAAAAAATGTTGAATGAAGTATTTAGAAGCCACTGATATAATAGGAACGGATAATGTCGAAAATGCAAAAAAAATTTTGCATTTCATTCTTTATGTTTCAGTATTTTTTGAGATAATTTATTTCCCTTCATTCCCCAATATATTGGGATGCCTAATGAGTTGGATTGTACTGAAAGTTTTTTGCATCTTATTTACAAAGGAGAATGTTGTACTATTCCCATTTTCTTTTGCAATGTATTTATCCATGTTTCTATACCGATTTTTACCTCTTACTGCCACATTGATGGAAGGTAAACCAATCAGTTATAAAATGGAATTGGCGTACAGTACATTTACATTAGAAACATTACTTTTTCTTATAGGAAGTTTAGCTTTCTATTATGCATCTCAAAAAAGAAGCAATAATAAGTTGCAATTGTTTTTAGCAAAGCAGCACTTTTATCAAATAACACCTCCTGTTTTGTGGATGATGGGAGCTATAGGGGTCATTGTACGTCTTGCAACTTTTGCCAATACGGCTGAAACTGGTGATGTGGGAGGAAAATTTTTAGTTGGGTTAACTTATTTCCAATTGGCTCCCCTGATTCTTTTTTGTCCGGATTTGTTGAGAATCAAAGGGGCTGTTAATCGCAAATTTGTAGTAGCTTTCTTAATTCTAGTTACGATCTTAAATATTGCTTCGAATAGTCGAGAGGCTATTGTGGCTCCTCTTTTTCTTTTGGTTTTATTGTCTCTCTTATGGTTAATCAAGGCGCGCAAGAAATTAACCGATTTTATTTCTCCAACAAAATTCGTTTTACTTGCAGTCGGAGGATACCTAATATTGGGTTTGTTTTCTAATCTTTCATTGGCAATGCTTGCTACACGGACTACAAGAGGGGATATTTCTAAGTCTGAATTGTTTCAGGAAACTCTGAATGTACTCGAGGACAAAGCTAAATTGCAGGAAATGGAGAATATTAGTAAAGGTCTGAAAATTGAATTATCAGGCAATGAAACTTATGCTTATGGAGGATGGACAGAAGAGTATTTGGATAATTTTATTATGAATCGTTATGCGAATATGCGAGTAACTGATATTACTCTTTATTATGCTTCTATTTTAGGCTATAGTAACAGCCATATGTTAGAAAGCATGTTTGATCAAATACTAGCACTTCTTCCAGATCCTCTTCTGAAAGTTTTAAAAATAAATATAGATAAAGATCAATTAGTATATTCTCGAGGAGATCAGCTATATAACTTAGCAACTCACTCCCCTAGTGTTCTTGGGGGGTTTCGTGTGACAAGTCATGTTGCCGATGGTCTAGCAACTTTCGGATATTGGTATTTTCCAATTCAGTTTATACTATGGCTAGCTGTATTTTATTTGCTTAATAGTTTTGTATTTTTTATAAATCGGCAAGTGCTCTATGCTCCTTTTGCATTGATTAATCTATTTGTTTTTCTTGGAAGGTTTAGAAATGCTGGTGGTTGTTTTGGGGATATTGGATATATTTTAAGAGGATTTTGGCAATCAATCTTTACTTATTTGCTTGTGTTTTATATTTGTTTTTACGTTTTAAAATTAGTTAAAAATAAATGAAAGTGACTTTTTTTCATCGCCATCGCTCTTTGGGCTTTTCTATTCAACATGTCTTTGGTCCTGTTATAGAAGGAATGCAAAGTGTTGACCCAAATATCGAAATAGAAGAAGTTTTTATGCCTTCCATGAGAAGTATGCCTTGGGATGTGGTTCAAAATTGCTGGTACGTTTTTCGGCATAGAAATAAAGAAGGGATTAATCATATAAGTGGACATATTCACGATGTGGTTTTAAGCCTGACAGGATGTAAAACCGTTCTAACCATACATGATTTGGTATTTATCGACAATGTGAAAAATCCTATAAAGCGATTTTATAAATGGCTGTTTTGGCTGTATTTACCCATCAGATTAGCAGATAGAATAACTTGTATTTCTGAGCATACGAGTATGAATATTCTGAAGCATATTCATACTGAAAAACTAAGAATGATTCATAATCCATTAGATCCTGCTTTTAATTACATTCCTAAAGAATTTAATTTGGAAAAGCCCGTAGTATTACATATAGGAACTGGTTGGAATAAAAATCTCAAACGCTCCATTTTAGCATTGGATGGACTTACTTGTCATTTGCGAATAATAGGGAAGTTGTCTGAAGAGATGCTTTGTCTTTTAGAAGAGCATAAGATTGAATATTCAAATGACTATCAATTAACAGATGAAAAAATACGAGAGGAGTATATTAATAGTGATATAGTCAATTTTCCATCCGAATATGAGGGTTTTGGAATGCCTATTGTAGAAGGGCAAAAAACAGGACGAGTAGTATTGACATCCGCTATTGAACCTTTGATAGAAATAGCAGGGGGTGCAGCTCATTTCGTAAATCCTCATGATATAAACTCTCTTCGTGAAGGGTATGTGAAATTAATAGAAGATGCTACTTATCGGAATCATTTAATTAGAAATGGCTTGAAGAACACGGTTCGTTTTGACATTAGATGCATTGCCGGAGAATATATAAAAGTTTACCACGAAGTTTTAAATATGAAAACTAAGGCATGAAAATCCTACATACTGGAACATTAGATGTTAATGCGGGAGGTCCTGCGATGAGTACCTATTATACACTCTTGGGTTTGCAGCAGCAAGGAGTTGATGTAGAATTGCTCATGTATCCCCTGTCGGAGGGAGGGCGGCTACGAGGAGACGATGTGCCTGTTTATATTG
>WSSedL1CaDRAFT_10001806_pt1 | contig 11824 bp, 5 predicted proteins | sample WetSurSL1Cattail_FD_9464 | JGI IMG/M metagenome (IMG submission 9464)
AACCGTCAGCCCTATGATCAAGAGATTTTTGTTGGTGCTCAGAAGAAGCATCAAAAACAAATCGCTTAATTTTTATTTTACTTCTTGACATAGAGGGTCTCTGCGGGAGATAAATATAGGCGTGATAAATCCTATATTTTCATCCTTCCGATGAAATATCACTTAGGCTATTGACTTCGAGTTAACTCGAACAAGTATAATTATCAAAGAGTGGCGAATTCTGCAAAGTCCATATTCTGGATAAACACCAGGAATCACACCGTTACCAACTATTCGACAATGATTTCAAAACAGGAGTGAATGGAAAATGGCAAAAGCAAAGGTTTATTTTACGGATTTCCGCACGGTGGCTTTTGGAGACCCACTGCCCGCCAAACTAAAGAAACTCATCAAACAAGCCGGCCTCGGGCAGATCGATATGGATGGCAAGTTTGTCGCCATCAAGATGCATTTTGGCGAGCTGGGGAACATTAGCTACCTGCGGCCCAATTATGCAAAGGCCGTGGTTGACGTGGTAGGGGAACTGGGGGGTAAGCCTTTTTTGACCGACTGTAACACCCTGTACCCCGGCAGCCGGAAAAACGCCCTGGAGCATTTGGAATGTGCCTGGGAAAATGGTTTTACACCGCTCTCGGTAGGCTGTCCGATTCTGATCGGGGACGGGCTGAAAGGTACCGATGATATCGCGGTACCGGTAGCAGGAGGCGAATACGTGAAGGAAGCCAGAATCGGCCGGGCCATCATGGATGCGGACGTATTTCTCAGCCTGACTCATTTCAAGGGGCATGAGATGACCGGCTTTGGCGGAACGATTAAGAACATCGGCATGGGCTGCGGTTCCCGCGCCGGGAAAAAAGCACAGCACAACAGCGGCAAACCCCACATTGATCAAGATTTATGCCGGGGCTGCAAGCGATGTCAGCGGGAGTGCGCTAACGAAGGTTTAATGTATGATAGCGCTAGTAAAAAGATGGCGGTTAATCAGCGAAACTGCGTCGGTTGCGGTCGCTGCCTGGGGGCGTGTAATTTCGACGCCATCATGTTTGATGACGATGCCGCCAACGGAAAGCTGAACAGTTGCATGGCGGAATACGCCAAGGCGGTGGTAGACGGTCGTCCCGGCTTCCATATTTCCTTGATAGTGGATGTATCCCCCAACTGTGACTGTCACGGCGAAAACGACGCGCCGATTCTGCCCAATCTGGGTATGTTTGCATCCTTCGATCCGTTAGCGCTGGATCAAGCCTGTGTGGATGCCTGTTTGAAGGCCACACCGCTTCCGGGCAGCCAACTCTCGGATAACCTGGCCAAGCCGGGCTTCGTAGACCATCATGACCATTTCATCAATTCCACGCCCGAGTCCGAATGGCGCAGCTGTTTGGAGCATGGGGAGAAAATCGGTTTGGGCACCCGGGATTATGAACTGATTGTGGTTAAATAAACTAATATTCGATATTATACCGGGAGGAAACCCCCGGTATTGCAATATAAAGAGCCTTCTCTAACCAGGGAAGGCTCTTTTGCGTGTCCAGCAAAGCTGGACTACATTCGCCGGTGAAAGTCCGGTAACGGTAACTGCCAAGCGTCCTGGATATCTAATTCCGGGGGTGTTGCATAAATGCGGGGCGCTAAGCATAGGATAAAGTACTTGTCTAGCCGCTCCGTAAATCCTTCCCGGGTGACGGGGGCTTAAAACCGGGAGCGAAGAGTCTTCCGATAATCATCGCTTTGGCCGACGCTTTTTGTTCAACGACAATGGCAAAATCTCAAAATTAAATTTGGGGTATGGGGACATCCTGAAAAGTTTAACTGCTCATTATACTGACAATAATAGATAGTAAAAGGATGTAAGTAAATTAGCGGGCATTTTTTATAGGCGATAAATGAGTGTAAATCGTATTAGCCACTTAAATTTTAAAGATGTCGTCTAGAGAAAACATATTTTAAACAGGGAATGGCTATAAAACGAAACGTTTCGCCATAATCATTGCCTTATAGCCCAAAACGATTTGATAAAAAGATAATATTTCTATAAGTGAACCGCTTTTAAAGATGGAAAATATCAAAAAACATTTCTTTGGATTGGAGCACTCGATAGTGTTTCTATGGACTTGTCCAAGGGTGAAGTTTTATGCAATATACAGTGAAAAAGGCGCCGTACGTTAACCCTAAAGAAAGTATTCAGCGGTATTGTTCAACCAAATCAGGGCGCTTTATATTTTGAGGGGCGAAAGACATCGAACCACAATTTTTTGAAACAAGGCGGCTTGGCATTTGTATTATTGATCAGCAATTGAACCTGGCCCCTATCTTACAGTTGTCCGCCCCGCAATCATGAAACCGGCAAAAAATTTTTGAAGTCCCAAAAATATCATCTGTAAAAATTGAATTGAAAACATTTCATTTCAGGTACGGAAGGGTGAAATTTTAGGGATTGCCGGATGACAGTCTGGGGGTGAGTGCTAAAAATTGATTGGGATCGGATTTAAAATTGTGCTCAAAATGAAAGGGAGGGTTGTAAATGAAGAAAGGCAGAAAGATGATCAAGTTAGCTGGCGCAATTGTCTTAGTGGGTTTACTGGCTATAAATTGGAACTTAAATTTTAACACTTCCACGGTGAGCGCTGCCGGGGAGTACTTGGTTAACGGCGAAATGTGGAATTACGGTTTGGGAGACGCCATCGGTTTTAACGAAAACACCTACACGACTATCACAACCACCAGTAAAAATAATAACTGGAGACATGGCTCCGTATCCGGCAACGGTGAATTGGGTTTCATCGAAAGCTGCGACCCCAATGAAGACGTTATGATAATTAACAACACCAAGATTGTATCCGACACGACTTCAATTTACCATACGCCGGAGATTGCCGGTAGTTTAGACAGGATAAGGACGGGCGCGATTAAGAAAACCGAATATCCCTGGCTCGATATCATCAACGCCTATGCCGTGTCAAAATTTGGCGCAAGCAGTTGGGGGACTACATGGCCCCGCCCGTATCAGCCGGCCGCGCAGTACCGGATGAAGAACAACGACTATACATCTGCTGGAGCATACAACAGGTACACAAATTATGAAACGGGAGAAGTCGGCTTGCAGTGGAAAAATGCCGATAAATCCTGCGAGTGGGACAAGCGCTCGTTCGCGTCAAGAAGCGACAATGTCATTGTAACATCCGTAAAAGCTGGTGCAAACTTTAATATTACATTATCCATCGACGCGATAAATCAAATGCAGGGAACTCCCGACTCTACAATTACTGCAAGCTACTTCGTGGAATCGGACAGCAACGGTTATGCATTGGGTATGGTGGGGAAATATGGGATCCGAAACCGGGTGGGAACCCTAAACCCCGAAGAAACATTGTTAGCCCATGGCGGCTGGGGCACGGCCACCAGGATAATCGCCCCCGGCGCGACCATTACTCAAGGTGAGATAAGCGGCAGGCCGACCCTTACTTTTACCGGTACAAATTCGATAATGCTTATAACCAAGGCTGACCTTCAGGTTAACGGATGCAATACCTTAGACGACGTCAGGACCAAGTGCTACAATAGGCTGCGCGATGATATTGACGGCGTAGTCGCAAAATATAAAGCCGCCGGTCAGTTTACTTATGAAGACATACTGGCCCCCCACGCGGCGATCCACGGCAAAATGTTTAATACTGTTCGCCTCAACCTTTGCAATACCGACGAGGAAAAAGCCGACAGGCTGTTGAGCAATTCGCAGCTGATCGCCAAGCAAAACTCACAGACGACCTTTAACAAAGCGTATATGGAAAGAGCGTATTATAATGGACGTTTCGCCTTGATATGCGCCAGCGGTTACCAGTCAACGCGTTTGGGCGGAATATGGACCGGAATGTGGAATCCCGATTGGAGCGGCGATTTTACCCTGGACGCGAACTTAAACCTGCAAGTAAGCGGCATGAATACCGGAAACATGAAAGATGCCAACAGAGGTTATATTAATTTGATGTTGCGTCAGCTTCCGGGCTGGGTTAACCACGCCACCAACGTTTATGGTATGACGGATGCCATCTTGGCGCCCCCGCGAACAGATGGCGTCGGTGGTGGGGATGCCTATCATTTCTTAAGCGGCTATCCGCATTTGTATGTGAACGGAATAACCGATTGGTTGCTGATTCCGATCTTTGAATACTGGCAGTGCTACGGCAACAGCCAAGTTCCAATCGGCCAAGACGTTAATATCAATGATGTTAAAACAGTACTCGGCTTGACTGACGCGGATGTTGCAAGGATCAACAGTGACGGTTATTTCGACCTTGAAAAAGATCTCCTGTTCCCGCTCTTGGATAAAAATATGAATTTCTGGCTGCAATTTGCGAGCGAAAGATATTACAAGGACGGAAACGGCGTGAACCATGTTAACGACGGCACGACGCTTTCAGCGGCGATAGCGGCCGGGGACACGAAAGCCAAATATATTTTTGCGCCGGGCTACTCTCCTGAAAACGCTCCCTCCGGTGGCAACGTAATGGCTTTTAATTCGACAATGGATATTTCGGCCGCCAAGAATTCGGTATATATGGCAGAAACGGTTCTTAAAGCGGTGTACCCTGGTGACGCGGAAAAAGCGACTAAGCTAGCCCAATGGGAAGCTTTCGCAAGCAAAGTACCCGTTTATCTCTATAACAGTGACGGCGCGTTACAGGAATGGTGCGATCCTTCCTTGAAGGACAACTATAGCCACAGACATACCAGCCACGCATACTCCGCATGGCCTGCCCATGAAGCGATGGGTGATCCTGCATTGGCTGTCGGCGTACAGCGCGCTTTGGATATGAGGTACAGTTATAACGCTAGCGCTGCTGAGTCCCACGCTCATGACCACAGAGCTTTAGTCGAGGCTAGACTGGGTAATGCCAGTGGATTGGCAACACCGTTAATGTGGTTAACAAAGAACAACTATCGTTTTAACAGTTTTATGACCTCCCACAATAACAGCCTTGGTTCGGCTTACTGTACGGATTTGAACGATTCTTACCCCGGCATAATCAACGAATCGCTTGTCTATTCCTATGACAATAGGATTAAGATTCTGCCCGCGCTGCTGTCGGATTTGAATAAGGGCAGTATAACCGGCTTAAGGGCCAGGTGCAATACCTTGGTAAATGCACTTGTCTGGGATATCAATGCTAAGACCGCAAGCATTACATTAACAACCGACAGAGATATTAACCCGATTATGCTAGGGTGCGGGGTCCCATGGAAAAAAGCCAGTATCAACGGAGCTGAGCAAGAGATTAAAACCGACACATTGGGCGCTCCGTACATTGATTTAACCCTAAGCAAAGGTAATACCGTAACAATTGATTTTGAGCTGGCGGATACAACGCTAAGCAGCCTCAAAGTAAACGGAAAACCATTGAGTAACTTCAGCCCGGTTGTGTATAACTATAGTATGCTGATTCCGTCCGGTATGCCGTCAACTCCGCAAGTTACGGCGACAGCTAACAGTCCTAGCGCCACAGTCGCCATAACCCAGGCTTCGGCGATGTCGGGTCAGGCTACCGTAACTGTAACCGATGGAAACGGTAAGTCCGTTTACACGGTAAACTTCGGCTATGCCGGTAGTAGTGACGAATTTAGCGGCAGCACCTTAGGGTCCCAATGGAGTTGGGTAAGGGAAGATCCGACCAAATGGAGTCTGACCAACAACCCCGGCTTTATGACGATTACTCCCCAGACCGGCGATCTGAACACCACTACCAATACCGCCAAAAACATCTTATTGCAAAATGCTTTCGGCGATTGGACTATGGAATCAAAACTGGTCTTTTCCATCATGCCGCATGCTCAGTACCAGCAGGGCGGGATCATCGCTTACCAGGATGATAATAATTATCTAAAAGTGGACTGGGAGTACTATAGCGCTAACACCCTTCGTTTCAATGTGATTTCCGAAAGCGGCGGAACCGTTACTACTCCTTTCTACGTTACCAATCCTGCAGTCAACAGCCCTTATAATGTCTGGTTCAGAATGGTAAAGAGCGCTAACAATTACAGTATCTATTATTCGCTTGACGGGAATACTTTCGCTCTGATCGGAAGTACCAGCGTAACTTTAAGCAATATCCGGGCGGGGTTAATCGCCTATAATCGCACCGGAACCAGCACGGATTTGAATGTGATGTTCGATTACTTCCATCTTACCAATACCAGTGAGCAGGTTAATAGTTCGCCAACCCTGGCGGCATTGCCGAATTACACCGTTGATGAAGGAAAACTATTCGCTTTATCACTAAGCGGCAGTGATTCCGATACTAACGACGCCTTGACCTACTCCGCGACCAATTTGCCGGCGGGCGCCAGCCTTAATCCGGTTACCGGAAAATTCAGTTGGACGCCGGAATTTACCCAGGCCGGAGTTTATACCGTGCAATTTGCGGTTACCGACGGATATCTGACCACGCAAAAAACGACTATCATCGTGGTAAATAACGCCGATCAAGCACCGGTCATTACGGCTATTTCCAATTATAATGTTAACGCAGGACAGACAATTAGCTTCAACATCAGCGCCAGTGATCCCGACCCGGGCGACACTTTGATTTACTCAGCCGGTACTCTGCCGACAGGAGCCACTTTCGATCCGGGCACGAAGATTTTCAGCTGGACACCACCCGTCGCCGGGACCTTTACCGTCCAATTCACAGTCAGTGACGGACAAAAGAACGCTTCGACGACGGCTACCATCGTCGTCAACGCCATCACCGGGGACAAAGCGCCGGTAATGAGCGCCATTCCAAGCTACATCGTTAAATCCGGGAAACTGGTCTCATTTACCGTCAAGGCCACTGATCCCGACAATGATCCGTTGACCTATTCAGTGGTTAACCTGCCGACCGACGCCAGTTTTAATCCAGTCACCAAGAAATTCAGTTGGACACCGACTGCCGCCGGAACCTACAGCGTGCAATTTACGGTCAACGACGGGCAGCTAACCGATAGTAAGATTGCCACTATTATTGTGCAGTAATCAATCGGATAATACCAACTTCCAATCTACTCCCACAAGTTGGTAACCAGCTCCCTGTTGATGGGGGGAGACCATTAACGTAAATTGTTACTGTATGAATCGGTATAGCAGATTTGGAAAAAGAATTCCCAGCCTAAAAACGGGCAGGGAGTTCTTTTTTTATTGCAATTATTTTTCAGCTCCAATCCCATGCAGTGCTTTGATAATATAGAGCGGCCTGTTTTTTGTCTCTTCATAAATCCGGCCGACATATTCCCCGACAAAACCCATCCCCGCCAGTTGCAAACCGCCGATAAAAGAAATCAAAAAGCCAAGCCACATTAAGCCGGGAATATGCTGATTCCCCAGCGCCAATAGGGCTAAAACTACAAACCCCAACAAGGAAAAACCGAAAATCAACACACCCAGCTTTAATACAAGTTGCAAAGGGTAATAAGAAAAACCGAATATCCCGTCCGATGCCAATTTGAGCATCTTTTGAAAAGGGTATTTGGTATGACCGGCAAACCTTGCCGGACGTTGATAGGCAACTCCAATCTGCTTAAAGCCGATCCAGCTGAACATGCCCCTCACATAACGGTTGTGTTCACGGGACACTTTAAAGGCTTCCAGGGCTTTGCGATCCACTAACCTGAAATCCCCTGCATCTACGGGCATATCAATTTGGGTAAGCCTGCGGAGCAAACGGTAAAACGCCGTTGCAGTAAACTTTTTGAAAGGGGTTTCACCTAGCCGTTCAGTGCGTACCCCATAAACGATATCATAGCCTTCCCGCCAACGGGCGGCCATTTCCAAAACGACTTCCGGCGGGTCTTGCAGATCGGCGTCCATAATAACGACGGCCTTTCCGCAAGCCAAATCCATTCCGGCGGTAATCGCGATCTGGTGGCCGAAATTACGGGAAAAATGAATCACTTTAAAGCGAGAGTCCTTGATGTGCATATCGATCAGCAGCGGATAACTGGCGTCCATACTACCATCGTCAATTAAAAGCACTTCTGCGTCGCCGTCCAATTTTTTGATTAAGCCGCACAAACGGTTATATAACTCCGGTAGAGTTTCTTCCTCGTTATAAACGGGAATGATCAATGAATAATCCGGATTTTGCATCAGCACCCTCTCTTCTTTATCAATCTGTATTAATTAAAGCGCTGTTTTTAATAATGGTTGATTCTACAGGTATTCTTATTCTCGCGCGGAGGCGCAGGGGCGCAGAGCTTTAAAACCCATCTGTTCTCCGCGTCTCCGCGTCTCTGCGCGAGTTTTTGTTTTTGGTAGTCGATTTTATCAAACGGATATATTAATCAATCATTTCAAGAACATAGCCGTAATCAATAATAATACACCTGTTTTTTCCAAATTTTTTGGAAATTGGCCTTTGGTTTCCGGCAGATATAAATCGACAGGCAACCGCCCCGATATACACTGTATTTGTTGGCATTAAATGATTTAGCCGGATTCACTTCTTCAAAGTAACTATATGCAGGGAATGGGGTAAAATCATCTACCATAATCGCAACTGCCGGAGCCTTGCCGGATTTGAATTGATCTTCTCCCCATATTTGATAGGAGAGACAGTTGCTCGTCGCCTCGGGAAGGCCATATTGCTTCCCCAGTAGGTTAATGGCGCCCGCATCCCAATAAAAGCCTGCCCATATCATACAGTTCTTGCGGTCAACTTCCGGCAAGCTGTGATAAACTGAGGATACTTGTTCGACTATCTCCGGCCATCCCACCGAGAATCGATGATGTTGCGGCAGGATACCCGGCTCATAATCACCCCTCTTGATAAAATTCGGAGTGGCTGACCAATATTGCGCTAAGACAGGAGGCGGCAAGAGCGGAAGAGACATCGGGGCCATCAAAACTGCGTTGACTAAAATAACTCCAATATAAACCCGTTTAAGCCACAAAATACCTTTTCGATTCGCTGCGGCAGCTGCCGTGAGCATTTTTTCAAACCAGACAGCCCCGGCCGCAAGTAACGGAAAGCAGGCCGAAACCATTTCCCGGGCTTCTAATTTTATCAGACCGGTATAAAATACAACCAAAATAAGGGAGGTGAAGCCTAATATCCGGTATTTCTTCCCTTCCCTGTGAAATAAGGTATAAACTAACCCTGATAGCCAAACCGGGAGAAAAAACGGATTTAACCAAAAGAAGAAAAGTGATATAAAAAATTGCAAGGGTTGCTGGTGCGGCCTGATGGAGTCTAAAGCATAATGATGAAAATAGGCAACCAAAGGCCAACTGTGAACCGATTGCCACACCAGATAAGGTGTGCAGATTAACGCTGCAATGACCGCCGCCAGCCACGGCCAGACAGTGAGGAAGCTTTTCCGCCTTGAAGTTAAAAGTAGAGAGAGCACTAAAGCCCCGCCTGTATAGATTATTATCAGTTTGGTCATTGCGCCCAGCCCGGCGGCGAGTCCGAGAAGCAGCCAACTTCGCGCACAAGTCCGTGTTGGTGTTTCCTGATTGATGATGATTCGGATTACCAGATAAAAAATGATGATAGTTGCGAGTTGCTCAAAGGGATCATAGGTAAAAACGGAGCAGACATATAAAATATAAGGAGCCGTGAGTACCGTCAAAGCGCTAAACCATTGGGCGAACCGGCCTCCGCCGAGTTCCCGGGCAGTCAATCCGGCGAAATAAACCATGACCGCTCCGGCGATAGCGGGTAAAAGATGAATTGCAAACAACGAAGTACCCAAGATCGAACGGGATATGGCCGCCAAATATGCCACTAATGGTGGAACATCGACATAACCGAAGTCAAGATGTTTGGCCATAGCCAGCCAATAAAATTCATCCCCGAAATAGCCGTAACCGGTGCTGGTCAATAAATGGATTAGCAATTTGGTTGAGGCCAGGTAGAACAAAATAGCGGTATCACTCCATAAAACAGGCCGGGTCAGGAATTTAGTTTCCAGTCGATTCATGATATTCATTTTTGATGTGCCCCCTTTTTAAACAATAGTAATAATTGCACTTTTTGAGTTTGTTCTGACTGCAAACCTTTTGAAATTTGTTTATATAAGTAGACAGTCTACAGACGTAAACAATATAACATCTTTAAATACCCTTGTCAATCGTCAGCGTGCAATACTGATTTACCCATGATAGACCCCTATATATTGGGGATTTTAAAATCATTGCTTTATTGAACAAATTGACAAAGAACGCAAAATAGTGATATATTGTTTACAATCGTAGTCGTATCGGGGAGGTTTATAAAATGCCGCCTACTTTAGGCGCTCAGGAATTGGAATTAATCCGGTTTATCAGTGATTATCAAATCCCGCTCAGCGCCAGGGAAATTGTAAGCCTGTTCGGAGAACCGCGTGGATTGGCGCGGACCACCGTACTAACCATGCTGGAACGTTTGCGTAAAAAGGGGTATTTATTGCGTACCGAAAAAGAAGGAATTTATCATTTTGAATCGCAAACCTCCAAAGGAGAATTCCTGAGAAATATTGTACAGAATTTCGTGGAGAAGACCCTGGAAGGATCTCTTTCACCCTTTGTAGCTTATCTGACACGGGGAGCGAAGATCAGCGATGCCGAATTGGCCGAATTAAAACAGCTGGTCGCCGATTTGGACAAAAGTCGGGCAAAGCGAAAGGATGAGTGAGGATGGTGATTTGGCCAATCTTTGGCAATGCCTTTACTGTAGGTTGGATCAAGTTGATAATCCATGCATTATGGCAGGGAAGTTTGGTGTTTATTCTGATATGGTGTATAATCCGGCTATTTCCCAAGATTCACCCCTCAATTCAATGCTGGCTCTGGCGCCTGGCCTATATCAAACTGTTAACCGCTTTGTTTTGGCCTAAGCCGGTTAAATTGTATCTCCATTTACAATTCGGTCTCCAGGAATTGTTTGCCAATTGGATGTTGATTAATTCGCATACCGCCAAGCATCTGGCAAATATGACTCAATCCGTCATGAAGACGGCTTTGCCGGTTCCGGTTTCCATGGGCCAAACCCCTATTTGGTTTTCCCTATGGCTGGCTGGACTGATTTTATTTACGGGCTACCTGTTCTTGGTATGGCGGCGGCAGCAAATCATATTCAAAAACTGTCATCCTATTGAAGACCCTGTTATCCAAGAGCGTTACCAAGAATTGAAGTGCCGCAACAATTTCCGAAAAATGCCGCTGCTGTTAGCCTCCAATCGGATTGATTCTCCCTTGGTTCAGGGGGTCATCCATCCGAAAATTATTCTACCAACCTCAATATTTACGGATTTTAGTCCTGACGGGCTTCAGTTAATACTGGCCCATGAGTTGGCTCATTACCGCCGAGGCGATTTGTTATGGAATTGGTTGCCGGTTATCGCGCGGGCGGTTTTCTTTTTCCTTCCGTTGGTATGGCTGGCCGAAAAATGCTTGATCCAAGCGCAAGAAAGTAGTTGCGACCAGTTGGCGGTCCAATTTACCAATGCTTCTAAGGTTGACTTCGGCAATATTTTGTTACGGGTATCCATCCGGCCGGGGTTAAAAAAACCGGGTGGTTTGACGGCCTATTATGGTTCAAGCTCTAAAAAGGTCTTGCAGAGGAGACTTTCGGCACTTCGGTTTGTCCGACAAATGGGAAATAATCAAGCGGTAATTGTAGGTTTTATCTTAATTATACTTGGGGTTGTCACGATTATTCCCTGGCAGCTTACTGCGGCCAGGATAATCCCGATTAATTTGTGGATTAACTACTTTACGCCCTACCCCTATAATTTTGAAATATCTGCCCATGTCATTCTTCCGGAAAAACAAATCAAAAAGACGACCCTGTTAATCGATGATAAAAAGCTG
>WSSedL1CaDRAFT_10001807_pt1 | contig 11823 bp, 9 predicted proteins | sample WetSurSL1Cattail_FD_9464 | JGI IMG/M metagenome (IMG submission 9464)
TTTCAAATGAAGTCCGGCTGCCGCTTCCCTGGTAATATGTCCCGCCATATCGCTGCATCGTATGATCCGCGGCAGATGCTCCATATTTACGCCGAACATTTTGCAAAGCTCTTTGCTGAAGCCTTCCTTCCCCTTACGTGTATCATAGAGCATCGCGGCATAGGCGCTGTCCGGCGTCATGACAAATTCGCCGGTGCATCTGCAAATTAGAAACTCCTTCACATCCAGCCACTTGTACACTTTTTTAAAATTCTCGGGTTCATTACGCTCAACCCATTTGTATTTCCATACCGGATCTTTCACGCTTGCCGCTACTGCGCCGCTGATAATCAGAGATTTTGCAAGTTTAAAGGCATTGATACCTGCAATTTGCATGCCATGTGCGATACCCCTCTTCAGTTCATCCTTCGCACGTTGATCCATATAGCTCATTGCCCTGCGCACAGGCCTGCCTTCACGGTCAACCAGTACAAGCCCCTGCATCTGGGAACAGAATGAAATTCCCTGAATGCTGTCAGGAGAAATGCTGACTTCCTCCATAAGCTTTTTAGTGGTATTACACATGGCATTCCACCAGCTGCATGGCTCCTGTTCCGCGCCGCCGTTCTCCGTGACAAAAAGCTCGTAGCCCTCCGTTGCCGAGGCCACTAGCTTTATTGTATCTGAAATTTCGAATATACAGGTTTTTATTCCGGTTGTCCCTATATCATATGCAATGATACATGTTGACATATATGAACCTCCATATCCTTTTCGTTCCGGGTCAAATCTTTTTGTCTTACATATTTCTCATATATAGGAAGATCATTTCATAAACAATGCGCCTTTTATAAACTTCATCAGTTGCTCAACCACCAGCTCATCCTTATCCAGAACATCTTCTCCGACAAAGATCTTCATTCGTTCCTTGTAATACTCGCAGGCATAGGAAAATTGCAATAAAATAAACAGATTATCGAGATAGAAGGCAAACAGGTTCGCATTGATATCAGCTCTGACCGTTCCGGCTTTCTGTGCATCTTTAATAAAGGTTGTGTAAAGACCGGCCGTTGCATTCTCCATATCGGATACGATTTTCCATACCAAACCGGAACGGTTCTCGGTAGCCATCTCATTATACAGCCTGGTAAGGGGTGCGTTGCCGCGGGAATGGGATTGTATGGCCCTGATGATTTTTTCGATCCTGCTTTCCAGGTCCTCATTGCTTTGCATGATTTCCTGCAGTACCCTTTTCAGCATTTCAACACCGAAATGGATAATGGTCAGAAACAGGTCTTCCTTATTGTTGAAATATTTATAAACAGAACCGACACTGATGCCGGCTTTCTGAGCTATGTTATTAACATTGGCACTTTCAAAGCCTCTCTCAGAAAACTCCATAATAGCGGCATCCAGAATTTTCTTTCTTTTTTCATCGGATATTTTATTAAAAGCTTCCTTAAAATAATCTGGCTTCACGTAATATTCCTCCAATTATTTTCCTACAGTGAGTGAATGCTCACTCATATTGTATCACACTATAAATATTTTTCAACAGCAACCTTTTGATTTGTTGACTTTTTCCACTAAAATAGCTATAATAAAAATAATGAGTGAATATTCACTCATTATACAAAATAATAGATATACTCTGTTAAGCTACTGGTTTCAGGCGGCTTGACGTGATGTCAGGAGGATTTATGGATAAAAGATTTGCCATTTCTGAATACCCTGATACTGCAGCAGTTGTAAAGCAACTTGATGATTTGATTCAGAAGCCTATTTATACCATTAAGTCTGACGCTCTAAAAAATTACATTGAAGAATATTATGAAAAAAAATGCACTCAATCGAAAAGGATGATCGACGAAGCCAAAGAGATCATTCCCGGCGGTGTTCAGCACAATCTAGCTTTCAACTATCCCTTCCCTCTTGCATTTACAAAAGCAGAAGGTGCCTATCTCTATGATATGGACGGAAACCGGTATTATGATTTCCTTCAGGCAGGAGGTCCCACAGTCCTGGGAAGCAATCCAATCGAAGTGCGCAGCAGGGTCATTGAATTATTGAATGATTGCGGTCCTTCAACAGGCCTTTTTCATGAGTTTGAGTATAAACTTGCCAGGAAAATCACGGAAAACTTTGAAACCGTTCAAATGTTCAGAATGCTGGGGTCCGGCACAGAAGCCTGTATGGCCGCCATCAGGGTCGCGCGCCTTGCCACCGGAAAGAAATATATTATTAAAATGGGTGGTGCCTATCATGGCTGGAGCGATCAACTGGCATACGGCATCCGTATTCCCGGCTCCAAATGGACTCAGGCACACGGCGTTCCCCGTTTCTGTTTTAAAAATACACAAGAATTTTTCCCGAATGATCTGCATGACCTTGAAAGGAAACTCCGTACAAACCGTTTGCGCGGCGGGACGGCGGCCGTATTGATTGAACCTTTGGGCCCGGAAAGCGGAACACGTCCCGTAGATAAAGACTTCAACAAGGGGGTTGAAGCACTTTGCCGCAAATATGGCGCACTGCTTATATTTGACGAGGTGGTTACCGCATTTAGAATGGGTATGGCCGGAGCCCAGGGATATTTTGGCGTGTCTCCGGATCTGACGGTTTTCGGCAAGGTGGTTGCAGGCGGTTATCCGGGTGCGGGAGGCCTTGGCGGCAAGAAAGAGTACATGAAATACCTTGCTGCAGGAATTCAGTCCGGTGACAAGCATAAAAAGGCGCTGATCGGCGGTACCATGGCTGCCAACCCTCTGAGCTGCGTCGCCGGGTATTATACACTATGTGAAATAGAGAAGAACAATGCCGCACAGAAAGCAGGTCTGGTGGCCGATAAGCTGATAAAAGGCCTGCAGCTCCTCATTAAAAAGCATAACCTGCCCTTTGTCGCTTTCAATCAGGGCTCCATCTGCCATCTTGAAACAGTAGGAACCGTACACTTTTCCATCAACTGGTCAAAGCCCTGGCAGATTCCGGGTGTGCTAAAGGCAACCTCCGAGCGTAAAAAGGAAATGGAACATATGGGTGCAGCCTACATGGCAGAGGGTATCGTAACTCTTGCCGGCAGCAGGCTTTATACAAGCGCGGCCTATACGGATGAGATGATTGATGATGTTCTGGCCCGGTTCGACAGGGTGTTTTCAAATGTGGCAGTTAAAGCATAAATGCAAGGGGTGCTGATATGACGGCACAAGAAGCCAGGGAAACAGTTGTATTGGCAGGCAGAAAACTTGTCGAGTCGGGTTTGATTGCCCGCACATGGGGAAATGTAAGCTGCCGGATCAGTGACAGCCATTTTGTCATTACCCCCAGCGGCAGGGACTATCTATCACTGAAACCGGAGGAAATCGTCGAAGTTGCCGTTTCCGACTGCAGCTATAACAGCAGTATCAAACCTTCTTCGGAAAAAGGCGTTCATGCCGAGGTCTACAAGCAGCATCCCGAAATAAATTTCGTCATACATACCCATCAGGAACAAGCTTCTTCAGTAAGTGCCCTCATGCTGGATACCATCAGTGTTTCACAGGATTTCCCCTCTCTTGGCGGCAAGGTCCTCTGCGCCGCTTATGGACTGCCGGGAACAAAAAAACTGCGCCGCAGTGTAGCGGAAGCTCTGTCCTGTTCAAAAGGAAAGGCCGTTATCATGAAAAATCACGGCGCGATTTGCTTTGGTACGAATTATGAAGAAGCATTCAGGGTCGCACATGAACTTGAAAATGCCTGTAAACGCTTTATACAGGATCAATATGCCGAAATCAGCAATAAGCATGCAACGGATATTTCAGAAATACTGTTTTTTGCGCTTTCGAAACTGACAGGAAAAGTAATCCCGGCAAACGCTGGCGCCCCTCTTCCAGCTTATGAAAGTGAAAGGACTAAAAGTGAAAAAACTGAAAGCGAAAGAACTGAATATGGCTTTAGACCACAAATTCCTGATAAAAGAATCGCGGATATCCATCTTGAAATCTATAAAAAACATAAGAATATCAACCATATCATACATGCGGGCACACCTGGCATTATGGCCGTGTCCTGCTCCGGGATCAAGCTCCTTCCGTTCCTTGACGATTTTGCACAAATTGCAGGAACTTCAGTAAAAAATGTCGAATTGAACTCATACCAAATTACAAATGCACTGAAAAGCGCCTCGGCTGTTCTCCTGCAAAACAATGGGGCACTGTGCTGCGGCAATACCAAAGAAGACGCACTTGCAGTGGGCATGGTATTGGAGAAGAATTGCAAAACCCTGGCAGTTTCTGCTTTACTCGGCAGGGTAAAGCCCATAAACTGGTTTGAGTGTTGCCTAATGCGGTTCGTATATATGAAAAAGTACTCGAAACTAAAAATAGAGACTAAAAACAGAGATTAAAAATGAAATCAGCAAATATTCCTTTCATTGTATGATGGCAAAAATAAATAGATAAGTTGAAAAAGATTTTGTATAAGGGAATAATTTTATTTTTTTCAACAAGGCACCAATTGTAATACAAGTGAAAAAACTGATGATTCCAATTCTTTTTTTCATTGTATATAGATAAGTAAGGGAGTGCTGCACATGTCAAGGGAAAACGGTCTTTCACCCTATCGCTGGCTTATTCTTCTGGCAATTGTCCCGATTATTGTTTCGACGGAAATGATGTGGCTTTCACTGGCGCCGATATCCAGTATGGCGGAGAGCTTTTACGGGGTTGACAGCATGAGTGTGGCTTTGTTTTCAATGAGCTACATGATCATGTATATCCTTTTTTCACTTCCCGCTTCCTGGGTGGTGGATCGCTTCGGCTACCGGCACTCCCTCATCATAGGTGCCGTCATTACTGCAGTTTTCGGATTGATCCGGGCAGTTTTTGCAGATAATTTTACAATTGTCCTCGTGGTCCAGTTCATTATAGCCATAGGCCAGCCTTTTCTGCTGAATATTTCTACAAAGGTTCCGGCTAACTGGTTTCCCGTCTCCGAACGTTCCACTGCCGCCGGTATCCTTACAATGGCGCAATATATAGGCTTTGCCGTTCCCATGCTCCTGTCGCCCATGATTGCCGAAAGCTCCGGTATTCCGAATACGTTCATGGTATTTGCCATCATAGCAGTTATATCTGCCCTGGCAGCCATCCTTTTCACCCGCGAAAAACCTCTTGTCGCCCCTCCCGGCCCTGCCGCCCAAAAGGAAGATCTGAGTCTGGCTTCCATCAGAAAGCTGTTTTTGAATAAATCCTTCCTGCTTGTATTTTTCATTTGTCTTATTTCCGTGGGAATATTCAATACCCTGCTGACCCTGATTGAGACCATACTGCTTCCCCGGGGCATTACATCCGCCCAGTCCGGCATCGTTGGCGCGGTATTCGTTATTGCAGGTGTCATCGGTGCAGTTGTTTTACCGGTCATTTCAGATAAACTCCATGTCAGAGCACCCTTTTTCGTAGGTGCCATTTCCTTGCTGATACCGGTTTACCTGGGTTTTACTTTTGTGCAAAGCTTTGTTTTGGTTGCCATACTGGCTGGAATTGCAGGTTTTTCAATCATGGGTGTCGCCCCTGTTTTGTTCCAGCATGGAGCGGAAGTAGCCTATCCTATTCAGGAAGGCACCTCTCTTGGAGTAATACTTTTAGCGGGGCAGATATCCGGTATTCTGTTTGTTTATCTTTTTGAAACACTGCAAAATGCATCCGGTTCGGTGATTTGGCCAATGCTGCTGGTCGTGGCGCTGACGGCGGCGGAACTGCCGCTAACGCTTCGGATGAGGGAGTCCGTATTGATTATTGGTGAAAATCCATCAACGCCTGTTGGTTTGTAAAGCAGTCCGGGATAGTGAGCGGAGCCGGAATAGTAGAATCATTCCCTGAAAAACAGGGTTTCCTCCTCGTTAATTGTACATGGTATAGTGTTGTATGAACAGGTTCACTTGGAACATTGGAACATTGGAACATTGGAACACAGCACACGGTGGCGTAATATTGGAATTGCTGTCAATACCTATATTTAAGTATTGTTCATGCTTATTATACTTTTTTTCCAAAAAGCAATGCACCTGAAATGCTTGGTATAGGTACATTTGAAACGGTTGCTATATTGCGGTTTTGTTAAAAATTCAGAAAACTTACGCTAGAATAACGCTATATAGATAGCCAATAGATGGTAAGACAAAAAGGGTTCTGTGTATTGTTAAGTGATTAAAGAGCCTTTTTATTAGTTATACTGGCTGCGGGATTATCCAATCAGTTGCCAGGCCACCATGACAGCCTCAGGTTTTTCGCTAAATGAGTCCACTAAAACCTCTTCTTCTATTCGCTTTTGATGTTTTATACCAGCATAATGAATATATTTGATTAATGATTGTCATCTCATCATTTTCTGCAACTGATAATTTTAACACTCTTTACAAATATGTTTTTTATGACCTTTTCCTGAAAATCGTTTTACCTTTAATGTATTCAATTAACACACGCTCACTGCCTCTGCGGTTTCTTGCTGTTTTTATATATCTCTTGACATCCTAACAGTTGTTAGGTATAATTTGCCTAACAACTGTTAGGATGCGTGATAAATTTGATTAAGGACAGGAATAATACAAAAGGCAAAATATTGCAGGTTTCATTGGATCTCTTCTCCCGCAGGGGCTACAGCGCTGTTTCCATACGTGATATCTGCGGCAGGGTAGGTATTAAGGAAAGCTCGGTATACCACCATTTTAAAAGCAAACAGGAGATTTTTGATGTCCTGTGCGATTCCTTTACAGGAACAATATACGCAATACCACAGGCATTCTCGGTCGAAATGCAGAAAGTAACTTCTGTAAAGGAGGAGGAGTTTATCTTTGTGTGCCGGAGCTTTGTGAATGATTATCTCATGAACGAAAAAATCAATCAATTCATCCGAATGCTGATCATAGAGCAAAGCATAAGCACTCAGGTAGCTGAACTTTATCACAAGGTTCTGTTTGACGATGCTCTTGCCGGTCAAAAAGTCATATATGAATGGCTGATACGTATCGGTTTCCTGAAAAACTTCGATATCGATACAATGGTTCTGGAATACTATGCGCCTGTTGTTTATCTGTTTCACCGCTACCTCGCAGCAGGAGAAATCACAGATGAGGTGAAGACTGAAGTAAACGAACATCTGTTAAAGCATATACAAAATTTCCTACGCAAATATAAAAGAGTTTGAATTAATCAAGGGGGCTCAAAAAATGTCTTATATTATACAAACAAAAGAGCTGAGTAAATTATTCAAAAAAACCGCTGCAGTCGACAAGCTGAACCTTAATGTAACAAAAGGCGATATTTACGGCTTCATCGGACAAAACGGCTCAGGAAAGACTACGACAATCCGCATGCTGCTGAATTTGATCAAGCCTTCCGGGGGAACCGTTGAACTTTTCAGCGAAACGGTATCAGGCGGCAATATATACCGGCATTTGAAGAAAATTGGCGCAATCATTGAAACCCCGGGTTTTTATTTGAACCTTTCGGGAGAGGAAAACCTGGACATCCATCGGATTATGATGGATATTCCGGACAGGTCCAGTGTGGACCGTGCTTTGAAATTGGTCGGACTGTCAGATCAGAAAGGTAAAAAAACACAGCAATACTCTCTTGGAATGAAACAGCGTCTTGGCATTGCAAGAGCACTGCTGCATGATCCTGAGCTTCTGATACTGGACGAGCCGACAAACGGATTGGATCCGCAGGGGATTGTGGAAATCCGGGATATGCTTGTTAACATTTCCAAGCAGGGAAAAACCATACTCATATCCTCGCATATACTTTCCGAGATAGAGAAAATGGTCAGCCGCATCGGCATCCTTCATAATGGGAAACTTCTTGAAGAAAGCAGCCGGGAAGATTTCCGCAAAAAATGCGGACAATCGATCCAGTATAGGGTCAGTGAACCGGACAAGGCAGCCGAGTTGATAAAAAAGCTCGTTAACGGGGCGGATATCTCCGTCAATGAGGATCTTGTCACATTAAGAATTACAGAAAGTGATAATAATGGAAAAATCATAAAGCTATTGGTTGAAAACGATATTGAGGTGAAGGAAAGCAAGGTGATCCAAGCTTCTCTTGAGGATTACTTCATTAAACTCACAGGAGGGAGCGGCCATGTATAAATTATTGACCCTGGAATTCAGGAAACTGAAAGGGACGTTTCTGAATATACTGATTCCTGTTACATTTCTGGCGCCGCTCATCCTTGTTCTTATCCAATATGCTTCAGACCAGAAGACTTCCTTATCGGATATTATAACAAATAGCAGCGTTTTCATCCAGATGATATCCCTTGCATGTGTTGTCATTTCAGGATGTTACATTACAACAAGGGAATATAAAAGCAACATGATGCCTTATCTGGCTATCACACCAAATTCCATGGCCCGGATTCTGTTCTGCAAGTTCATCCTGCTCTTTTTGGAGACATTTTTGCTGCAATTAGCCATTTTTGGAGCTTTGCTCTGTGTAAATACAGTCCTGAATGGTTTTGATGGCATTATTGCGTTCCGTTTCCTTACCACAGGCCTCTTAAGTACATTGTTCCTCAGTTGCCTGATACCGGCTATTGCCTTTATCGCTTTATGGAGACAGAGCTTCGCCGGCTCATCAATTATTTTCCTTGTCTTTTTCATGTTCACATATCCATTTACCTTCATGAGCTATGGCTACATTTTTCCCCAATTGGTGCCGGTCATACTGGTTTCCAAATTTCTCGGAAACGGACGATGCGCGCAGATCAGCTATAAATCCGGAATCGTGGTCCTTTCTGTTACCTTTGCGGTTTTTTTATACCTGTCGATCCGAAGTGTGAAAAAAAAGGGGTGATGAATAATGCTGCGAATAATGGAAGCGGAGATAAAAAAACTATATGCCTCTAAAATGTGGTGGCTCATTGCAGCCGGAGCAGTATTGCCCGCGCTGATTACCTGCCTTTCCTTTCTGGAGAAGAGAGACACTTCATGGCTCGTTTTTATGCATGTGGCGCTGCTGATATTCAATGTGCAATCATTGCTGACTTTTTCGGCATTTGGCGCCTTCCTTTACGCACGGGAATATGAAGATAATACAATTGAGGTAATCCTTTGCTATCCATACTCGAAACGGAGCTTTCTTTTTGCCAAACTGGCTATTATGTTTTTAGTTATTGTAATAACGGCAATATTATTCGGTACATGCACCCTGTGTTTTGGTTCCATACTTCTCCCGGCTGTGCTGACTTCGACTCTGTTGCGGCATTTTGTAAAAATTCTGCTGCTTGTGATCCTGATGCATTTTCTCCTGAGCCCGGCAGTCTTTTTTCTTGCCGGGCTTGCTCGCATGGCTATATCAGGGGTTATCTCCGGAATCGTCGGTATGTGCCTGTGCATGATGCTTTACAGTACGAATTTCATACAATTCATTCCCATGTGCATCCCGTTCGTTCTGACGGATCATATTCTGGGCATGAATGTCATGAGGATCCTCCCGAACTACGGTATTCACTGGAGCATCCTGGCAGTCTGGTTCGTCCTGTTCCTCTTTGTAAATGCAAATATCCGTCCGGATATTTATAGTAGAAGCTGAGACTATGCAATTCAGCTCTGCCTCCATTTGTTCTGCCTTGCACAGTGTCCTCCATTACTCTTTATACTAAAGCGAATACATTGACTGCACCGGGCAACTTTTCCGTATCAGTGGTACGTTCCTCCATAAACGCACTTTACTATATCTTTTCAGTAATAGAATTGTTACTAATATGCCATTAAATGGTAATAAATAAAGAGTAAAATGAAAGTATGGAAGGCTGATTCCGGATATTGGGAGTAAAGCGGGATGTAGCCTGAAAACTTTATTATCAAGGAGGTATAGTATGTTTAGGTTCACAAAAAAATTGCTGATTGGTGCTTTAACTTTTATATTCTTACTGAGTTGGAGCACGGTATCAAGCCCCACAGCAGCAAATGCCGCCAACGCAAAGGGAAACCACCAGAAAATGTCAGGTTTCCAGTCAGGTGCAGGCGGACAGTGGATGTTGAATATGTGGCTTCAACTGGATCAACATAACAACGGTGTGCGGAAGGGAAACAGCAGGCTGTATTCCGGCCTGGGAACGGTGAACAACAGCCTGCATTATGGACAGGGAACAGGGAACAACGGGTTGCATCCAGGTCAATGGATTGGATCTCAGAACGATCAATTGTCGTTATCTTTTCTCGTCTCACAGGTAGCAGATATTTTAGATGCAAATGAACAAACAATTATCAAAAAATTACAGAATGGCAGCTCTATGGTTGAGATCGCTAAAAGCTATGATGTTGATGAATCCACCCTTTTGGAAAAATTAGAGGATCTCATCAGTGATGAAATTGATAATGCAGTAGCAAGCGGCGCTATTACTGATACTCAAGCTTCGGAAATGGAAAGCAAATTGACCGAATGCCTGGAACAGGTTTTAGAAAGAAAACTTAACAGTAGTGTCAAAACTACCGGTACTTTAGGTGTACCGGACAATCTTGAAGCTACGGCTGTAAGTGATAGTGAAATAACATTGGAGTGGAATTTCGTAAGTAGTGCGACGTCCTATTATGTTTACAGAGCGAAGTCCAAATCCGGAACTTACACAAAAATAGATACTGTTACAGGAACAAGCTATAAAGATGACGATTTGACTGATGATACGACCTACTATTATAAAGTTCAGGCCCATAATAGTAAGGGCACAAGCAATTATTCTTCTATCGTATATGCTACTACAGGCGACAGTTCTGAAAGTGATCTGGATGCACCTGACGATCTTAGCGCTACAGCCGGAAATGATGGCGAAATAGCACTTGATTGGGATTCCGTAAGTGGTGCAGCATCGTATTACGTATACAGATCAACATCGTATTCCGGAATCTATGTTAAAATTGTTACTGTCACAGCGACAAGCTATACGGATAATAATTTGATGGATGGTACAACTTATTATTATAAGGTTAAAGCTCGCAGCAGTTCTGATACAAGCAGTTATTCATCAATCGTCAATGCTGTTGCTCAAGACGATGATTTGACTGCGCCGGATGACCTTACCGCAACAGCTGGCAGTTCCTCCAAAATATCATTGGATTGGGATTCGGTGAATGATGCAACATCCTATTATGTTTACAGATCATCATCTTATTCAGGGACTTACTCAAAAATAGTTACTGTTACAACTTCAAGTTATACGGATACCGGCCTGTCGAATGATACAACCTACTATTATAAGGTAAAGGCTCATAGTAGTTCGGATACCAGCGGATATTCCTCCGTTGCTCATGCCACAACAGATTAAGGCTGGCAATAACATGGGGGTACGGTTCTTAAAGGGAGCAATCGGAAATTTTGCGTGCAGCAAAGGCTCAAGTAGTAAATAATAAGTGCTGCTTGAGCCTTTGTTATAACTTGCGTAAAATTTTCTATTGTTCAGGAACACAGGGGATGGTTCTCCTGTGTTCTCCTGTGTTCTCTTGTGTTTCGTACAAATAGCTATTGTGTATTTATTGCGAATAATTAAGCTAATGAACCATATTCAACGAATACGCCATATCTGGCTACTTTTCCATATTCAGTCATTGCACATACTTAAACTTAAACTACTCTGTAATAATGATTTATATCCCACATTTCATGACAGTCCTCCAAAAAGATAAATTATTCATTGACATATAATATTATTCATTGTATAGTATTATTCATAAGACAATTAGAGCGCAGTAATACTTCATCAAAAGGAGTGAAAATTATGAAATCACTGGTATGTATCACAGGGGCGGCAGGCGGGCTGGGCAAGGCATTTTCAGTCGAATGTGCGAGCCGTGGCTGGGATCTGTTCCTTACG
>WSSedL1CaDRAFT_10001808_pt1 | contig 11821 bp, 11 predicted proteins | sample WetSurSL1Cattail_FD_9464 | JGI IMG/M metagenome (IMG submission 9464)
CGAAATTTACGAGCAATATAAAACGGGTGATCCCGGTTATGTTGTGCCGGGAGGCGAGAGCGCCGCACAGGCCTATGAGCGGAGTATCGGCTGCTTTGAAGAACTGGCCGTAAGGTATCCCGGTGAAAGTGTTTTAGTGATCAGCCACGGCTTGATATTGAGTTATTTTTTAAAACATTCACTGGGCATCCCGCTTGGGCAAAAAATCCGGTTTACCCTAAAAAATTGTAGCGTCAACCGATTTTTAAAAGGGGAGAACGGTTGGATGCTTGATACTTGGGGTGAGACGGGACCGGGAGGAAGAAACAATCTAACCGATCCAGCCATGATCCATTAGTTTTTGATTGAAATTGTTTTTTTAGGACTGCAAAGGCTTCATCCTTGGTTGGATGTATTTATTGATCAGACAATTTCCGGTTCCTTTTCCTTGCATACATCGACCCATTCGCCATGGGTGATTTTTTTCAAGTATTCCAGGTCGATTTTCACCGCAGAGTTAGGTGAGCCGCCGGCCGGGTAGACATAATTATATATCTGCAGGGATTTATCCAAGTATACCGGCAGGGGCCTTTTAAGGCCGAAAGGGCAGACCCCGCCCACCGGATGGCCGGTAACTTCCAAAACTTCAGCCGTCTCTATGAATTTTGCTTTTTCATTGAATTGTTCTTTGAATTTTCGATTGTCGATGCGGACGTCTCCCTTGGCTAAGATCAGGATATCCTGATCTTTTAACCGTAAAGCCATAGTTTTAGCGATCCGCCCCGGCTCAACATCTAAGGCTTTGGCGGCCAGTTCAACAGTTGCACTGCTTGTCTCAAGCTCAACCACTGTTAAGGGCAAGCCTTCCTGCCTAAATTGTTTTTTCACACTTTCCAAGCTCATACCGAAATCGCCTCCTCAAAAATTCGATTTTTTTACGAGAATTGATGAAAGACAGCCATACATACAATTCCCACCAAAGTCAATATCATTCCGGATAAAACCAAATGTCTGCGATATTTCATTTTTGTGTTGTTACCTATTAAAACGAATATTGCTCCAACCATGGCAATATAGATCATAAAAATGTCAACCCTCCTGAGATAATCGATTAAACTTATTATATACTCCAAGGAAGGCGGAAGTATAACCACAAATTGTATTTAACAATCTTGTAATAAACACATCATACTTTCAAATTAATTGAGTGATAACTTTGACTTATATGAATCAGCTTAGGTAAGATTTGATACGTTTTATATTCATTGTAGATTTCTTGGTGCATCCATGCCCATAATGAATGTGGATGACCAAAAACAAAATGATAAGAAAAGCGGAAGGCGATCGGGATGAAAAAAATTATTGTATTGGTTGGGATAATCGCAATATTTGGTTTAATCATCTTTACTTTATTTAATAACCGGGCCCAGATGCAACAATCAGCCAGAAAGAGACCTACGGTAGCCTTTCCGGTAACTGTGGCTGCAGTATCCCAACAAAATTATAATGAACAGATTTCACAGGCGGGACTCCTGGTAGCAAACTCGGACGTTGCCATTGTTTCCCAGCTTCAAGGTCAGGCAACCGCGATTATGGTTCATGAGGGGTCTTATGTTTCGGCCGGTTCGCCGATTACCAAATTGGAAGATCAAGTACCGGAAGCCAACTTTTTATCTGCTCAGACCAGCTATCAAAATGCTCAAAAAGATTGGAAACGTTCATCGGCATTACACAAGGACGGATTAATCTCGGATGCAGAGTTGGAATCGGCCCGGCTTACGTATAAAAGTGCTGAAGCCCAGTTCGTTTCGGCACAGAAACAGTACCATAACTCAATGATTACTTCACCGATCACGGGTATCATCACTTCGGTACCGATAAGTGTAGGTACTATGGTTAACCAGGGGATGATCGTTGCTAATGTAGTTGATATTTCGCAGTTAAAAGTTATGCTCAACGTGGGAGAACAGGACGCCTTTAAGCTCAAACCGGGTGATCAGGCGGTTATTGAAACCGACGTCTATCCCGGAATCAAATTCTATGGAAAGGTGGAAAACATCAGCGCCAAAGGCGACGAACTGCATACCTATCCGGTTAAGATTGTGATTCCCAATAATAAACAGTATCCCCTCAAATCAGGTATGTTTGGCCATGTGTCTATTAATTTGGGCAACCAGATCGCATTATCCATTCCTCGCGACGCATTACTCGGCAGTGTTCAAAATGCGCAAGTCTTTGTGGTAGAGAATGAGAAGGCCAAGTTACAAAATATTCAAGTCGGTTCCGAGATAGGCACTAATATCGCCATATTGAATGGACTTGAGGAAGGCCAAAAGGTAGTAACCAGTGGTCAATATAACCTCAAGGATAATTCCATGGTTTCAGTGGAGGATCCCAATTCCGCAGGCCCATCCGGCGGCTCGCGGGGTTCCCGAAAAGGGTTTCGTAAGCAAAAAAAATAGTAAAATACGTCGAGCGAATTATCGATTATCATTGCGTACGAGCTAAGGAGAAAACCGATGACAATTACGGAACTTGCCATTAAACGCCCCATATTGATTGTTGTAATTTTTTCAGCTTTGACTTTGTTGGGGATTTTTGGGTATATTCAGTTGAAATATGAACTTTTCCCTAATTCCAACTTTCCCATGGTCAGTATCACTACTAATTATACGGGCGCTTCCGCCAGTGAGGTGGAGACCTCGGTCACCAAAAGGGTGGAAGATGCAGTCTCCGGGCTTGATAAAGTGGATACCATTACTTCTTCTTCCCAAGAGGGACGCTCCCGGGTCCAGATTCAGTTTACTCCCGATGCTAATATTGATTTTGCCCTTCAAGAAGCCCAACGGAAAGTAAACGGTATTATTCGTAATTTCCCCGATGGGGTTGATACTCCGACGCTCAATAAAGTTTCACAGGATGATCGGCCTGTTATGTCGGTTGGGTTTACCAGCAATCTGCCGGATACTAAATTTTATCAATTTGTGAACGATATTATTGAACCTCACATTTCGAATATGGCCGGAGTCGGCCAAGTCGATATCGGAGGCGGCAGGCAAAGAGAGATTAAAGTTAATTTGGATACTCATAAGATGAATTCTTACGGGCTATCTCCACTAGGAATTTTGAATAGCATTACCAAAGCCAATTTGGAATATCCCGCCGGTATTATCAAGGATACGGATGCTCAATATGTCATCAGGTTGGCCGGACGTTTTCAATCCATCAGCGAGATCCAGAATTTAATCATTGGCCAGTCCACAAACGGCGGCGATGTCAGGCTTTCCGATGTAGCCGAGGTGCAGGACAGCAAGAAAGACCTCATCGCGATTACCCGGATCAATGGTAAAGATATGATTTCGCTCCGTGTCCTTAAACAATCCGATGCCAATACGGTAGAGGTAACCCGGTTGGTACGGGAGGAATTGAAACGATTAGAGAGTCAATATCAATCCATTAATTTAAAGTCGCAAATTGTCTCCGACACATCCACCTTTATTACGGACTCCGCCAATGCCGTTAAAGAAGATCTCTTATTGGCGATATTGCTGGTGGCAGGGGTTATGTTGCTGTTTTTACACAGTGTCCGGAATTCCCTGATCGTCATGGTTGCAATTCCGACATCACTGGTGGTTACCTTCATCGGGATGTGGGCCTTTGGCTTTTCCTTAAATATCATTACATTGCTGGCATTATCTTTGGTAATTGGTATTTTGGTTGATGATGCGATTGTAGTATTGGAGAATATTTATCGGCATTTGGAACAAGGGGAAAAAAGAAAAGATGCGGCCTTGCATGGACGGAATGAGATCGGGTTTACCGCTTTATCCATTACTATGGTGGACGTGGTGGTCTATTTACCGCTTACCATTCTGAGCGGTACCATTGGCATGGTGCATCAGTTTGCCTGGGCGATCATTATCTCTACGCTTACCAGTTTGTTTGTTTCTTTTACGGTAACCCCCATGCTGGCCTCCCGTTTCAGCAAACTACAAACAATCAACGATGGAACTCTGATGGGTGATTTTGGCGGTTGGTTTGAAAAAAAATATACCGCACTTACCAATGATTATTTAAAAGTATTGAATATCAGTCTAAAAAACCCGGGTAAGGTTTTATTATTCGCTTTATTGTTGTTTGGATCCGCACTTTGCTTGGTTTTCTTCGGCTTTATCGGTACCGAATTCATGCCCCAAGCCGATCAAAACCAGTTTTCGGTTGATTTTCAGCTGTCACCCAGTGCTAAAATCGAACAAACCAATGAAATGACGTTTATTTTGGAACGCATCGTTCAACGGATTCCCGAAGTACAAACTATTTATGCCCAGGTTGGCAGTTCGGGCGGTTCTTCCGCAAGCAATCAAGGTTCGCTGAATGTTACCTTGATCCCGAAAGATAAACGAAAACGCAAAGCAGACGAAATCACGCATGCTCTCCGTCCCCAATTGGCCCGAATACCCGGCATTAGGGTTAATATTTCTCAACCGAATATCATGCCGGGCGGTGGCGGCTACGGCGCTCCGATTCAAGTGGCGATTAACGGACCCAACTGGGATGATGTAATGAATTCCGCCAATCAAGTCCAAAAGCTGGTAGCCCAAATTCCCGGTACTTCAGATGTACGGCTTTCGGCTGCTGACCCTCAACCGGAGATGCGTATTCAGATCGATCGCGATAAAATGGCTAAACTGGGGCTCAATATGGATACAGTCGGACAAACATTACAACTTGGCCTAACCGGTAATACTAGTACCCAATATGAAGATCGGGACGGGACCCAGTATGATATCAATGTTATGCTGGATTTGTCCAACCGGATGCATACCTCCGATGTGGGCAATTTAACCGTGGCCAATCAAAAAGGCCAATTGATCCCGCTTAATCAATTTGCAACGATTACTCCTTCAGTGGGCCCGGCCTTACTACAACGGCGGGATAGAAGTTACTCGGTGACTGTAAGTTCTCAGGCAGTCGGGCGGACCAGTGGCGATATCGGTAATGATATCAAAGATGTGCTATCCCGGCAAAAGTTCCCGGACGGAGTGCGTACGACCTTTATCGGCACTCTGAAGAGTCAAGCCGATTCATTTTTTAGCCTGGGATTGGCTTTGCTGGCGGCGTTGGTGTTTGTGTATCTAATCATGGCGGCGTTGTATAATTCCTTTATATACCCGTTTGTAGTATTGTTTGCAGTTCCGCTGGCTTTGATTGGAGCGTTGTTGGCTTTGGCATTAACCAAGAATTCTTTGGCAGTTTTTTCAATTATGGGCATTATCATGCAAATCGGTTTGGTAAGTAAAAACGCTATCCTGCTAGTGGATTTTACCAATAAGCGACGCGAGGACGGCCTTTCGGTGAAAGAAGCTTTACTGGAAGCGGGGCGTGAACGTTTACGACCAATTTTAATGACTTCGTTAACCATGGTCTTTGGGATGTTGCCGTTAGCGCTATCCAAGGCACCCGGTTCGGAATTTAAAAATAGTATGGGCTGGGCTTTGATTGGGGGACTGATTTGCTCGATGTTGATGACTCTGGTCGTAGTACCGGTTGTTTATACTCAAATTGAGCGGTTACGGGGAGTATTTGCAGAAAGAATAGTAAGGCTAACAGGCGGGGATTACTCTGATTAAATGAACGACTATCACCCCAAACTGTTTCTATATTGTATAAGTCCACCTCATTTCGGGGTGGATTTTTTCGATAGGGTTATCGCCAATTCGAACCTTGTTAAAGTTTCAGGATGCTTATTTTTTCATCTTTACGCCGACAAAACTCCATTCCCATTTTTTGAGTTCCTTATCCCAAATTTCCGGGGCGCGGTCAAAAATGATTACTTTATCCAATCCGGTAAAGAAAAAGCGGGTGGCTCCTTTTTCGTCTTGTTTGCGGACAATATAAGCTTGAAAATCACCGGCAGTAGAGGAGTGTAACTGAATTTTCACCGCTTTGATTTCATTATTAAAGGAAAGTTCCACAGGTTCCAAATTTTGTAAGGCTTTCGTAAGTTCGGCCAAATTGCCGGTCTCGGCTTTTGTATCCACTGGAAATACCCCCATATTTTGTAGTTATAGGGTAATATTCGGCAAACTGTATCACCAATCCTGCTATAAAACATAATCATTTACCATACTTATTGTTTTAAAATATTAGCGTGCTTTTACAAATTATTAATTTACAAACCGGACCTCTCGGGTTAAAATAAACGTAATTGAATATTTATCCTTCAGGGCAGGGTGAAAAGGTGGCTGCGAACGCAGACAGCTTAATTCCCGACCGGTGGTAATTGTATACCTGGTTATAACAAATTATATCTTAGGTATCCCAAAGTCCACGTGCTGTAAAAGGCAGATCTGGTGTAATTCCAGAACCGACGGTAGAGTCCGGATGAAAGAAGGAAGAGTTGTTTACCTGTCCCTGAATATTGTGCGCGTGCGCGCATTTATTCGGGGTTTTATTTTTATTACGGTTGGTATGAAAAACAGGTATTCGTTCTTAGTTTTCAGTTATCAGTAAAAAGCATAGGTTTCATTTAGGGGTGCCAGTTTGTGGCATGGGGGTCGGTGCGGAAATGAGTGAAGCGTTGATTCAATTGAAAGACGTTACTTTGGCTTTTACAGCCGGTACATTGCCGGAATTATCCGGAATCAATCTGGAGATTTACCCGGGCGAGATCCTTAGCTTGGTTGGACCCAGCGGTTGCGGCAAGTCAACTTTGTTACGGTTGATTTCCGGAGTGCTGACGCCTACCCAAGGTAAGATCACAGTTTTTGGGAAGCAAGCAGCGCCGGGATGGCCGGGGTTAGGTTTTGTTCCTCAGGATTCGCTATTGTTGCCTTGGCGGACGGTGACTGCCAATGTACAACTTCCTCTGGAAATCAAAGGGAAAGCCGCCGGCAGAGCTGCCGGCAAAGCCGACGGAGAAGATATGGAGCGGAAGGTCAAGAAGGCATTGGATTTGGCTAATTTAGGCGATTCCGGAGCTAAATATCCGCATCATCTCTCCGGCGGGATGAGACAAAGGGTGGCCTTGGCCCGGGCATTAGTAGGAGATACTCAGGTTTTGTTATTGGATGAACCGTTTGCTGCGCTGGACGATCTGACCCGGACCCAGCTTCATCTGGAGTTGCTGGATATGCAGTCACGGACAGGCGCCACTATTCTACTCGTCACTCATAATATTTTTGAAGCTGTCTTTTTATCGGGGCGGGTTGTAGTGATGGGAGAGAAGCCCGGCCGGATCTTGGATGAAGTAAAGATTGATCTGAATTATCCCCGTCTATTGAAGATGATTGGCGACCCGGAATTTGGACGGTTGGTAAGTCAGGTCCAGGAGCTCTTGGCTGAAGGTTGGGGGGATAATTATGGCAAATAGGCTATTCGCTTTTCTACGGCGGTATTATGAATATTTGCTGATGCCCTTGGGATTGCTGATTTTCGTCGGGTTGTGGCAACTGGTGGCCGGGTTTTATCCCGCATTTATTTTACCGGGACCGTCCAGGGTAGGGACCCGTTTGATGGAATATATGGCGAACGGAATGCTTCGGCAGCATTTTATAACAACTGGTTATGAATCTATCGCCGGCTTTGTAATGGGAGGGTTATTGGCGTTACCCTTAAGTTATTTCCTCTCCCGACATCCATTTGTTGAACGATGTCTCACACCGTATATCGTGGGGGTGCAGGCGATCCCAATTGTAGCTCTGGCGCCGTTATTGGTTATTTGGTTTGGGTTCGGGCTTAGCTCCAAGATTTTAGTCTCCGGGTTGGTAGCTTTCTTTCCAATCCTAACTAACGGTATTATGGGATTTAGGAGTACTGATCCCAGACTTTTGGAGTTAATGGCCATTATGGGCGCCAAGCGCAAACAGATATTTTTTAAGCTTGAGTTGCCATCCGCTTTACCGGTAATCTGCGGCGGTTTGAAATTAGGGATCACCCTCGCGGTGATTGGAGCGGTAGTGGGTGAATTCGCCGGCTCCGGAAGAGGGCTTGGTTATTTGGTTAATGCCGCTCGGGGCAGCTTTGATACACCATTGATCTTTGTAGCTTTGATTGCTTTGGCGTTATTAGGTATCGGCTTTTACATACTGATAGCTTGGTTTGAATACTGGCTGATGCCTTGGCGCCGTAGAGAATAAAATACAAAAGTGTATAGGAGGGTTCTATTATGAAAAAATGGGTTTTGGGAATAGGAGTTTTAGTTTTAATAATCGGAATTGGCGGTGCTTATACCATAGCTGCTCCTGCTTCGAATGGGCCAAAACGAATCACTGTAGCCATGACCTATATTCCCAGTGTTCAGTTTGCTCCCTGGTATGTTGCTGCGGAACTGGGATTTTTTCGGGAGCAGGGTATTGATGTAAATTTTGATTACCGAATGGATATTGATGCTTTGCCCCTAGTCGCCGATGGTAAAGTAGATTTTGCGATTGCCGGAGGGGACCAAGTGATTACCGCCCGGTCTCACGACATACCGGTAGTTTATTTAGCCACGCTTTATGCGAAATTTCCCCCTTCAATTATCGCCCTTGCGAAGTCGGGTATTGAAAAGCCCCAAGATTTAAAAGGCAAAAAAATCGGTTTACCGCTTTACGGGACCAGTTTACTTGCAATTAAGGCGGTTTTAAACAAGGCGGGGATCGCCGAATCGGATGTAGAGCTCATTGATGTGGGTTATACTCAAATTCCGGCGCTGATTTCGGGCAAAGTTGATGCGATAGTGGGGTTTGCCAATAATGAACCACTTAGTCTGCAAAGCCAGGGATTCCGGATCCATCAAATTGATGCCTGGCAGTACTTCCCGCTGGTAGGTCATGGTTTGATTACGGGAGAAAAAATGGTGCGGAACAATCCCAAATTAGTGCAAGCAATGGTTAGGGCAACGGTTAAAGGGATGCGATATGCGTTGGAACATCCGGAAGAGACTTACCGGATCTGTTTAAAATATGTGCCGGATTTGAGCAAAGATCAACACGGCTTGCAGCAGAAGGTATTATCCAGTTCCATGGCGCTGTGGCAAAATGATTACAGCAAACGTTACGGCATAGGAAATTCCGATCCCAAAGCTTGGGAAGAATCCCAACGACTGATGCACAAATACGGTCTTATCGATAAAGAGACTCCCGTGCATCAATTGCTTAATCTGAAGTTTATTAAGTAGAGTTAATGCACCCTTAAATAAGGTACCGGATTAATGGCAGTATCATGGCTCCGGACTTCATAATGGCAGTGGGGCCCGGTGGCATCACCGGTCGCTCCCGCCAGAGCAATTTTTTGACCTTTTTTAACTTTTTCACCTACATAGACTAAAATTCGCGAATTATGTCCATAACGGGTTTCGAGGCCGTTTCCATGGTTGATCTTCACCAAATTACCGTAACCGCTTTCCCATCCTGCGTAAGAGACCACTCCGTCTGCGGTAGCGGCGATTGGTGTTCCATAACTAGCTGCGATATCAAGGCCTAAGTGAGCAATATAGCGATGATAAATCGGATGGAAGCGCATACCGAAATCACAAATGATTGATGAGTGCACCGGCCAAATGGAAGGCATATGATCCAGTCCGTACTCATAGGATTGCATTTTATTAAGAAATTCATTTTGGGCTTGCTTTTCAACTTGGATATAATTATCAAGTTCTCCCAGGTTGTGATCGAGGATATCTAAGGCAGTGACCGATCCATCGGTGACGGAAACAGAGGTTAATTTATAGGGCTCAGTTCTAACAAAAAAACCACGGCTGGCAATGAAGATCGAGCGTCCTTTTTTTTCACGGATACGGCTCAAAGTGTTTTCTAAGCGGGTTTGTTCTTGAACCAATTGGGATAATTCGCTGGAAAGAGTTTTATTTTTTTCCAGGATCGGCAGCACATGGTGGCGCTCTGCGTAAAGTCTGGAGATTAAATTACTTTTGGCCATACTATCTTGACGAAAAGCGTTAAGCTGCCATATTTGGGTTGAGTAACCAAAGAATACATAGATGTTAAAAATAAAGAAGATTATAATGATTAAAGCTAAAGGAAAAGGAATATAACAACTCTTCACTTTGGTTGAGGAAGAGTTGGGAATGATGATGATGTTATAGACTAACTTTTTCTTCAGGAGTTTAAGAATTTTTTTAGTAGACACTAAAACATGCCCCCCTGCAAGATTGAAGCGATAAAACCAAATCCAAACTTACATAAAGGTTTCGGCGCCAATTATATTATTCCTGCCAATTTAAAATTTTTTAGGAATAATTTGGCTACCATTTCAATTGTAAAATAATGTAATTATAAAAATTGGAAGCTTTTTACTTGCCTTTGAATTTTGTTTTATGTTATGGTAAAAATGATGATGAAAAAAACAACTTCCCAAGATTTTTTGCAAGCCGAGATTACTTCCTGCCTGTTATCATGGTATCATTTCAATGCCCGTAGTTTACCTTGGCGCCAGACCTGTGATCCCTATGCAATTTGGGTCTCGGAAGTAATGTTGCAACAGACGAGAGTAGAAACGGTTATCCCGTATTATCAGAAGTTCTTGAAACAATTCCCCACGATTGCCGCTTTGGCGGCAGCACCGGAATCTGAGGTTTTAAAAGTTTGGGAGGGCTTAGGTTATTACCGGCGGGCTCAATTATTAATAAAGGGAACCACAGCAGTGATGGAACGCTTTGGAGGACATTTGCCTGCTAAGCCGGAGATTCTAGCCACGATACCCGGTATCGGCGCTTATATGTCGGGTTCTTTAGCCAGCATTGCGTTTAATTTGCCCGTTCCGGCAGTAGATGGTAACGTGATCCGGTTGGTAACGCGCATTTTAGCGTGGCCGGAAGATAGCGGGACTGCCAATTCCAAACGTGTTATTACAGATTGGGTGAGAGCTCATTTTCCGATCCACGATGCGGCAAATTTTACCCAAGCGCTGATGGAGATGGGTGCTTTAGTTTGTTTGCCGCGCAACCCCCGTTGTTTCGACTGCCCCGTAAAGCAATTTTGCAAGGCATACTGTGAGCAACAACCGGAACGTTTTCCGGTCAAAAAAGCCGCTCGCGAGCTTCCTTCGGAACGGCGGATAATACTCCGGATTACTTGGCAAGGGCGGCATCTTTTACAAAGACGTCCTCAAAAGGGTTTGATGGCGGGCTTTTGGGAATACCCCAATCTACTGGCGCAGCCCTATGAGGATGCGGCTGTTTTGGCTGAACGTTGGAGTTTAAAATATTTAGGGGTAGCATTGCCAATGAATTTAAACGGCAGGATGACGCATGTGTATAGCCATTTACGTTGGAATCTGGAAATTTATGATGGCGGGTGGCCTAGCGAGCTCACTCCACCGGAACTCAAAAACGGGGTCTGGCTCTTACCGGAGGAAGAAGAAAAGCTACCGCGAGTGGCATTTATTCGGCAGTTGAATAAGACTAGGATTTCGACATCTACGGGTTCATCTTAGGGGTTTGGTTGAACGTTTATTTTCAAGATATTTATAAAAACTGTCGAACATCACATCGAGTANGATATTGTCCAACGGATCATTAAATTCATTTAAATCCCGGGCGGTTATACCCAGANTGGTTTTTTCTTTATGTTTTATTCCGGTATTTGCAATGTTCATTGATTCCACCTCGTATTNCATTCTTGACCAAAAAATTAAATTTCATACAAGGTTGAAGACAATATTTGAATAATATTCCCAGCTCATGTCGATTGACACTGATTTTGGTAAATGGTATATTTAATATTAGGGAATGTCATTTAATTGAATATTAAATAAGGACAGTATAAAAAAGTCAAATATTGTTTGGGAAATTATCAGCACTGCTTAGCTAGGTATTTATCTGGTCCAAGCGGTTTTTTAATGT
>WSSedL1CaDRAFT_10001809_pt1 | contig 11813 bp, 10 predicted proteins | sample WetSurSL1Cattail_FD_9464 | JGI IMG/M metagenome (IMG submission 9464)
ACTGAGGATCGATGACACAGGCTCGTATATGGATGGAGAGAAAATTTCGGATATCACTTGTTCGCAACTGGAGCTGCGCCAAAAACAGTGGTCGTTCAGGATAGCCGTGCTGGAAAATGTGGCTCATCCGGGCGGTGTAACGGTTTTCGGTGCAGGATTCGGAAACTATGATCAGGATATCATTTTCAGGCTGTATTGTGTATAGGGAGTATAATCATGAGGCGATGGGGTGCATATCGGCAAATTCTATATTTGCAGCTTCGGAGATTCTGAAGTAATAATCGTCCAGGCCTGATTCGTCTGTTGAATCGTTCTCATGCATCGGGGGAAGATCAATAATGAACTCGCAGCCACTGCCATTTTCACTGATTACTTTTATATTGCCCCTATGCAGGCTTACAAAGGATTTTACCAGCGAAAGACCAATTCCGCTGCCTTCATTTTCAAGGGAGGGATATTTTCCAGCCTGTTTATACCTGCCGAAAACCTCCTCCTGCATCTCGACAGGGATGCCGACGCCGGAATCCTTTACAGCGATACAGATGCTGTTGTCTGCCATATAGGAAGAGACATTTATTGTTCCGCCGGGTTTCGTGAATTTTATTGAATTGGACAGCAGATTTAAAATGATACGCTCCATTTTCTCAATATCCACAGCAGTTTTGATCGGTACAGCCGATTTGCTGTAATGAAGCTCAAGCTGCTTTTGGGCGGCATAGGGAATAACCGACTGCACGATTTCCTCAAGCAGGAGATTCAGATCACAATTTACAGGTTTGAATAACAGATATCCGGCTTCCATTTTGGTCAGATCCAGCAGGTTGTTTGCAAGGCGAAGCAGTCTGTAGCAATTATGCCGTATTATCCTGAAATTCCTGTTTATCATTTCAGCTTCTTCAGTTTGCCCGCCAAGCTTCCGTTCCATGAGTTGAATAGCGCCGAGAATCACACTCAATGGTGTTTTAAGTTCATGAGTGATATTTGAATAAAATTCTGTCCTTTTTTTGCAGTCTTCCAATGAGTCATCATATAGCGAAGAAAGGTTTGCAACCTCTTTGTTCAGAGCTTCAATCCTGTTATGCAGTTCCAGCATGTTTTTTTCCTTATTTGTGCACTCAAACTTCAATTTTCTGTGTACAATGTAAATGGTTACATTTGAAGCTATCAGTAATAAAATACACAAAACAGCAGCAGCGAGCAGATACTTGTAATCCATTGAAAGCCCACCCTTTATCTTTTAGTAAGTATGTGGTATCATATATTTGCGGGTTTTGAAGCAACCTAAATAAATATAAAACTAACATTAATTACCAATTAAATCTTACAAAAGTATTGAAAAAATGTAAATATATTTTCCGCAGACAGGAAATAAGTAAATTACTGGAGGTATACATATGTCAGGCCATTCAAAATGGGCGAATATTAAAATTAAAAAAGGCAAATCGGACGCACAGCGTGGAAAAGCCTTCACCAAGCTCGGCAGGGAACTTGCGATCGCCACCAAAGCCGGAGGAGGCAATCCCGATGCGAATTCACGTCTGAAGGACGTCATTGCCAAAGCCAAAGCAGCGAACATGCCTAATGACAATATTATGAGAAGTATTAAGAAGGCTTCTGGTGACGGTGATGGTGCTGTTTATGAAGAGATCACCTATGAGGGCTATGGCCCGGGCGGAGTTGCAGTCATTATTGACGCAGCCACGGACAACCGCAACAGGACTGCAGGAGACATCAGGCATTACTTTGACAAGTTTGGCGGCAACCTTGGGCAGAGCGGCAGTGTATCTTTCCTGTTCAATAAAAAAGGACTCATACTGATAGAAAAAGACGGAAAGATCTCGGAAGACGACCTGATGATGGAAGCTCTCGACGCCGGCGCCGAAGATTTCACGTCCGATGAAGACTATTTCGAAATTACCACTGACCCGAATGATTTCTCCAAGGTTAGAGAAGCATTGGAGAAAAAAGGCTACGAATTTATCGAGGCCGATGTTTCCATGATTCCCACGATGATGACCAAGCTCCCTGATGCCAAACAGATTGAGATGATGGACAAGCTCATTGAGAACCTCGAGGACATGGACGACGTCCAGAACGTCTGGCACAACTGGGAGCAAGAAGAGGAAGGCTAGAGTAGAGCGGAGTTCAAGACTTTTTAGGTGATTCTGAATTATGATATACATGCAAAAACTTGATGGATTATGGCATATGTTTTGAAATCAAATCCTGAGAGATAGATAAGCAAGTTGTATGTAGTAATTCAACCTCTTGTGTATGTGTTTATCAAACAAACATAATTCACGAAGAATAGTTTTCGGACAGTCTCGTACGCAAAATGCTTAAAACCTTCTTGTGCCGGTATAAACCAGCACAAGAAGGTTTTAAGCATTACTTGGTCAGGCCGTCGTGAGCTGTTTTCAACTCTTCCGGGATATGAAGACCCTGCGGACAATGCGTCATACAGATGCCACACTCAGTACACTGGTCGGCTCCCATACCGGCGGGCATAATATTGTTTTTATACATCTCTTTGTCTACCCAGTGAGATTTCATCAACGAATAACTGTTATATAGTTTGAATATCTCCGGTATATTGACTTTACTGGGGCAAGGCATGCAATACTTGCATCCGGTGCAGCCGATACTTGCTTTTGCTTCGAAAGCTTTCCGGATATTTGCTATGAATGCCTTATCCTCATCCGAGAGCACATTACTTTTCGCATTTTCAAATATCTCGATATTCTTCTTCAGTTGATCTATATTATTTGTACCGCTTAGGATTACCGTTGCTTCCGGTTTGTCATACAGATAGCGGAAGGACCACTCCAGCAAGGAACGTTTTTCCGGATAGGATTCTACGAGTTTGTTCACTTCAGGTGGGACATTGTTGATGATATGTCCGCCTCTCAGCGGTTCCATGATGACAACAGGCATGCCTTTTGCTGCGGCATAGTTCAGGCCTTCCACACCGGCCTGCTGGAACTCGTCCAGAATATTGAGCTGGATCTGTGCCATTTCCCAGTCAAAGGCATCTACAACTTCCTTGAAGGCATCGACTGTCCCATGGAAGGAAAATGCCTTGTGCAGGATTTTTCCCTTCTGGATCATTTTGTCAAGAAAGGTAAAACCATCGTACTTTTTCACCTTCAGCCAGTTGTTGTGCTCCATATTGTGAAGCAGGTATACATCGATACAATCCGTGCCGAGCCGTTTCAACTGGATGTCCAGGTACTTTTCGAAATCCTGATGGCTGTTGATCTCCCAGACAGGATTTTTTGTTACCAGAACAGCTTTTTTCCTGTACCCATCTTTTAAGGCACGACCAGTAACGGTTTCGCTTTCTCCGTATATATAGGCGGTATCAAGGTAATTGACACCATGATCCAATGCATAGCGAACCATGTTAATGGCATCTGCCTCATCCGAGGGGTATCTCATGCATCCAAGACCGAACCGTGATACTTTCAAGCCCGTCTTTCCATAATCTACATACTGCATTTTTATCTCTCCAATCTTGCGTGATCACTGCCTGTAAGTTTATATTATGACTTTTTGGGAATACTACTATTCTATTCTAGTATATTCATCCTTTCTGATGCAAGCCAAACCAATCAAATTACGAGGATTATCCATCATAAAGCGGATAATAGACAGGTAGATATGCTGTCTATGCAAAGGATAGCAGGAATGACCACTCTCCCACTATTTCGGATCTGCCCGTAGCCGTCGCTTCATTTTTAAAACTATGGTCAGGCGGGAGGAGAAGATGAAGGAGAAAGAAGTAAAATCGCTAATTAACTTATATTCGGATCATGAAGCATGAACAGGATTGATTAATCCAATCCTTTTGACAATGACTCAAGGTGCAGTCTGCGGCGGATATCCATGAACCTGTCGAGTTCCTGGATATTCGCTATGTTATACTGGCGGCAGCATTTTATACAGACGGACCTGCTGCCGCCATAGCCGGGGTTTATGCTGACGGCGCGGTGAATTCGGAAAAAGGGTCTGGGTTTAAGTTTTTTGCAGCAGGAGCATCGTGGCATGATATCAGGCAGGAATAACATGAACAGGACAAAAGCAGAGATTACAAAGAAAAATATCCACTTGTATGAAAAAATCATAAAACTCACCCCAAATGAAAAAACTCACCCCTAATAATGTTATTAGGCATGACCTTGTTTTATGACAAGCAGGATGTTTTCTGTACTACATTTAAAAAGGGCTGCCGATAATCGACAGCCCTTTTACTAATAACATTTAAAACTTTCTGACTTATTACTTCTGCCCGGTGTAGGATTCAAAAACCTTCTTAACAATGTTTCCGCCAATCTTTCCGGCATCTCTTGATGCGAGGTCGCCATTATAGCCCTGCTTGAGGTTAACGCCTACCTGGCTGGCTATCTCATACTTCATATTCTCAAATGCGGTTTTATTCCTGTTGTTTGCCATATATAGTTCCCTCCTCGTTAGTTTCGCTGTATCAATTCCGCAGCGTATTCTTATGGTTTGCAAAAATCGATCAATTTATTACGGTAATTAGTGCTACTAAAACTATTCTCTTGCATTTGCCGGGTTTTCCCTGAATAGCAGTGAGATTGCATACAAGCCTGAAATGCCGACTAGTGCGAATATGACTCTGCTAAATAGTGAAATAGTGCCACTGAATAAATTACCGCCGAATATGGCAGTTACAAGGTCATAACCGGCGATTCCGACAAGCAGCCAATTCAGGGCCCCGATAATCACGAGTACCAGCGCCAGCCTGTCCAACGGTGTCCTATTCATTGCAACAACTCCTTTTTTTATATTATTGATATTATTATTGCCGCTGCTCGCATAATAATTCATTTTGCAATTTGCAATAAAAACCATGTTCATTTTTGAGGGGTATTTCTTCAAAGAATGCGCAATCAGTTTCAATAGATAATGATTTGGAAAATGCATTTTCGAGGGTGCATACACCATCTTGCTGATGAATGCATTTTGAAGAACAGGTAATAGTTGTCATAAGGCTTCCCTCCTTAACAATTATTATGTCAAAAAGTCATTAAAAAATACTCTATTCAGAGCATTGAAAAAAATCTAATGATCAAAAGGTCGGAGACATAATGCCCCCGACCTTTTATTTAAATAACCGGCATCAACCGCGGCAGACACCAGTTAGTATTGATTTCCGGGGGGCGCGGGCGATTTTGTTGGGTTCCTTGTATATTATGTAGAACTTGACTTAATGGTGTATGCTTCAAATTCTTTTTGTTTTAAGAAAGGTCATACATGATATATAAGCTGCAGAAAAGTTGACATGCAAACCAGGACGGTATATTGTGTTTTGGGAGGCTAACATCATGGCATTTATGACAAATCCCAATCTTCCGGAGAAAGCCGTCAGCCTTGCGGTTGTTGATGAACGGATCAGCTTTCGCGCAGAAGACGGACTGAAAGCGCTGGGTGTGAAAGTCCTTAAGCTGCAGCCCCACAGAGGGCTTTATCCTGCCGTGTCCGGACACCCGGATATGCAACTGCACCACATTGGCGGCAAGATCATGATATATGCTCCCGGAACAGACCAGACACTGTTGGATGCGCTCGCATCCTATGACTTTACATTGATTACGGGTGAAAGTATCCTGACTCCGTTATACCCTGCAGATATTGCGTATAATGTAGCGAGGGTGGGAAGTTGGTATTTCCATAATCTCAGGTATACAGATCCGGTAGTCAGAGGAATTCTGGAAAGGATGGGTATCGAGCCTGTTCACGTGGAGCAGGGCTATTCGAAATGTTCAGTTCTGCCTGTCGGCAAGGAGTCGATCATTACCACTGATGCCGGTATTGCAAGGGCTGCAGAAAAAAAAGGGCTTGAGGTTCTGCTTATTGACTATGAAAGGTCGATCCGGCTTCCCGGACTTGACCATGGATTCATAGGAGGGGCTGCAGGTATGCTCGGCAAAGCAGCTTGTGCATTGAATGGGAATATTCGGAGATTGGATTGTTTTAATGATTTTTCATCTTTTCTCTTGAAAAATAACATAAAAATTGCAGAGCTTTCAAATGAACAAGTCACAGATATCGGTTCCATCCTTCCAGTACTGATCTGCTAACATTATTTTCTATTTCATTTCTATAAATGTACTAGTAACTTACTTTATCTATTTACATATAATATATAAGAAATTTAATGCCGAGGGTGTATTTTGCCATAAACAATATACAATGAAAAAGTATCTGTTGCAAAACTATTTGCAGCATATTTTGGCAGGTGACAGCTGTATTGTGTTAGTAAAAAGAGGGAAAAATGTAAATTATTTGGGAATAATTGCATGCATCCCATGCTGCATACAACATTTTGCTTAAACATATACTAACACTTGAAGGGATGTGAAGTTGATGCAGTTTCTTTGCATTGGGGTTAACGGCAGCGCTGATGCGGTAATGCAACATATAACAAATGAACTCCAGCAATTGAAAAATAATAAAATCAATTACTCAATTAATGAGGTAAATTCCGAGGGATCGACTTCCATTATTTGCACGGTAAACGATGGTAGATTTTACAGAGAAAAATCCATTGAGTCATACAGGGTACTGAAAACTTATATTTCAAATGCATTGGCCGATTATATCATCAGACAGTATGAGGAAAGGCTCCTGACCAGAATTATTCATAGCAACTATTGTTATTTCAACTCGGTTGAGAAGAAGGAAATATTGAGCAAGGCTCTTAATATAATTAGAAATGAAGATAAGAATTTTTTCAACAGCCTTTTTCAAATCAGGAGAAGGAATGTAATAATCAGGCGGCTGATGGATTACTTCGACAATTCGAACAATATCATCCTTGATGGCTTCGTGAACTTCAGACTGAAGGAATATATCAAGGACCTTGAAGACATAGTAGACAAGGCTGTTGACGATTTTCTCATGGATCGGGAGTACAGGGAATTTATCAGACTGCTGAGATATTTTGTTGATATACAAGAGCCCAAGCTCGATACCGTTCATGTAATTGTTGGCTACGATAACAGATATACTTTGCTGGATGAGTCAAAAAAGGAAATAACCAATGAGTGCATACAGGAGTATGTAAATGAGATATCCGAAGGAGAAATTAATTATGATGATCTGCTTGTCAGCTCTCTTATCACTTTTGCACCTCGAAAGATCATAATTCATGGAAACGATCAGTTCAGAAACAAGGAACTGATGGAGACCATCAAAAATGTATTTTCCGGTAGAGTTGTGATTTGCCAGGGGTGCGATGTTTGTGCGGTGAGTCTGGTTAAGAGTGAAACGAAAAAATAGGCTGGCGAAACGTCAGCCTTCTTTTTTTTGACAATATGTAAATATGATCCAACTAGATAATTGGATTTTGAGTAGCGAATTGCACCATTGGGATCAATGTCATTGAGAATTTTTATTTATATTACATAATTATCGTATCTATCCGTTTATTCTACAAAAAAATTTTCTGTTACATATTGACAAGTGAATATGTAATGATAAAATATATCGTGTAACACAATATAATGTATAAACGATTATAAATTTATACATAATATAGTTGGGTTACTAAAATTAAGAAGAATATTTTTTTACTAAAGATAAAGTACTAAAGAACAAACGACAAAATATCAAGCATACAAATGAAGAGAATCCGGGAAAAGAAAAGAGAGTCAGCGACTCTCTTTTTCCCTTTCTGGATATTTATGGGATTAATAAAGATCAATGCCTTTGGGGCTGGTCGTTGACTGTGTCAACTGCTCGCCCATGTATCCGGGGAATTTTATAATTGGGTTTTCTATGATATAATGTAAGGGGACACACCTCAGCAGTGTAGTATGGCGATGTAGTCTGAGGAATGTCCCCTTTTGACGCTAAAGCAATCTGGGACACACCTCAGCAGTGTAGTATGGCGATGCAGCCGAGGAATGTTCCCTTTTGATGCTAAGGCAACAGGCTTGTACCAATAAATTACTGGAGGTAAAGGTTTGAAATCAGTTGGTTTTGTGGGGCCCAGCGGTTCCGGTAAAAGCCATAGGGCTTCATGGGTCGCAAGAGAAAGAGGAATAACATTCATTATAGATGATGGCCTGCTTATTAAGATAAATCAGGTTATCGCAGGAAGCTCGGCTAAAAGGGAAAAAACAAGGATAGGCTCCATTAAAAGAGCCTTGTTCAATGATGAGGTTCATGCGCAGGAGGTCAGAAATGCCATAAGTCTGCACAAACCTGATTCGATACTGATTCTGGGCACTTCAGATGAGATGGTTTGCAGGATAGCACAGAAACTGGAACTGCCGGAGATCAGTGAAACCGTATATATCACCGATGTTGCCGATGAATTTGAGATAAAGCAGGCCATTGCTACAAGAAGGCAGCAGGGCAAGCATGTCATTCCCGTTCCCACCTTTGAAATTAAAAAGGATTTTTCAGGGTATTTTCTTGATCCTCTTCAGATTTTTCGCAGAAAGGGAAAGGGCAATTTCCAGCTTGACGATGAAAAATCCGTTGTCAGGCCGACTTTTAGTTATCTCGGGAATTATACCATATCCGATTACACAATCTATCAAATAGTAGAATATGTTGTGACCAATATGAAAGGCGTCAGTAAGATCTCGCGTTTCAGAACGGAGAACAGGCCGGACGGTATAACGATTGAAATGGATCTGATACTTATATACGGCTGCCCTATCAGGGCGCTGATCAAGGATATCCAGCAAAAGGTCAGTGAAGAGGTTGAAAAGCTGACAGCACTGAATATCAAACAGGTCAATGTCACGGTAAAAAGCCTTGTTATAGAAAAATAGCAGTAATTTTACTTCAATGCTATTCTGAGTTCCAGGATGCCAATTTCTATAAATTGGAGTTCTGCTTCAAAACTTCGAGCGGCGTAGCGTCTTTATCGGAAGCCTGATATTCAATAAAGTTGAACGAGTTCACTTATACTTAACATTGTTACAAAAGATACTAAATAACGTCACAGATTAAACCCCTGATTTATTCCGGAATGCGGATGGAATCAGGGGTTTATAATCTGGCAGCATCCATTCGGAAGATGGTGTTAACATATAGTAATATGATGTGATCAGGAAAGGTAATAATTCACAAATTGATAATTTGGTTACTGATGAAATTACCACGCGTGCTTGTTAAATAACGCTTTTTGATATAGACTGATATAAGAGAAATGACGAATTTTGTCGAATAAAACATTATTTAAATCAAGAAATCCTGAGGTAGTGCAGTTCCTTAATTTTCTTGCCATGAACATGTCGAGAGGATGACAATCAATATGTATAAGCTTCTCATTACTGAAGACGAATATGAAATAAGAAACGGTTTATGCAACTTTTTCCCATGGAAAGCAATTGGGTTTGAAGTTGTAGGGCAGGCCGAAAACGGAAAGCAGGCTTTTGATTTTATACAAGTTCATAATGTTGATGTGATTCTTTGCGATATTATTATGCCTATTATGTCGGGACTCGAACTGGTTGACTTGTTAAGAGAAAAGAAGCATAAAACAAAAGTGATTTTTTTCAGTGCACACAAGGACTTTGAATATGCACAGAAAGCTTTGGAATATGGTGTTAAGAGTTATATACTGAAGTCTACAAATTTTAATGAGCTTATCAGAGTGTTTTCAAAGATTAAGAGTGAACTTGACAGTGAGAATACCGAAGATAAAATTCTGCTTGAAAATAATATGAACTTTAATGAAAAAATAATTTCAGCTATCAAAAAGTATGTTGAGGATCATTACAAGGATGTAACTCTTGAGGACCTGACTAAACAGATAAACATGAACCCTGACTATATCAGCAAATTTTTTAAGAAAAATACGGGAACGAATTTCTCTGATTACTTAACAGAAATTAAAATGATAAAAGCATCGGAATTTTTAGACAATGTGCAGTTTAAAACTTATGAAATAAGCGACCTGGTCGGCTACAGCAATTCTTTTAATTTTACCCGTGCTTTTAAGAATTATTATGGTATAAGCCCAAGGGATTATCGATGCAGGAAGAATTCCGGCAAAAATAATCAGCGGGAAGTGGATAAAAAGTTATGAAAAAAAAATTCTTTATAAAAAACCTTTTAATGTTTGTTTTACCGCTTCTCATCCCATTGCTGATATTGGGCAGTTTTTCCATTTCAATAACCCAACGGTATCTGAGAAATGACATAGATAACAATAACATCAAGATGCTGAACCAGACAAGAGATTCTGTCGAACTAATGTTTAACGAACTGGATGCGCTAAGTATAAATTTCAACTATAACGCATCTTTTATCTTAAGACTCATATCCCTGTTGAAAAACAAGGTCTGGGAACCTAATAACATTGAAGAGTATCATGTATTTATGGATATGCTTAATCCGCCGGCTGACTCAAAGCCTTATATACAATCCATGTACGTTTATTTTGCCAATAATTACAGCACTTTTGTTGCGTCAAATCAAGGAATTGTGAACTTAAATAAATTTATAGATACTTCATGGTATAACACTTTCAAACATATGAATGACAAAGAGGATGTTTTTGTTGAGGCAAGGAATGTTAAACAATATGATTTTGAAGAATCGGGCAAACCTCTTGTTACGGCTTACAGGAAGTTTTACAGGCCTGGAATAAGCAAGGCCGAAGGGGTAATCGTTTTAAACATTAAACGGAACTATATAGAAAAGATGCTGAACAGCCTTATCTATTTTCCCAATCAGGCTGTTTTCATCATTGATAAAGACGGAAACATGATTTCCAGTACAAATAATTCATTGGTGAATCAATTTGATTTTAAGAAAATCATATCCAATACATCCTCTTTTTTTGAATTAAAACAAGTTGACAATACTTATATCGTCTCTCATGTCAAATCAGACAAATACGGATTAAATTATATATCCGTCATACCGAAAGGGAGTTTTTACGAATTACCGATACAGCTCATTTCCATGACCGTTTTGCTGCTTTTTATCTCATTTGTACTGGGATTGTTATTGACATATTATATTTCAAAAAGAAATTATAACAATCTTATAACGATTGCAGCGACCCTTGAGTCGGCTGAAAATGGAACTCCCATCCCACAATTGGCGGTAAAGGTAACCGACGAATACAGTTATATTTTACAGAATATCATAAAAACTTTTATTGAACAGAGCTACCTCAAGGTACAGCTGTCAGAGAAGAAATACAGGCTTAAGGCTATGGAAATGCTGGCACTTCAGGCGCAGATCAACCCACATTTTTTATCGAATACATTAAAAACAATCTTTTGGAAGTCTATTTCCCTGACGAACGGTCAAAACGAAGTCAGCAATATGATTGAATATCTTTCGGATATATTGCATTATTCACTTGATGACTATAGTAGTACAGTCACATTGGAAGAAGAGATAAAAAATACCCAAAGTTATATAGAAATACAGAAAATTCGTTATAAAGATACATTCCGGGTTATATGGCAGTATGATGACAATATTTTAAAGTATAAAGTCATTAAGCTTTTGTTCCAACCGAATATTGAAAATGCAATCTATCATGGAATAAAGGAAAAAGAAGGCGGAGGCTGCATTAAGATTAAAATAATGCAAATAAACCAGGTGCTTCATATATCCATTATAGACAATGGAATAGGTATGCAGCCTGAAAAACTGGAAGAAGTAAAAAGGAGATTATCCGAGGAAGAAGATTATTCCGAGCATATCGGACTGTTTAATACCCATAAAAGGCTTCAGCTCATGTATGGTGAAAAATATTGTCTTAAAATAAGAAGCAGGTATGGCTGGGGGACTGCAATTCATATCAGTCT
>WSSedL1CaDRAFT_10001810_pt1 | contig 11806 bp, 6 predicted proteins | sample WetSurSL1Cattail_FD_9464 | JGI IMG/M metagenome (IMG submission 9464)
CCGACTGCGAGCATCGGCCAGGTAAGACTCAACGGCCTTCTCGATCGTCACCCTAGCCTTCCTGGACTGGACTGGGTCGATCTCTTCGGCTGCGTCCGAAGGATGGACACGGGCCTGAAGCGGGACTGGCGAAGGCACGATCAGACTGGGCTGCGGCTCTGCTGCCGGTTGACTGGCCTGAGCCGCCCCTTCGATCAGTTGCCGGCGGAGTTCCTCTGCCACTTCCCAACTGTGGGTCCTGGCGCTCTGGCGCAGGAATTTCCCGTTCAAGGATCCCCAGATCCACTTGGGGCAGTTGCACCGGCGCCAGGTTTTGTCACTGGCGTTTTTGCATTCGGGATGGTGGCGGGTATAGACGGTCAGCATCGGCTCTCCCGACTTCAGCGAGATTGTGCTCTATTTGCTGAAGTCGAGCAAAATTTCGGCGGCGACTGTACAGTGACTGTACAGTTTTACCCTAAAATTTTGGCATGATCTGATAAGTCGTTCATGATAAACGACTTGTTTGTGGTAGGGGCGGCGGGAGTCGGTGCGCATTGCCGCCAGCATTCCTGTTCGCATCAGTTTTGGCGATCAGCTTGTGGACTGCTCTTCGCGCGAGATGTCTTCCACCGGAATTTCCATTTATACGCAGGGCTACTGGATGCCGGATCAGCAGGTCACTATCGTCTTTCCAGAGGCGCAGGACTATGCGCCGGTGCGCGCCACCGTGGCGGGCAGCAGCAACGGGTGGTCCGTTTCGCAGGAGCTTGAACAGTTGCGGACGATCACCGTGGTTCTTTACTCGAATGCCCTGCGTTGGAAGAACTGGGATGCGCAGCGCGAGGACGATCATATTCTTCTGAGCTTTTTGCGTATTCTGCGTCATGCGATGCGGGGGTTGGTTCTGGCTACCTTCTATCCGTTGCAAGGGATTTTAGGAAAGAACAAAAGCAAGAGCGTTGCGGCGACGAGCGTGCTTCTGGCCGCGATGTTGTCTTGCTCGACGCATGGGCAAAGGCCACAGGGGACGCGCAGAAACAAGCTGGCGATGCCGAGGTGAAATATGCAATAGGAGGCGCTGGTTCTTTATCGCAAGGTGCTGGGGTTGAACCCGACGAGCGGCGATTGGGCGCTGGTCTACTATCAGACGGAAGCTGCTATTCCAGCGAGTCTTCCTCATGCCGTCGAGCATCTGCGCGCGATGGTGCGTGACTATCCGGCGAATCCGCGCTGCAAGTTAACTCTGGCCAAGGTACTGACCTATTCGGCGACAACACGCGCCGAAGGCCTGCACATGTTGCAGGATTTTCAGGGAACGCCGCAGGCCATGGCAGAGGCGCGCAATGCATGGCGCGAGGCTCTGTTGTGGGATACGTCGAGTGCCGTGGCACACGAGTCGGGCGCCGTCTATCTGCAACGTTATCCGGATGCGGTGTTGCAGGCCAGGCTCAATGCCACCCAAGCCACGCAGCGTCACGAGCAAGAGGAGGGCGGACCAGAGGAAGCGGAGGGATACCGGGAACTGGCCGCGGGTCATCTGGAAAAGGCCGAGCAGTCTTTTACTGCGCTGACTCATCGCGGCCGCCAAACTGGTCGCGGTTATCTGGGACTGGGTTTTGCGTTCATGCAGCGCAAAAACTTTGACGCTGCCGTGAGAGCCTTTGAACATGCGCGTGCCGAGGGCATTCACACAGCAGAGCTTGAAAAGAATTTGCAGGAGGCGCGTTTTTGGCTGGAGATGCAGTCTGGCACACGAGCGGTTGCATCACGCAGTTTTGCCGAGGCCGAGGAACACTTTGCGCAGGCAGGAAAGTTGAACAGTAGCCGTGCGGAGCCGAAGATCGCGCTGGCGGATTTGTATCTGCAACAGAAGCAGACGGACAAGGCCATCGACGTTCTCAAACGCAGCTTGCAGAGCGCGCCGGACAATCGTGATATGTGGATTCGCCTGGCTGATGCGCAGGTGGATGCTGGCCAGTATGGTGAGCTGCTGGACAGTGCAAGAGTGATTCCTGCCGCAGTGGACGAGCAACGGAAGAGTTCCGCCGCCTACTTGGCCGATGAGGCGATTGCTCTGCTGCACAGCGGACAGCAGGAGCGTGCAGAAAAAGTGATTGCACAACTGGAAGCCATCGACTCCACGGATCGGCCTGCGGTTTTGAAGGGGAAGTTGAAGCTGGCGCAGGACCGGGCGGATGCGCGGGACGATGCGCGCGCGTTTCGTCTGCTGCAACAGGTGCTGCACGAAGACCGCACGAATGCCGATGCCTGGCGGCTGCTGGTTCTTGTGCAGCAAAAACAGGGAGACTCCACCGAGGGCCTGCGCGTTCTGAATGCGATGCCTGTCGAGACCAAAGAGGAACTTGAAACGGACGCGAACTTCCTACTGTTGGAAGCGTCGCTCGCACAGAGCCTGCATGAGCCTGACCGCGCTCTTCTGCTGCTCGACGAGGCGCGGGCTCTTGAAGGGGATCGGTTCCCTTCGTCCACGGCTTATCGTCTGCAACGTGCTTCGCTTTACAAGGATACCGGGCAGAACGAGGAGGCGTTGCAAATCTACACGCAGTTGGCGCATGAGCATCCGGAGATCAACGATGCGTGGACGGGCGTTCTTGCCGTGCTCCATGCGCAGAATCGCGACAACGAAGCCATCGACCTTGTGCAGACGACACCTACCGCAGTGCAGAGGACGTTGTGGAATGATGCCGACTTTCTGCATCAGGCCTCGGCTATCTATTCCTCTGCCGGAGATCAGGAAAATGCAGTGCGCGCTTTGCTGCGGGCACGCAAGATCTACCAGAGCCGACATCAGACGGTTGCCTTCAGCGCCAATTTGCAGGATGCGTGGACGCTGCTCAATGCCGGCGACGAGTATGACCTGAAGATTCTGCTGGCCTCCATGAATCGGGATCGTGGCCTGCCGCTGGATGGGCGCAGGCAGGTGGAAGAGGTGGAAGTCACCTGGGCCATACGGCGCGCGCAAAAGCTCGTCGAACAGAAGAGGGGTGCCGAGGCACTGCAGCAGTTGCAGTATGCACAGCGTGCCTTCCCGCTGAATACGGAGCTGCGCCGCCAGACCGCCAGCACTTACATGGCGCTCGACCGGCCCGAGGATGCGTACAGAATCTTCGCGAGTTCCGATTTTGTGGCGACCGATGTGCGCGATTTCACGATGGCCGTGGATGCGGCCCATGCAGCGCGGCATGATCGGGAGGCGCGTTTGTGGCTGAGCAAGGGGCTGGAGAAATATCCGGACCATGCAGAGCTGCTGCAACAGGGAGCGAGCATTGCCGCGGCGAATGGCGATCTGAAACAGGAGGAGGCGTATCTTGTGCGCCTGCGCGATCAGAGGCAGCGTGTAGTTGCTGATACCAATGAGGCCACTGCGTTCTTCTCGCCGCATGAGGATGCCTTTCTCGCTCATGCCTCGGATGCTGTGTTGAGTCCGGCGATGTCGCATGGCGCCGAGCCTGAGAGCGACGCACGAAGCTCCATGGAAACGCTGCTCGCTTCTATCTCTGACGTGACTCCGCGGACGCCGATTTCATCCGTACGCAATTCTGGAACGACGCTGCAAGAGGCAACGCAAGACTCTGCACAGGTCTCGATACAAGAGTTGCCCGGCAGAGAACCTGCTTTTTCGTCTCGTGTTGTAGCGCGACCTTTCTCTCAGCCTGAACCTTTGGGCCGCGCGACGTCGAAGCCGGTCGCGCTGGCGCAGACCGAGGTGCTGCACGAGGACGAGGACGCTCTCGCCGTATTGCAGGCAGAAGTCAGTCCGTGGACCGGTGGAGGAGCTACGGTCTCCAGTCGCAGTGGACAGGCCGGGTTTGACCAACTGGTTCGCGTGGACACCACGCTCGAAGCGAGCACGGTCGTTGCCAAACAGGCTCGTGTCACGGCGCAGATGGATTCAGTTCTTCTGCAAACAGGCACGGCTGCTGCCAGCCCTATCTATAGTTACGGCAGCAGCGGCACGGCTCCGACGGAGGCGCCGTACTGGATTGGCGTTGGAGGCGAGGTGCAATTGGCGACGCACCACTTGCTCGCCAGCGTCGGCACCACTCCCTACAACTTTCCGGTGCACAACATTACCGCGAGCATGGACTGGACGCCAAGCCCCTTTCTGGCGTTGTTTGCCTCGCGTGCGCCGATGAAGGGTTCCATGCTCTCCTATGCCGGAGCGAAGGATCCTTCCACGGGCAATATCTGGGGCGGCGTGGTGGCGAACGAAGGCGGCATCCGCCTGACCGATGCCGGCGTTCATGCCGGTGTGCAAGCGCAGTTTGCCTATGCCAGTCTGACCGGGAAAAATGTTAAGGACAACACGCGTATTCGTGGCAGTGTCGATGCTTGGTGGAAGGCCTTGCAGAATTCCGCAGGAACGTTGACGACCGGAGTCGGCATGATGGGCCTGTACTACGATCGCAACCTGCAATACTTCACATGGCGACAGGGTGGATATTTCAGCCCCGACTCGTATTTGATGTTCAACGTGCCCTTGCACTGGACGGGCGCCGAGCACCGTAACCTTTCCTACGCCATTCACGGCAGTGCCGGTATCCAGAGCTATAACCAGGGCAGCATCGTCGCTGGGTCTTTTTTGCAGACGGTCGATACGTCGCCCAAGACTGCCGTGAACCTGAGCATTGAGGGAAGAGTCTCTTATCGAATCAATCCACGTCTCTACATCGAGGCGTTTTCGCGCGGAAACAACAGCTATAACTATGCGCAGCAGTCCTCAGGCTTTGCGTTGCGATTTATGCTGAACCGCCATCCAGAGCAGGAAACGGCGCGCCCCTATGGGCTATTCGATCCGGACGCCATTCGGCCACTCGTGATTCCATAAGCCAATCCTTGGGATGCGCCGTGATTTTTTGCACGGCGCATCTCAGGGCTCAGGGACATTGCTGCTCGCAAAACCATGCGGGCGGCAGTACTGCGTTACAGGCCATGGAAAAGACTTCCAGCCGTTTACCTTCCGCACTTTAAAAAACAACTTTCTAAAAACATTGTTCTGATGGTGGCTGCGAATTTTTGCAACTAGACAGCGTGCGATTGCCTATTCCCCTGTGCAAAAAAATCCGTTCTTATAGAAAGAAGGTGGTGCTGCATCGAAGATACGACTCCACGGCGAACACTATGACGGATTGTCTTCCCCAAAAAACTCCGTGGCCCGAATGGATTGGCCGAGAGCTGGTTCGCAAAAGCAATGCGAACTATTACCTGATCTGTGCCTATACGCTTTGCGTTGCGCTTGAGGCTTGGACGAGTAACGCGATCAATGTTCTTCTGCTCGACATTGCGGGCAATATTCGCTGCTCATCGGACGAGACCAGTTGGATCATCACGGTGTATTCGGCAGGTGCTGCGATTTCGGTGGTGACCTCGCATGCCATCTGTCGCGTGATTGGTGAGCGGCTTTACATTATCTTTGTTGCGTTGCTGTTCGCGGTGGCCTCGGCTGGCTGCGCGCTCAGCATGAATTTGCCTTTTCTGCTTTCATGTCGTGCGTTGCAAGGCTTGGCGGCCGGTGCATTCATGAGTCGCACATTGGTTCTGCTGGTGACGCACTTCAAGTCCGATATTCGCATGCGGCCAATGCGCTACTATCTGCTGATCCTGTTCGTCATTGGCCGTGTGGCGGCACCGCTTGTGGCCGGCTGGCTCTCGGATCTCTACTCGTGGCGCAGTTTTTTCTGGATCGACACCTTTGGGGCGCTACTGGCCACGGTGATCTTCTGCATTGCGCCACGGCACGAAAAGCTGGTTCCTCCGCCATCGCGGCGCAAGCTGCAATTTGATGTGCTGGGCGCGGCCTTGCTCATCATCGGTGTGGTTGGCATCCAGATTGTGCTTAGTCGCGGCGAGGTTGATGACTGGCTGAGTTCGCCACTGATCTTCTCGTCGTTGATTGTTGGAATCAGTGCGCACCTTCTGTTTGTGCTCTGGGAAATGTCACCGCGCAATCACACACCGTTGGTGCATCTGCGGCATCTGTGGAATAACCACCTGTTTGCCGTGGTTCTTCTGGGTGTTTTTCTGGGTACGCTTTTTAGCGCGGTCATTTACGCGACACCATATTATCTGCGCTTGGGAGAGGATCATTCCGCATTTCAAACCGGGTATCTGATGGCGATCATTGGTGTGCCGATGGTATTGCTGGCCATGGTAGCGCCGCGCTTTGCCAGGATGGTGAAGAGTCTGGGTGGCGCGGCTGTTCTGCAGATGGGGTTGGCGATGCAGATCGTTGCCTCGATTCTGATGATTGTCTTCATGAGCAACGACACGCCGGATGTGTATCTGATTGTTCCGCAGGTGCTGAGTGGAGCCTTTATCTTTTTTGACGCAGTGGGGCTGGCGCTGGCCGGTTTTGCCACCACCAAGGTGCGGCGCATCTCGAATGCGCGCACGCTCTATTTTGGCGCACGACAGTTGGGCAACTCGCTGGGGATTTCGCTCGGCATTATTCTTCTTGACCGGCGCGAAGCATTCCATTCACAGCGCATCTTCGAAACGCTCTTTGCGCGCAATCGCACAGTGCTGCGTGGTGTGTCTGACTGGAATGCGGCATTGGGTGCCAGAAAAATAGGGGATGCGGTGCTGCATCAGGCGACGATTCTCTCGTATCAAGACATGTTCTTCGCTATTGCTGTTGTTGCCGGCATCACCTTTGTTCTTACCTGGATGCTACCTGCACCGCAACAGAAAAAAGTTGTCGATGCGGTTGCCCAATCTTCCGAACCAGACGGAACGCAAAAATATCTGGGAGCAGAATTGTAATGAAATTTCAACGTGACTTCCTCTCGTTTTTCCTCGTATTGCCGCTGATGGGCAGTGTGCCAACCTGCGTCGTGGCGCAAGCCTCGCGTGAGAACACGATTTCCACGCCGCGACCGCTTGATCCTTCGACGAACTCGACAAACCCGAGCACTGCGGCCACGCAGGCGCAGAATCCGTTTCTGGGCAGCATTACGATTGCTCCGCTGCAGCCCGGTGTGCGCATGCTCTCGTTGAATGATGCGGTGCAGCTTGCCTTGCGTGCCAACCTTGGGCTCATTGATGCGACGCAGGCCACAAGCGCGGCGCGCGCGGAGCGAATGCGCACTCTTTCTGAACTGTTGCCGCACTTGAATGCGATGGCTACCGAGCACTATGTGGAAACGGAAACCGATGCGGCGACCGGTGGCGGCAAGGCTGGTCTCCATCACATCATTGGTCCGTACAACTATGAGTCGCTGGGCTTGGAACTAAGGGAGAATGCCTTTGACATGTGCACGTTGCACCGGTTGCGTGGCGCGAAAATCGAAGACGATGCGCTGCGTGCCAGTAGTCTGGACAGTCGCAACATTGTCGTTCTCGCGGCGGCCAGCGCCTACATTGCCATTGACGCCAGCCAGTCGCGCGTACGCACGGATGAGGCCGAACTGGAATCTGCCAAGGCCGTTGAGAAGTTGATGAAGGACCGGGTCGAGCGCGGTGTTTCGCCGCGCATTGAATGGATTCGCGCACAGGTAGCGGAACGCACCGCCCAGCAGAGGCTCGATCTGGCCAAGGTGCAAATGCAGAAGGACAAGTATGCACTGACGCGAGTTATTGGCCTTTCTATTGATCAGGAGTTTGATTTGACCACGCCGCTCAATGATGATGCCGCGCCTGAGACGAATCTGGACGAGTTGATGGAAAAGGCGCGGACCAACCGCAATGATCTGAAGGCAGCGGAGCAACTCAAACTGGCAGCCGTTGAGTCGGTCAAGGCTGAACAGGCGCGACGTCTTCCATCGATGAATATTGATGCGCAGTACGGGGCGGCGGGCATTACCTCCGCGCACCTCTACAGCAATTTCAATGTAAGTGGAACGCTGCGCGTGCCGCTGTTTACCTCGGGAGAGATTGCGGCAGAGGTTCACAGAGCCAAGTCCACAGAGGTCCGTCGCAATGCCGAGTATCAGGATCTGGAGAACCGCGTCCGTTACGACGTGCGCAGTGCTTATCTCGATGTGCAAAGCGCGGAGCGTAGTGTCTCTGTTGCCTCGCAAAATCTTGACCTCGCCAAGGAGGGCATGAAAGAGGCCAAGGACCGGTTCGATGTCGGTGTCTCCAACTTCGTCGACCTTCTCGAAGGCCAGCAGGAACTGGCCGAAGCCGAGGACAATTACATCTCCAGTGTTTATGCGCACAACCTGGCAAAGCTGATGCTGATTCACGCGACCGGCACCGCCGAAAAAGAAATCTCTCTCTATGTAGGGGAAAAATAAATGACCCTGAGTCTATTCAAAATCTTTAACAAAGAAACTTCGCCGAAGCAAAATACACGGCGGCCGCGCATGCATCACAACGCGCGGACAATTGTTCTGCTGCTGTTTGCTGTCGTACTCGGTGTGGCGTTGTATCCGCTGTATACGCTGTTTTACGTTACTACGAACGACGCTCAGGTTGACGGGCACATCTTGCCGATTAACAGTCGCATCAATGGCACGGTCAAGTGGGTCAACCCAGACGTGGAAAATACACACCGCGTCAAGGCGGGCGAGGTGTTGGCTTTACTCGATGCCAATGATTACATGCCTACCGTCGAGCAGTTGCAGGGCGAGGTTGCCGCGCAGCAGGCGCAACTGAATTCCGCGCAACTGGATTACGCGATGACCAAGCCGACGGCGCAAAGCCACTTGCAGGCCGCACATGCCGCAGTGGCCGAGGCGCAGGCTGATCTTGCTTCGAACAGCGCCGAGATTCAATCGCGCGAGGCGCATTTGGCCGAGACGCGCGCCACCTTTCAACATCTTGAAGAAGATCGCAGGCGCTATCAGTCGCTGGTCGGCACGCATGAGATCTCTAACTCCGAATACGGCCAGCGCGCGACAGCGGCCAAGACCGCCAATGAACAAGTCGCGCAGGCGATTGCGCAACTCAAGACGGCACAGGCGCAGCATCAGGCTCTTGAAAATCGTCTGGAACAGCGCAGGGCAGAGCTGGAGGCGGCCAACATTGTTCCTGAAACCATCGGCGCTGCCCAGGCTCACGTCAAACAGATGGATGGCAATTTGAAAAAGTCTGCGGCGCAGTTGCAGGAGGCGCAACTTAATCTGAGCTACACAACAATTGTTGCTCCGGCGGATGGCGTCATTGGTCAGCGCCAGCTTGAAGTAGGCCAGCGTGTGCAGACAGGGCAGTTGCTGTTGACGGTTGTCCCGCTCAACGATCTCTGGATTACCGCGGACTTCAAAGAGACCCAGTTGCGCAAGATGCACGTTGGCCAGCCGGTCAAGATCAAGCTCGATTCGTATGAGGGCAAGATCAACGGGCACATTGAAAGCATTGGCGGAGCGACGGGCGCGCGTTACAGCCTCATTCCTCCAGAAAACGCGACAGGCAATTACGTGAAGGTGGTTCAGCGTATTCCCGTACGCATTCGTATCGATTCGTCGACGGATCCGCGTCATCCGCTGCTGCCTGGCATGTCCGCAGAGGTTGCCGTGAGGCTCGACTAATGTAATTTTCTTTCAAAGAAAGTGATAAGCATTCTTCTATAAAAATCTCATGGGCCCGATCCTTCGAGCCCATGAAGAGAACGTCTCTAACGAACCACAGTGGTATCGATGGCCTGTGTGAGTGCCGTGCGAAAGCCTTCCAGAGAACAGCTTCCGTCGGCACGGCCACAGGCGGGAAGAAAGACTGGAACGCGATCGGGCGGGGCAGATAGCGTGAGTGGTGTGGCATGCCGCATCTGTTCGAGAGTTTGAGCAACGTAATAGGTGCGTACTTCTGCGGCACCTTCTTTTTGCCAAAGTTCAAAGACCAATGCGCCACCTGGAGGTGTATCGTCGCGACGGCCGTCAATGATCCAGTTCAGATGCAACGCTCCGGCGATGTTAGCCAGATTCGTATCATGGCCGGAGAGAATTAACAGCCGATCATCGATCCGAGTCAAAGCTCCTGCAGCCGAATGCTCTGTGGCTGCTTGTTCAGCGGAGCGTAGCAGATGAAAGAGAAGATTCGAAGCCTGCGCGCGAGCCACAGGTTCGGTGCGAGCGCCTAGATCTTCTTGCGCAACGTGTAGGGCAAGCAGTGAACGTAACTTCTGTGCATCGACCAGTCCCCATCCCACCTGTGCGGTATCCATGCCCTCCGCATACTCGAGAAGAAAGTTTTCCGTCATCGTCGAGGCCAGAGCGAGCGGGGAACGCAGGTCAACAAGGTGATCGGATTTTCCTGGTGTTACCGCAGCGTCGATTTCAAAAAGAGAATGGCGTGACTGACAGGTTTTGTTCTTGGGGCAGCGCGCAAGCAGTTGGTCGAGTGTTTCGAGCGGAGCGCGATAGGCCTCTGCAATTTCCGTGGGGTGGTTGCCGATTCGTCCCACGAGTGCGGCCGTGGCACGCTGGCGATCGACGGGACCGAGTCCTGCTTCGATGGGATGAAAGAGTGCGTCGGGCGTGCCCTCAGGCAGAGCTTGTACGGGGATCGTGCAACCGGGCGCAAGGCCCGAGGCCAGTGCGCGTCCGGTCTCGCGAGTACGTTGATCGGAGTCGGCGACGATACGAATCCGCGCGGCATCATCGCAGCCAGAGGGCGCAAGCAGCCCTTGCTCGGCCAGCAGTGCGCGGTCATATTTTCCCATGAGTTCCATCAAATGAAAGCCGTGCGGGCTTAGATCGGCGTCACGCAGATTCCATCGCGGCCAGGGTTGTGCGGAGTACTGATTGAGAAGATCGAACTTCCCTGTAGGCGAACGCACGCCGTGCCGCGTAACGATGACGACAAAGCGCAGATGATCATGTTGTTGTGTTGCCGGCGCGCTGGATTGTGCGCAAAGAGACCATGGTATGCAGACCACGGTAGCGATGACAAAAGATAGAAGGCGTAGCTTCAAGCAAAACTCCCAAACAAAGAATCGATGCGCTGCACAAGGACGAGTGCCTGTGTGCCGCGCAGTTTTCATCTCTAGCGTGCCGCACGGCGCGCGCCGAAGTTATAACGCAATCCACCTGTGTATGTGGGCTTGTAGTACTCGCGCTGGTTTATGAACTGGTCGCTGCCGGTGTAGTAACCGAAGACCTCGTTGTTGAGGTTGAGGCCGCTGGCCTGCACACTGATGCCGCGCCACAGTCGATAGGTTGCCTGCGCGTCGATCTGCATATGTGCCAGTGTCCACACGTCGCCGGAAGGTCCGTTGGGGCCGAGCCCGCTGGGATCTGCGCCTGCTCCGGGAGCCAGCGAGGGCGAGATCCAGTTATACGAGAACAAGCTCTTGCCGTTGTAAGTCATACCGACGCGTAGGGAAAAACGCGGCGTGTCGTAGGTGGGGCTCAGGTTCCAGGTATGCTTCGATTGCGCAATCATGTGTGGATGATCGTTGCGTAGCCAGACACCTTTTTCGCGCGAATCCGTGTAGGAATAATTTGCTGAAAGCCCAAGGCCGCCAAGCACGCTGGGAAGATAGTTGAAATGCTGTTGAAAGCTTGCCTCGAAGCCATAGATCCAGGCATTTTGTCCATTGATGTACTGCGTGACCGAGGCCGTCGAACCTGCTTCCGCCTGCGCGTTTTCAAGCTCTGTCAGCATCGATGCAGGAATGGTTCCCGTCGGCAGCGCCGCAACATTCACACCGGCCGGAATCTGGAAGGTAATCTGAGGCGCGGTGAGTTGCTTGAAAAAGAAGCCGCCCTGAATCATGCCCAGCGGATGCAGAAAGCGTTCATAAAGCAAGTCGTAGTTATTGGCGTGCTCGGGATGCAGGGACGGATTGCCAATGGCCGCCGTTGCTGCCGAGGCATCCGCCGTCACGTAGGGAACCAGTTGGTATGGATCGGGCCGTGCCACG
>WSSedL1CaDRAFT_10001811_pt1 | contig 11794 bp, 7 predicted proteins | sample WetSurSL1Cattail_FD_9464 | JGI IMG/M metagenome (IMG submission 9464)
TTCGCCTGCCGATAGCAACCTTATTCTTGAAGGTAGTGACGAGCGACGTAAGTTCATCGATTCTGTTATTTCGCAGTTCGACCACCAATATCTCGATGATCTTATGCGTTACAACCGATCCCTCATGCAACGCAACATGATGCTGAAGGATTTTGCCCAGAAAAACACGTTCGACAAGGATTCGGTTGAAATGTGGAACGAACAATTGATTACCACAGGGCAAAAGATTTTCGAAAAAAGACAATTTTTTATCGCCAACCTGATACCTGTTTTTCAGCATTATTATGAATTTGTTTCGGGTGGAAAAGAAAAAGTCCAATTATCGTATGAGTCGCAACTTTTGGAAAATGACTTCTCAAAGTTGTTGACCGAGTCGATTAATAAAGACCGTAAGGTGCTTTTTACAACAACCGGAATTCATAAGGATGACATGGTGCTGAAACTGGGCGATTTTCCAATCAAACGGGTTGGTTCGCAGGGGCAGCAGAAAACTTTCCTGGTGGCTCTTAAGCTGGCTCAATTTGATTACATTAAATTGAACGCAGGCCTTCATCCATTGTTATTGCTCGATGATATTTTTGACAAATTTGATTCCACCCGCGTGAATAAGATCATAAGTCTGGCTGCGAGTCCCAATTTTGGACAAATATTAATTACCGATACCAATCCTGAAAGAATGAAAGAAATTTTAAAACAAATTGACGGAGAATATAAATTATTTCAGATTGAAGAAGGCGGAACGGTTGAGTTGGTAAGTTAAATCTTGATTTAAATAAGAATTAAATGACATAACAACATGAAAAATTTAATTACCCTGACAGTAGCATTATCGACCATCTTTAACGTTTTTGGTCAAACCAATTATTACGTGGATCCGGTTAACGGGAATAACGCTTTTAATGGCACAAGCCTGGGAACCGCATGGAAAACTATTCAAAAAGCTTGTGACGCAGCTACTCCCAATAGCATTGTGCAAATAAAGGGTGGCACTTACTACGAAAATCTAGTGGTTAATGTAAGCGGCACCAATGGGAATCCCATTACTTTCAAAAACTATATGAATGAGTCAGTCATCATTGATGGCACAGGAACCTCGGGCTCCACACTGCTGAATATAACCGATAAAAGTTATTTGACTTTTAAAAACCTTACTTTTCAAAACCTCGCAAAAAACAATGCACAGGGAATTTTAGTGGAATGTAGTGCAAGTGGCACTGTTACTTCACTGCTATTTAGAAAATTAGTTGTCAAAAATATCCGCTGGACAGCCAATGCCAGTGCTACACCCACATCAAACAACAATGCTCAGGCATTTATAGCCTATGGCCGTGGAACTACTTCCGCAAAAGTCATCGCCAATTTAGTGATTGATAGTTGCGACTTTTACAATAACGTTACAGGATTTAGTGAAGTGCTTTCCCTGGATGGTAATATCGACGGGTTTACCATCACAAATAACAATGTTCACCACAACACCAATATTGGTATATACGCAGGCGGAAATTATGGAGAATGCAGCATTCCCTCACTGGATCACGCCAGGAACGGAGCGATTGAAAAAAACACCTGCTATAAAAACGTTTCCCCTTATGCCACAAGTGGAGGTATATATGCCGATGGCGCTCAGAATGTTATTATTCGAAGAAACAGTTGTTACAGGAATGGCTATGGCATTGAAGTAGGTTGCGAAGAAAACGGTACAACCGACAACATCACTGTAGTCAATAATTTATTATTTCGCAACCTGGATTGCGGTATTGCTGTTGGAGGATATACAACTTCAACAACAGGTCAGGTGTTAAACAGTACTTTCAGGAACAATACGCTGTTTCAAAACGATTCTTTGAAAAATGGTTCTGGCGAATTTTATATTACCAAGGCTTCCAATTGCATTTTTAAAAACAACCTTGTTTATACCAATTCTGAAAATGTTTTGTTTAGTGCTGACCCCATTTCACCTCAGGCATCTAACACCTTCAATTATAACTGTTGGTTTACTCCGCAAAATAACGCTAACGATATTACTGTTAATTGGAAGACATCCAACTATTCTACTTTCTCGGCTTATAAAACAGGTACTTCTCAGGACGCCAATTCATTTTATAGCGATCCCAAACTGGTTAATACAATATTGGTAAATCCCGATTTACATATACAGGCACAAAGTCTTTGTGTTAATTCAGGCGATCCGGCAACTACAGTGCTTGGTAGTGAAACTGATTATGATGGGAATGCCCGAGCTGTATCGACCATTGATATTGGAGCCTTTGAATATGCCGTTATTCCCATTATTTCCGAAATTAGTAGGATTGAGAGCAGCAAAGTGCCAATGTTCGTTTACCCCAATCCTTTTTCGTCCCAAGCTACCTTATTCTCAGGTATCGAGTTGAAAAATGCCAGCCTGATTATTTATAATTTAGCAGGTAATGAGGTTAAGAAAGTAGAAAATATTACAGGATTTCAAATTTCAATAGATGGTGATAATTTGCCGGTCGGACTATTGATTTTTAAAGTCGAACAGGATAACAAAGTCATAGCTACCGGAAAGTTCATTGTTGAATAAAACATTTCGGAATTGTACTCGTTTGAGGTATATCCTGAGTTCGGCTAAGGTTCTACCTTAGTCGATTATATCCTTGAAGGCTGCAGCCTTCATTCATATTACCAGACGAGGTAGAACCTCGTCCGAACACAGGGTATATCCCGTCAGGGTTAGTCCGAAGGACTAAAATATGAATAACCCCCAATGAAATTGAGGGTTAATGATAAGTTTCATTATAACAACCCCGTAGTGGGTTGAATTCGTAAAATAAGGGGTATTTATGTAAAAATATAATCTTACAAATCAATGATAAACGAAAAATTAACCAAGTTAACCGCTGATGTAAAATCAGAAATTAACAATAACATCCTCCCATTTTGGAGTACCAAAATGATTGACCACGTAAATGGCGGTTTTTATGGTCGCATAGATGGGAATGGCGTTGTGTATCCTCAAGCCGATAAAGGTTGCATATTAAATGCACGTATTATGTGGACGTTTGCATCAGCATACCGGGTTCTTGGCAACCCTGAGTACTTGAAATATGCAACCATAGCCAAGGATTATTTCCTGAAATACTTTATTGATAAGGAATACAAAGGAATATACTGGTTGCTGGACTATACAGGAAAAATGGTTAATGGACGAAAACAGATATACGCGCAAAGCTTTTCTATTTATGGTTTATCTGAATATTATCGGGCCACTAAAGATGAAGAATGTTTGCAAGTTGCTATTGAAATTTACAGGTTAATTGAAAAATATAGCTTTGACAAAAACCTGGAGGGATACTTTGAGGCTTTTAGCAGAGAATGGGGCGAATTGGAAGATATCCGCCTGAGCGAAAGAGATGCAAACGAGAAAAAGACCATGAATACACATCTGCACATTCTTGAGGCCTATACCAACCTTTACCGGGTATGGAAAGATGAAGGGTTGAAAGAACAATTGCGCAAACTTCTTGTAGTATTTGCAGACAAGATTGTAAATCAAAAAACCTTCCATTTAAACCTTTTTCTGGATGAAAACTGGAACTGTAAATCAGATGTTATTTCTTACGGGCATGATATTGAAGCGTCCTGGTTACTTGTGGAAGCCGCTCATGTATTAGGCGATGAAGCTTTGACCCACAAGATACAGGCCATATGTCTTAAGATTGCCAATGCTGCCTGTGAGGGTTTAATGAGCGATGGAAGCATGATTTATGAAAAAGCAGGCAATCATATTGACACAGATCGCCATTGGTGGGTTAACGCAGAAGCACTTTTAGGTTTTATGAATGCTTATGAATTATCAGGTAATGCTGGTTATTTAGATAAAGCCCTTGCTTCATGGAAATTCATTTCCAAAAATCTGGTAGATAAGGATAAGGGAGAATGGCTCTGGAGTGTTGATAAAGACCTGCAGCCAAACAGAAACGATGACAAGGCAGGTTTTTGGAAATGTCCTTATCACAATGGCAGAATGTGTCTTGAAGTGATTGAGAAGTATAGAGTATAAAGTATCAAGTACAAAGTATGAAGGCCCAAGTAACTTGTAATTAATTTCTTGTAGTCAACAACTAGTACAAGGTTTAAGTTGGCATGGTTTTCTTTAAACCTTAGACTTTAAACGCATTAATACATAACAATTTAAAAATCAATTAAAAATGAGACTCTTTCTTGCTTTCATCATTATTGTTCTTTCACCTGTGTTGTCTTTTAGTCAGAATGGCCCTGCTAAATTGCAATTGCCATCGCTTATTTCAGATAACATGTTGTTACAGCAAAAAGCAGATGTAAAACTATGGGGAAAGGCTGCTGCCGGTCAAATAGTTAGTGTTTCTGCCAGTTGGAATGCACAAAACAAGGCTACCACTGACAAAGATGGTCATTGGCAGTTAACGTTATTAACGCCTGCTGCTGGAGGGCCATACACCATCACTATAGCAGACAAGGAGACATCGGTTACCATCAAAAATGTTTTAATTGGCGAGGTATGGTTTTGCTCAGGCCAATCAAACATGGAAATGCCAATGTCCGGTTTTCTCCCGACGGATACCATAGAACACGCAAAATCAGAAATAGCATCGGCCAATAATCCGGAAATCAGACTTTTTAATGTGCAGCGGGCAGTTTCCAATATGTCTAATGATGATTGTGTTGGTAAGTGGGAGGTTTGTAGTCCTGCATCAGTGCAATCCTTTAGTGCAACGGCTTATTTTTTCGGTAAAAAACTTTATGAGAAATTACATATTCCGGTTGGTTTAATTGAATCAGCCTGGGGAGGTACGCCAATTGAATCATGGATTTCGGGCACATCACTGGGTAGCATGGATGACTTTAAGGCTACGATTTCAAAAATGAAAGGTGATTTGCCAAAACAAAGTGATTTAATGATGTGGTTGGAAAAGCATAAAACCGTTGAGGTAAAACTCGCTCCAGAAAATGAAAAATGGAAGAACCTGAATTTCCAAGACGATATTTATACCAAACAGGATTTTGATGATAAAGGATGGCCCACCATGAAAATACCGCAAAGATGGGAAGACACTGATGTAGGCGAATTTGATGGTATTATGTGGTTTCGCAAAAGCATTGAAATACCTGAACAAATGGCAGGAAAAGAGCTAAAGTTAGCACTAGGACCTATAGATGACATGGACCGCACATATTTTAACGGAGTGCTGGTTGGTGCAGGAGAAGAATCCGGTTTATGGCAGGTTGAAAGAAACTATACAATTCCGGCTAATCTTGTTAAGGCGGGGAAGAATATAATTGTGGTCCGGGTACTCGATACCCAGGGTGGTGGAGGTATTTGGGGGAAACCCGAAAAGATGAAACTTACCGTTAAAAATGATACTACGATCAAATCGATTCCACTTGCAGGAGATTGGAAATACATTCCATTTGCAGAATTAGTCGGAAATAAATTTTATGTATACAACGCGCAGGAATTCTTTTCGAAAAGCCGGCCAAAGCCTATAACAGCATATATCCCTACCGCATTATACAATGGGATGGTTAATCCGGTGACATCCTATCAAATAAAGGGTGCAATTTGGTACCAGGGTGAAGCTAACGTGGGTAGGGCTGACCAATATGCTAAACTTTTGCCCTTAATGATTCAGGACTGGCGTAGATACTGGAATGTTGGACCGTTTCCGTTTTATTATGTCCAAATTGCGCCGTATGAATATTCGGATAAAGATTCGACATCCTCAGCTGCATTGAGAGAAGCTCAGGCAAAAGCAATGCAGGTACCCAATACAGGTATGGTTGTGACACTGGATATTGGAAAAGTTTTCAATATTCATCCGCCTTTTAAATTGGAAGTAGGAGAGAGGCTTGCCTTCTGGGCTTTAGCTAAAGACTACAATGTACAAGTACCTTATTCCGGCCCGGTATACAAATCGATGATTAAGGAAGGCAACTCCATTAAACTGCAATTCGATTTTGCACAGGGTGGGTTGTTAGCTAAAAATGGAATACTAAAGGAGTTTGAAATTGCTGGTAAAGACGGTAAGTACGTTCCAGCCCAGGCTAAAATAGTAAACAATGAAGTAGTGGTTTCATCATCTTCAGTTTCAGAACCTGTATCAGTTCGTTATTGCTGGCGTAATGGCGCTGAAGCAAGCCTTTTTAATGGTATTGGATTGCCTGCTTCGGTATTTAGAACTAAATAAGTACAAAGTATGAAGTACAAAGTACAAAGAACAAAGTATAGTACAAAGAGACCTCAAAGTACCAAGAAATTTCTTTAAACTTTAAACCTTGAACTTTAAACTAATAACACTATGATCATGATAAACCAGTTTTTTATTATTCGAACCTTAAGTTTTATCTTCCTGATTGTTTTAGGGTTGCCTTCGCAAAGTCAAAGCGTTTTTGAAGGTTCAATGATTTTTAACAGTGGTTGGGAATTTGTTAAAGGTGCTGACACAGCAATAACATCATCGTTATTTGCTCATGGGCCAGATCCTAAGTGTACATGGGAAAAGATAAGCTTGCCGCACACAGCCAATATTGAGCCTTTGGTAATGAGTAAAAAACAATGGCAGGGCGATTGTTTCTACAGAAAATTTTTCACCCTCGATCCCTCATGCAAGGACAAACATGTAGCCATAAAATTTGAGGCTGCCATGCAGGTGGCCGAAGTTTACCTTAATGGCGAGCTTATAGGCACTCATTCAGGTGGCTATCTTCCCTTTTATGTGAACCTTACCGGAAAAGCCAAAATAGGTAAGGAAAATTGTATACTTGTAAGATTAAATAATAGGGATAATCCCTTAATACCCCCGGGAAAACCACTTGCTACACTTGATTTCAATTACTATAGCGGACTCTATCGAAGTGTTTATTTAATAGTAAAAGATAAACTCCATATTACCGATCCTGTTTATGCAAACCGTGTGGCGGGAGGAGGAATTCTGGTTACCTATAGCAAAGTTGCAGCAGATTCTGCTATTATTCACGTTAACGTGGATGTTCAAAATGAAAACCTGAAAACTTTAAAAGTTCTTTCAAAGTTTTTTTTAAGAGATGCAGATGGTAAGCTTGTTGCTTCAGCAGAAACACTTTCCGATTCGGTTAAAGCAGGTAAAAACAGAGTATTTGCTGGTATTTTGAAAGTTTATTTACCATATCTGTGGACTACGGATTATCCTTACCTATACAGGCTTTCGGTAAAAGTATTTAACGAGAACAAAGAATTGGACAGGGATAGTTTGAAAATTGGACTTAGAACATTTTCATTTATTGCTGCTCAAGGTTTTATGCTTAACAACGGGCTATTGAAAATCAGGGGCACCAACCGCCACCAGGAATATCCTTATATAGGCAATGCACTATCGGATAATGCTCAATACAGAGATGCATGGAAAATTAAGCAGGCAGGCTTTAATATGGTTCGCTTGTCACATTATCCACAGTCTCCTGCTTTTCTGGATGCATGCGATGAATTGGGTATCATGGTCATGAATTCAATTCCCGGGTGGCAATTCTTTGGAAATGATGAATTCCAAAAAAACAGCATTCAAAATGTCCGTGATTTGGTTCGTCGGGATAGAAACCATCCAAGCGTAATACTATGGGAAGCCTCACTCAATGAAACCAAAATGAGCAATGCTTTCATGAAAAAAGCACATGCGGCCGTTCATGAAGAGATACCTTCTAAAGATGTTTATACCTGCGCCTGGATTGACGATGTTTACGATGTTTTTATCCCAGCCCGCCAACATGCCAAGCCGCCTGATTATTGGAACAATTATACCAGGAAACCGCTTTTAATTGCTGAATATGGCGATTGGGAATATTATGCACAAAATGCAGGTTTCAATCAAACTGACTTTGCAAATCTTAAGGAGGAAGAAAGAAATTCCAGGCAACTTCGAGGTTTCGGACAAAAGCGCCTGGCGCAGCAAGCCCTGAATTATCAGGAATCGCATAACGATAATTTGAAAGGACATGCTTTAGGTGATTTAAACTGGCTAATGTTTGATTACAATCGTGGTTATGCCGTTGATATTGAAGCTTCCGGAATAATGGATATTTTCAGGTTGCCAAAATTTGCCTATTATTTCTACCAAAGTCAGGCGATTATTGAACGTGGCGTGCCATCGGAATTCGATAAACCCATGATTTTTATTGCCAATTACTGGGACAAGCCATCCGATACATTGGTGAGAATTTATTCCAATTGCGAACAGGTTTTACTAACACTAAATGGTAAGGTGATAGGAAAACAGTTGCCAAATAAGGATCGTATATCTTCAAATTTGTTACACGCTCCTTTTATTTTTCATTTACCATCGTATGAGCCGGGCACTTTATCGGCAATCGGATATATAAATGATAACAAGGTAGTTCACATGGAGCGGATAACTCCTGGAAAACCATCAACAATAAAACTCAACATAGATTTAAGTGGTAAAGAGATACAAAAAGGTTGTAATGATGTGGTTTTTCTGCATGCATCAATCCTTGACCAGAATGGCACCATTGTTCCAACTGATCAGAGTTCTATAAAGTTTACAATTGATGGAGATGCAAAGCTGATAGGAGCAAATCCTGTGAACGCAGAAGCCGGCATTGCATCTATTTTACTACGAATTGGAGATAAACCTGGCATAATCAAAATCTCAGCACTTGCCCAAGGTATAAATCCTACTAGCATTGAGATTAAAGTTAAATAAATGATAAATAGGTATTTAAATGAGACTGTTTCAAAAGTAAGTAGTTTTCAACTATGTCGTATAGTTGGACTTCTGAAACAGTCTCTATATGCTAACTAAACTACATGAACCCCAAATCTATTATAACAGGGCCAACCAACTTAAGGCTTCACCTAATGAAACGAAATTAGTAACGTTAAACCCTCTTAATTTTTTTGTCCAGTCCTTAACTGCAAGTTGAGCAAAAATATTATCGGGGAGCACTACTGCTATATTCTTCAATCCTAAATTCATTAATTTTGGCATGTAAGTCATTGCATACCAGTTATTAATGTCGCTGAAGCTACCACTCATTCTGGAATGCTCAATAAGCATGTTTTTACATGGATGTTGATGGTACAACTTGATTAAGTGGCCTTCAAGAACCTCTTTCATCTGTTCAATGGATCGATATCCCAACCATCCCTGATAAAAAATGTCCACCTTGGTATAGGAGAGATCAACAAAGTGAAACACCTGGTTTAACTTGTTTATTGATTCTACCATTGGCCCCAGCTGAACAATCCGGAAGTCGTTTATTTGCTGCGTTGCTTCTTTGAGAATAAGTTCTTTTTCCATAGCTGATTATAAGTATTAGTTCATAACGTATTACGAACTGCAAATTAGACAAAAGTAAAATCGGTGATGACACAAAATGAATGATTTAGATCACTGGGTGCCGGAGAAATTAATCATACTGGCTGGTAGAAAAATATATGCTACTTGCAAAAGTTTTGTTATGTATATATTTGATTATTTTATGATTAAATATTGGCCGATGAGTTAAATGTTTGATAGATAATTGTTTATTTAAATAAACATAAGGTTGAACATTTTTTGATTTCTCCTGAAATACGAAAATTTGCCAATTAATTGATTATAATAAAAATAACCTTTGGGAGACATTGGGACAGATAAGGCTAATTTTAATTCGCATAGTTTAGTTTACGGTTAGGGTATTTCTGACCATTTTTTGATAATTTTGCTGCCATGTATGCCATTATTGACATAGAAACCACAGGTATCAGTCATAAATTTGAAAAAATTACTGAGATCGCAATTTTTGTCCATGACGGTACAAGGGTAACGGAAGAGTATTCTACACTGATCAATCCGGAATGCACCATTCCTTATTATATCACAAAACTTACCGGTATTTCAAATGAGATGGTTGCTGACGCTCCTAAATTTTATGAGGTCGCCAAACGTGTTGTGGAACTCACAAACAATAACATATTTGTGGCTCATAATGTGAACTTTGATTATCGTTTTATACGTGAGGAATATCTGAGGCTTGGATATCATTATAAACGCGATGTCCTTTGTACTGTTAAAATGAGCCGGAAACTCATTCCTGGCAAACGTTCCTATAGTTTGGGAAATCTTTGCCTCGATCTGGGAATTCATGTGCAGGACCGACACCGGGCAACGGGTGATGCGAGAGCTACTGTAAAACTCTTTGAACTATTGCTCTCCAAAAATGGAGGATTGTTGAATCCTGCATCTTCATATGTGGCCTTAAATCAGGATAATAAATACCCGGTATTGGATATTGCGTTGATTAGCGGGCTTTCACATGATGCCGGTGTGTTTTATTTTCTCAATGAACAAGGTGATATTATTTATGTGGGTAATGGCGCGGATATTCAGGATAGCGTACTATCGGTGCTGAAAAAAGGATCGCTCCAGAAAAATCTGGATTTCAGGGCTCAGGTTGTAGATATTGGTTATGATATTACCGGTAGTGAGCTTGTTTCATGTATTTTGGCATTACAACAGGTAAAGAAATACATGCCGGTTTTTAATCAGCCTAAAATCAAGAATGAGCAATTGACGCTGGGTTATGACAGCTTTTGGGCCATTGACAGGGGAAGAAATGCGGAGGAGCATTCTGTAATCCGCATCAAAAATGGCCAATACATGGGGTTTGGATATATCGACAAGGACATACAGCTGACGGATTCTGCGATGCTGGATGATTACATTAAATTATATCCGGATTCTAATGAAATACAGTATTTGATTAGAAAGTACATTAAAACTCATCCGGGGATCAAGGTGATATGGGAATAGTCAGTTTAAGGTTTTAAGGTTCAATGTCCTTTTCCAAAACATCCAAATTCCGGCTACAATTGTTATTTCACCCACACAAAACAAAAACCAATTAAATTTTTGTGGAATGTAAATTAATGAAAGCTTTAGCATGCTTTCGGTCGATAGGCTGTAACCTTTCATAAATGTGGCATAATCCCAGGTGAAGGCAATAATTAATATCAGCGAACCCAGGATCATAGCAATCCATTCTTTGTAGTTTAGACTGACACTTTTTTTGATGGCATCAAACCGGATAATTAACACGGCAAGCACTATCATTGTAAGCGATACTATAACCGGTGAAACAACCGGTCCAACCCATGCAATCGGTATCAGAAACAAAATATCCCAGGTCATCAGCGATTCCGGCCAGTTCAGTAATGCTTTCAGAAAAACGTAATAGAAAATATCCCATATTGCAAAAACATAGATAAACCAGGCAAATCTGGCGGATTTACTTTTTCCTGCAAGGATACCGACACCAAGCATCATTATTAATGTTGCCGCTTCGCGAAGTACCTCTGCAAGTGCCAGTGATTGTGGCATGGGCGCAAGCGGGAAGGTAAATCCGTGCGGGTACAACAATGCCCGCAAATACACTACAACTGTTGTTTCGAGGTAACCCATTGCAATTGCAAAAGCGGTAACCCACAAGAATGTTGGCCAGGGAAATTTGTTTGTGTTCATCATAAAATGTATAACGCCAAAATTAATAGTTTTGACATACCAGCCTTAAAAAATAGTATCAGAACTTTTTTTCTAAATAGGACCTGCTGATTATTATGTATAATTTTAATAATGTGCAAGATATACCAACGGAATACGAATTAGATGCAACATTTTTTACCTTTAGTTGCTTAAGTCCTTGCATCTAAATCCCAGAGGGATTAAATGTTTATAGAAAGGAATAACCAATTATTCAATGTGCGACCCCAGCCGGGGTCGAATAATGTCGATTTGGCAACATT
>WSSedL1CaDRAFT_10001812_pt1 | contig 11786 bp, 12 predicted proteins | sample WetSurSL1Cattail_FD_9464 | JGI IMG/M metagenome (IMG submission 9464)
TGTAGCTCATGAGCTGGAAGGAATAGTTGTCTATGCTCCAGTAACTGGTAAGGTGTATATCCCCTCTGAAGCACTTTCACTAATAAATGGAACAAAAAAGAATTGTGTTCAAAAAGCAGACGAAGTTGTCTGAAAATGTGAGTCAAAGGGATTATTTCCCTTTTCTTGTTTTTTATATATCCGTAAGTTGTAAACAAGTTTTCACTTATATACATTAAAGAAGTTTGGAATAGGTCTTAATTTAAAAACTGACATACTTCCCACGCAAACTGTGGAGAAGTTTCTTTTCTGGCTGTACGTTTACTGAAGATGGTGGTACGGCCTAAGACCCGTTGAGGGGTATCAGTGCTCCCTTTCCCTGCATCTCTTTCTACAGGGAATTGACCGCTGCCTTTTGGCGTCAATGCTATATTAAAGGCGGCATTAACATCGGCATGGTCAACGTGTCCGCAGTATGGACACTTAAATTGCTTGCTGTGTCGGTTGCCTTTATGTCCGCAACGGCTGCACTTTTTGCTAGTCGCATGGGGATCAATATAAACTACCTCTACTCCTAGCAGCCTGGCTTTGTATTCAATAAATTGCTGAAGCTGCTGAAATGGCCAGCTGTTCAAGGAGTATTCACAAGACCATGATTGTTTTCCGGTTGTGCTTTTACTTTTGATAGAATATTTGTTGATTTCCTTACTTCTGTTTTTGTCCCTATTTTTTTCCCTTTTTCTTTTTTTACTTTTATTTTTCTCGCCTTTTCCTATATCTCCAATCTTGCTGTTGAGTTTTCGGTTTCCTTTAAGGTTTTCCAGTTTGATACCACATTCGTTATATAGAGCGATATCAACGATCTTTCGGCTGATTTTATGGTTCAAGTCCTTTACAATATTTTTTTCCCGAATTTTTACAGCTTTTAATTCTTTACTTTTGCCCATATTATAGAGCCGTTTTTTAATGTTTTCGTATTTTTTATGCGTGTGGTATCGCATTTTTCCCAACTTCCAGATTTTTCCTGATTCGGGATCCGCTACAACTGCGATATGTCCTTTAGTATTGCGATCAACTCCTATATAGTGCTCTGAATTTTTGGGCTCGTCATCCGGGAAGACAACTGCTACATAAGCATAGATGTTATCGATTTCTATCTGGGAAATTTTTGTAAAATTACTGGAAAATTGATAGTTCAGTAAAAGTTTTAAACATGGAATTGTAATGGTTCGCTCCTTCCTATCAACACGGATTGCTCGATAAGGAATAATCAACTTCACATTCTTTGCGGATCTGAAGTTATGATTTCGGGAATATTTCTTAAGAATCTGACAGGAGATAATTGACTTCAAACCTATATGCTTTATATCTCCAGGAGAAAGAGCTCCAGATACCTGAAGTGAATAAATCGAAGACAAAGAACCAAGAGAAGGAGGAGCGGAAGAGATAATAGGAAAGTCATAAGAAAACTCAGAAAAAGTTGAGAATGAGGATGACGGGGAAGAAGGGAGAAAAGAAATAGATTTTTGTTTGGGAAACGAGTTAAGGCCTCGGTTTTGAGTCTGATGCTTAATACAGAACTCAGCAACCTTTCGAGCCTTTTGGAGTTCCTCTGTAAAACTTCGATTGTGCTTGATTTTATAGGTCAGTAGCATCCGGGTTATTGCTCCACGGTCAGTATTCAGTATATTTTTATAGAATATACATGTTTATGAAGAAACTTATAAGATATATTTAATTTCTATATATAATTAGCATAAAGATATTTAAGCATTTTGCCAGAGTACATAAAAAGATTTCCTCTAATAAAATGTCAAGAATTAGTTTTAACAGCAAAATCTGAATCGGTAGATACCTTATATACTTAGAGTTCACTAAAAACTATTTTATTTTTGAACGTTAATTCTAGGTTGTCCGATGTTACATAGTTAAAGTTATTTTCAAATGCTCATAAGTAATTTCAGGCCCTTTTTGTTCTGAATCTCAGTACAACTGGAGATTATTTCATTTCTCACATAGAAACTTACTATTTGTCATAATGAATCCAATCTTGGTAATAACAACCAAATAACAAAAGGGAAAAATAATAATTGCTTGGTTAGAAAACAATCAGAACAAAAAGGAAAACGTTGATCTTGAATATGATTTCCAATAACAAAGGTTTTCTGAAATAGAACTTGGAGATTTAATTGAAAAATCAACAGAATTAAACATCTTAGCTAGATGAAGATTATATACATTTTAGATTATACTTATTAATCTACTAATATATAGAATATATTCAAAAACTATATAATATCGTTTATCTAATTATCTCGTGAAGGCTTTCCAGTACTTGCAAATAGATCTTATGGGCCATATAGACAGTTCTCATCTGCGGCTCATAAGACCAACCTGATATCTCTACTAATGTTGATAACTACAAGATTTAAAGGGTTTTACAAGATAATAGCTGAGGAAACTTAGAAAATATTCGAGTTCAGGTAGAGCAATGTCAAAAGGGAAATGTGTCAAAAGAAAATGTCAATATTCTTGACTATGATAAATAAATGAGAATAATTTTTCTTTTAATTAATAAATGATACAGGACAAAAATTTGTGGATAAGGAAAGGGGTTGTGGAATGTTTACTATCAAAGAATCAAACCTTAACGAAGGTTACTTTGAAGGGACTAACCTTAAAGGACTTAACCTTCCAGGTGCTGAGCTTATAGAGGTAAACCTTGAGGGAACTAATCTTAAAGGGGCTAATCTTAAAGGAGCTAATCTTAAAGGAGCTAACCTTGAGGGAGCTAACCTTGAAGGAGCTAACCTTGAAGGAGCTGACCTAAGTTGGGCTATACTTAGAGGAGCTAATCTTGAGGCGACTAACCTTATAAAGGCTAATCTTAAAAAAGCTAACCTTAAAAAAGCTAACCTTAAAGAGGCTGACCTTTTTATGGCTAATCTTGAGGGTGCTAATCTTAAAGAGACTCATTTTTTATCATTTAATCAATTTTCAAAAGTAAAAACACTTTATAATGCAAAATTAGATGAAGAATTCCTCACATTATTAAAAGGAAAATATCCTTGCCTATTTAAATCACTAGAGCAACAGTTTCTAGAATATCAGAGCAACCTTTTACTATAAAAAATGCTATTTTCATTGATTTTATTCTTTTTTCTTCAAAACTCAACAGCAAGACAGTTGAAGGTTTAGTATATTGGTTTTTCAGTTAAACTACTTAAATTCCGTTCCTGTTAAGTGCATCTCAACGATCATACGGTATTATCCCTTATATCTTGTAAATACTTGTAAATCCAATTAGAGACATTTTTATATTGAATCATCTTATCAGAATACTTTATAAATGCAATTAGATACTTTTTTATACTGCATTGTCTCATCATTTTACCAGATTTAACTTCCTGTTCGGCCTCAGTTAATAGTTCTTCCGGTGTTTCTGCGGTCAATTCGGTAAGGTATTTAATAGCTAACCAGTAATTCTTTTCCGTGTTCAGTCGCGGGTTTTGAGTGTCAAAACACTCACAAATTACCGGATCATTACGCAAGTCGTTAAAGTCTATGAGAAAAATACTCAGGCTTATAATCTATTAACTTCGTTATAATCTATTAACTTAGGACCAACACTTTAACAGGAGTATTACGCTTGGTAATTTTCAAACAGGCTATATTACAGAATACTTGTGTACGCGGGACAATTTTTACAGGTATATTAGAGGTATACGATGGAGACTAGAGATACAGTATTTCTTGTTGTGATGGTTCTGTCATCCTTTCTTCTATCCTTTGAGTGGCTTAGAAGGTTTACATATAAACCCACAAATCCCCTGATTATTCTTTCGGTTATGATTCTTGTCGGAACATTAGCTGTCATGCTTATCTCTGTTAACAATAGGCTTCAGGAACTCGAAAACAAGATGGAAGCAAAGGACCGTACCCTCAAGGTCAATATGGAAAATACAGAAACAAAGATTGAAGAAAGGATGAATGAGCTATCAAGCAAAATTGATAATGCAGTTTACGAATTCAACCGTAGAAAATATCACTAATTTCATCTATAATTTTATTTTAGGGCAAAACCTTTAATTTCCTATATTAAAGAAGCATATTTTGAATCCCCAGGGTTTGATAACAATCAAATCTGATTTTTTTATTCAGATATATTTAGTATTTTATTATAAATATGCCCTTTATAGGCCGGAATCCTCTATATTTGCGGCGTTAATTAAAAGAAAAATAGCTCAAATAATTTTAGAACGGACTCTCAGAATGGACTCTCAAGCTTCATCCAGTTTTGAATTTAATTTATTGACATTTATCTTAATTTTGATCCTAAAATATGCTAATTTTTCTAATGTAATTATTACCCAACTAGGCATTTCGGGCACAGGTTCCTTGATCCAGTAAACTATATATATTGGTTCTTCTGTAGAACAGAAAAGATCTGAATCTGAACAATTATAAAATAATTGTTCAGATATTCTGTATCGCAAGTTATTATTACTCAGAGTTAGTATTATTTGGTTACTTGTGTAAGCAGGTAAAGAAGGAAAGCTATATGCACTTTAGTCTGGAACCGATTGGCATTATTACAAAGGTTGCAAATAAGTCGGAAATTTTGATTTATTCTGATTTTGAACAGGTTATAAGAAATATTGTGTCCAAAATAGGAGAAGGGGCTGAGAAAGGACAAAAGCTTCTGGTCATCCATAAAAATAACAACCAGAAGCAGATGGATGGTCACCAGGTCCAGGTCACGAAAGCGACTTTACTGGAAAGAAAAGGTAATTTGCTGACAATATCCAAAATAGAAGCAAACGAAGATTCAGTAATCGATGTTCGACTTGACCTTACCACTTGATTTTCGTAGGTATCTATAGAGGCTATAAGCCCCATTAAGTCTCGTCTCTTTTCTCTTTCTTACTGGATAGCTTTGATTGGGCCTCAGGAAAGGCTGATAGAGTTAATTTCAAAAAATATGATTAAAAAATATAAAAACATGATTAGAATTCCATAACTTGTCCGGACTCCATGATCTGATGAACTCACTGACTAAATGAGTCCAGTAACCGAATGAGTTTCATGGATTAGAACTGAAATTACATCTGTTTCTTTACTTTTTTCTTTCTGAGTAGTACTGTCTTTCAACAATCTATTTCATCGGCAAGTATCTAAGGATAACTCTGAACACGCGGTAAATATAAGACTTCAGTATCTATAAAGCGTATTGAATAATAAACCATATAATTGTTATAAAGCATTTTTGATATTGGCCTGTAGTAAAGTCTATTGAGATATCTCTTGATATCTACTTTCTGCATAACAGTTAAAAAATTAAAAATAAGATTAAAAAATAAGAATAGATTAATAAGGCAAGTAATGAAAGCGCAAAGCTTTCTATTAACTTTCAGACATTCGAGGGAAAACATGGGCACAGATATAGGCGACCTGCTCCAGAAAAGAAAAGTTGAGCTTTCGGCTCTTACAAATCAGGTAGTTGCAATCGATGCATTTAATACGCTGCACCAGTTTTTGAGCATCATTCGCCAGCGGGATGGAAGTCCTCTGGTTGATTCTGCAGGGAGAGTAACCTCCCATCTCTCAGGCCTGCTCTACCGAACAGCGAGCCTTGTAGAAGCCGGTGTCAAACCTCTTTTTGTTTTTGACGGCAAACCTCCTGATCTCAAGTCCGAAACCCTGAACAGAAGAAAAGAAGTAAGGGAATCCTCCAGGGAGAAATGGGAGAATGCAAAAGCTGTAGGAGACCTGGAATCGGCGTATAAGTATGCTCAGGCTTCTTCGAAAGTAAACCAGGAAATTGTTGAAGATTCCAAATATCTCCTCAACGTTATGGGAGTTCCCTTTGTTCAGGCTCCCTGTGAAGGCGAAGCACAGGCTGCACACATAGTTCTCAAAAAAGACGCCAACTGCGTTGCTTCGCAGGATTACGACTCCTTTCTTTTCGGAGCTCCGATCGTTGTCAGAAACCTGGCTGTAACAGGAAAACGGAAGCTTCCGGGGAAGAACATGTATGTTGATGTCGAACCAGAAAAAATCGAGCTGGATGAGACCCTTGAAGCCCTGGAAATTACACGGGAGCAGCTTATAGATATCGCTATCTGTGTGGGCACGGATTATAACAAAGGGCTGGAGAAAGTAGGCCCGAAAACAGCCCTTAAACTAATTAAAAAGCACGGGGATATTTATTCCGTACTTAACGAAAAAAAAGTAGAAATTGAAGCTGTGGATCAGATAAGAGACATTTTTCTCCATCCTGAAGTAACGGATGATTACAAAATAAGATGGGAAAAACCTGACTCTGAAAAACTTCTCGAATTCCTATGCGAGGATCATGATTTCTCGATTGATAGGGTAGGAAAAGCTGCAGAACGACTTAAAACGGCCTCAGGAGCTAGACAGAAAACTCTTGATCAGTGGTTTTAAGTGATTTTCGTTCAAAATCATTAATTTTTCTAATTTTTTATATATTTATACATATATGTCGTTGTCCTTAACTCTTCAGTCAGGGAGGTCTGAGACAGACAAGAGCAGGTCTGAATTCCTCCTAGAAAGAGCACTCACACACCCATATGCATATAGTTGTGGATCCTGATTCTTTCCTCATCCGTGGACTTTATGCAGTCAAATAGTTCGTCAGGCTTATGGTTCCCCATGAACAGGAAAATCAGTAATCTTCCTTATGCTTGACGGTGTGGACCCAGGTACTATTGGGTAAAGTTCGCCAAACCGTTAATAACAGAATAAGTAAGGGGATAGGAAAATAAGTAAGGGATATGCCTGAAATGAGGGTTGACAGACTATGGCACAAGCTGTATACAGAAGTGATATTTGATGAACCCATTGCTTTCAGTTAAAGAAGGGAATGAGATAACTATAGAGGTGAGGCACAGAATAACACATGGGCGTAGCTTTTCTATCAAACGTGGTCATACAGTAGGCCTACTCGGATCAGCCGGAAAATTTCACAGGCTGCCCGAGTATGAGCACAATGGTTTTCCGTCTCACTCTCACTGAATGTAAGGCTTTCAAATTCGGGATATTGCTGCACCCTGGTTTCTTGCCCTGGTAAGGATGACAGTCCCACCAACAGAGCTGTCAAGCATTTTTTGGACTTCAGCCTGAAGCTGCCTGCCTTCTGATTTGTTGTCTACAAAAGAATATACTACAGGACCAAAGGAACTTACCCCGGCTCCATAGCTCCGGCTGCGCATGTGAGAAGCAATATTTTTAACGAACTGAGGCCAGATAAGGCCCTCTCTTTTATTAAAACCGACAGTTTGTACATGATTTACTGCGGCCCCAAAACTTTCTATGTCCTCTTCTAGCACAGCAGGCATCATCTGCATGAGCACGACATGAGAAATTTCCCTGACTTCTTCTACAGGAAGGGGACAGAACTTCTTGAAGGTTTCTACTTCTTCCTGGTCATGCATTCCTTTGTCATTGGGAATTGCTACCACCATATCCCATTGAGGAAAATCCTCTCTGAAGAGCACTGGCCCTGGTGGTACTTTGCTGGCAGCCGACGGCATAAAACCACCTTTATCTTTGAACCGGTGTCCTCCGTCAATTATAAACCCGCCTTTCTCAAAAGCAGCTACACCTATACCAGAAGTTCCTCCTCTTTTTACTGAAAGTGCAAGTTCTCTAACGCTTTTCCCAAGTCCATACAGTTCATTAACAGCTGCTGCTGCGGCCAGGGATGACTGAGTTCCTGATCCGAAGCCTACGTGGGCAGGGTACACTTCCTGTACATTGATCCTGATCCCCTTCCCTTCAGGAAGCAGGGACTCTGCAGCTCTTTTCATTCGATCGGCAAAACCCTGCAGACCTTCTATACTGACTCCGTCGGCTTCCTCAGCCGTAATTTTTATATTGGGAGAGGAAAGGGTTAGTCCTGCTCCTCCATCGACTCTTCCGATCTCCGCATTCATATCAATAAGTGTCATATGAATTCGGCAAGGAGTGGTTATTTTGATCATTCCTGTTAAACTCCAAAATTACACTTAAAGCTTCATGACTTCCTAAGTCCTGTGCTCCTTTTATTGTAGCTGCTGATATTTAATCTTTTTAAAATTATCTTTTATCTAGCCTTTAATTCTGTAGACATAATAAAATAACAAAATAAGTAGCATAAGAAGAGCAGGAACAGAAGGGAAAATTGAGAAAGGAAAACTAAGAAAGGAAAACTAGTATTCTGAAATTTCAAATTACTTTTTCTCATTCTTTTATCATTCTTTAATAATTTCAGATTATTTTCCTTTTTTAATAGTTTTCAGTTTGTTTTTTCCTTTTCGAATTATTAATTTATAATAAGAGATTCCCCTGTCATTTCCTCAGGCTTCCGAACTTTGAGAATTTCCAGAAGGGTTGGTGCAAGATCGCATAATTTTCCGTTTTTAAGTGCTTTAACTTCGTCATTTCCGAAGTAAATACACTTTACCGGATTTGAAGTATGTGCTGTATGTGGCTCTCCCGTTTTCGGGTTTTCCATCTGTTCGGCATTTCCGTGGTCTGCAGTTATAATTGCTACGCCTCCAACTTCTTTGAGAACTGCTTCAATTCTGCCCACGCAGTTATCAACGACTTCTACTGCCTTTACTGCGGCCTCAAAAATTCCAGTGTGTCCTACCATATCCATGTTTGCGAAATTAAGGATAATGGTGTCATACTTTCCGGACCGAATCTTTTCTATAACTTCATCCGTAACTTCATACGCACTCATTTCGGTTTTAAGGTCATAAGTAGCAATTTTTGGTGATGGGATAAGGCAGCGGTCCTCTCCTTCATAGCATTTTTCCTGTCCTCCGTTCAAGAAAAAGGTCACATGGGCATACTTTTCGGTTTCAGCAATCCGAAGCTGGATCAGTCCTTGCTTGCTCAGGACCTCACCAAGCACGTTTTTCAGCTCTTCTGGTGGGAAAGCTATAGGTAAATCCAGGGTTTCATCGTACTGGGCCATACAAACATAGTAAACTTTCGGGTGTTTCTCTCTGGGGAAGCTATCAAAGTCTTTATTTACAAAAGCCCAGGTAAGCTGCCGTGCTCTGTCAGGCCTGAAATTGAAGAAGATTATAGAATCATTATCCTTTATGACTGCCTCAGGCTTTCCTTCTAAATCTGTGATCACAGTCGGTTTTACAAACTCATCAGTTTCTCCTCTTTCATAAGCTTCAGAAACTGCAGCTTCTGCATCAGGAGCTTTGTAAGGCGCAACTCCCATAGTAAGTGCATCATAGGCAAGTTTTGTTCTATCCCAGCGCTTGTCTCTGTCCATTGCATAATAGCGCCCTGATATGGTGGCAATTTTAGCACTTCCGTTCTCCTTACAAAAAGCATCAAGCTCCTTTATGTCTTTGAGGGCGGCTTTAGGAGGCACGTCCCTGCCATCCAGAAAAGCATGTATATATACTTTTTTCAACCCTTCCTGCTGTGCTAGTTTGATAAGGGCATAAATGTGGGTCATATAACTGTGAACGCCTCCGTAGGAGACAAGCCCCATGAGATGAAGGCTTGAATCGTTGGCTTTGGCATTTGAAATTGCACCCAAAAAAGCCGGATTCTTGAAGAAGTCACCTTTCCTTATGGAGAAGTTTATTCGGGTTAAGTCTTGGTAAACAATTCGCCCTGCTCCTATATTCAGGTGCCCGACTTCGGAGTTTCCCATCTGGCCTTCCGGAAGGCCTACAGCTTCCCCTGATGCTTCTAAGAAACACCAGGGATATTCTTCCATCAAGTGGTCAAGATTTGGAGTTTTGGCTGCCAGGATAGCATTTCCTTCTATTGCTTCCCTATAGCCCCAACCATCAAGAATAATGAGCATAAGAGGTTTTTTTGCCAGAGTCATATGAAGCAAATTCCACACCCATTCATAAATAGCTTATTATGAAATTTCTTAACAGCTCTTGTGAATTTTTATATTATATAATTATATTATATTAAAAATATATATACTGTCCTTAATTATAAGTATTAACAATTACATATTTCCGAAATGCGAAAAATGGACCTTAAAAACAACTGATTATTTTAATGAATCTTTATTGGAAGTTCAGGCTAAATTTCCGGAAACGGGAAGGAGGATTTAATTTTATGAGTCAAAATGTTAAAGACGTCATGAGTATTCGTGACATAAAAATAACGGATTTATCCGCAAACCCTGCTCCTCTGGGTTTGATGGGATTCGGAATGACAACTGTGCTTTTGAATATACACAATGCGGGTTTCTATCCGATGAACGCGATGATCCTTTCGATGGGTATCTTTTACGGTGGGTTAGCTCAGGTCATTGCCGGAATCGAGGAATGGAAGAAAGGAAATACTTTTGGGGCCACGGCTTTTACTTCCTACGGGCTTTTCTGGCTTTCTCTTGTGGGAATTGTCCTTATTCCTAAATCTCCAGACTATGCAGCGCTGGCCGCAGATTCACTCGCATTTGCTGCATACCTCTTCATGTGGGGAGTTTTCACTCTTTTCATGTTCATAGGTACGCTCAAAGGCTCAAAGGCTCTCTCCGTTGTTTTCCTGACCCTTACAATCCTGTTCTTCTTGCTTGCAGCAGGAAACTATCTGGGAAGCGCCGGAATCCTGAAGATAGCTGGTTATGAAGGAATCCTTACAGGACTCTCTGCAATATACACAGCTCTTGGTCAAGTATTGAACGAAGCGTATGGAAAGAAAATAGTTCCTTTATAATAATTGTAATTTTTTTCTTGGGCTTTACTGCCCTCTATTTTTAATTTTTGATCTTTTCTACAGATCAGAGCCTTCCGAGAAAGCTTATGTTCCCTCTTTGATTTTTCCAGAGTTTCCATTAGTGCCGTCCGGCAGATTTATTTAATTTTGGCTCTTCGCCACTTAAAGCGAGTAGTTTACACTCACTTAATTCTGAAAAACAGCATCACTAAGCTTAAAAAAGTTATTGTTGAAACCACAGTAAAGCTCAATGATTTTCATGTTGGCCGAACAACTGTACAAACAATATTGGTTTCTCTTGCTCCAAAAATAACGAAATAGAGGAATATTAATTTTAAAAAATATGATTATTTTGAGATCATTGAGGATATATATCAATTTTTTTGAGGATAGCAAGAACATGATTTCCTTCTAAAATAAGCGTTAGTTTACTCAGCTAGTGTTTGTTCATTTCTATAAACTTAATATGAATCCTCATATCTTAGAAACATTGTAAAATGTTACACTAAATAAATAATATTTAAGAGTTTACCAATATTATTTTTATGAGCTCCAATGTATTTTTCGGAAGTTTTGAACGTTTTCTCAGGTACAGACGAAAGAATGACCCAGAAATTGGGGAAAAGAACGCAACACTTGAACTCTTAAAAAGTTCCATTTTAGTTGCGTTTTCAGGCGCACTACGAATTCATATTGCTTTCCTCCTGCTTCAAGTTCATTCAAGTATATTCACCTGCGTTGCAGGAGGACTCGTAATTTACAGCGTATATACACTCGATAGAGCTCTTGGCTCCGAAGAAGATATTGTAAACCGAAAAGAGTTGAGTGGATCAAGAAAAGAAATAGGGTTTGCAGCCTCTATGATTACCTTCGTTATAGGAAGTTACGTACTGGCAAAAGAAGGAGTGATTGCACTCGCATTCTTACCACTTGTAACCGGCCTCCTTTATAGTAAAGGCATCAAAATAGGAAAATTTGCTTTAAAACTCAAAGGTGGACTTGGAGTCAAAAACATTATTGTAGGTCTCACCTGGGGAGTTTTTATTTCAGGGCTTGCTGGCAGCACCTGTAGGAGCGTGCTCCCCATT
>WSSedL1CaDRAFT_10001813_pt1 | contig 11785 bp, 10 predicted proteins | sample WetSurSL1Cattail_FD_9464 | JGI IMG/M metagenome (IMG submission 9464)
AATATGCGGCAGCCGCTAAAGAACGTGGGTTTGAGATTATGCTGCACCTGCCGCTGGAACCGCTCAATCCGAAAGTCAATCCCGGTCCAGGCGTGATCAAGCGCAGCTTTACCGAAGAGGAAGTTGACGAAGAGCTGGGCAAAGATTTGGAACAAGTGCCGGAAGCGATAGGGGTAAACAACCATGAAGGATCGGCCGGGACCAGCGACGATAGACTGATGGGGATTTTGATGGCAGCGCTTAAAAAACGCCAAATGTTTTTTGTCGATAGTATGACGGTAGCAAGTTCGGTAGCGCTTAAATATGCCCGGTTAAATAATTTGCCATCTGCCAAACGTAAGATTTTTATCGATAATCAAACAGATTTGGCGAGTAAAAAGCAAGCTTTACGGGAATTAATCAAAATTGCACTCAGGGATGGAACGGCTATAGCAATCGGCCATGTACGGGACAATACGGCCCAGGCTATTACTGAAATGCTGCCGGAGTTTGTCAAGGCGGGGATTGAAGTGGTGCCGGTGTCGCAGTTGGTGAAGTAATTTTAAGTTATCGCAAAAATGAGTCTGTCAGGAACATACGTTCATTGGCAGCTTTTTTATTTAAAATGACCCAGAGGTTAGCCCGCCAATATAATCCAATAAAGATGAAGTATTAGACGAATAACAATGTAAGCCAATAACCGAATGAATTAATGGCCGAAATTTTAGCCGCCGGCCATGAACAAGCCCAGGGAATAGAACAAGTAAATAAAACGAAAGGAAAATAATATCGTTACTATTTATTTTTACAGATAGAAGGAATGTTGTAATTGAAGTCGAATATTGTTAATAAAATAATAACGATATTAAATTAAGGTGAACAGAATGCCGATTAACATTGTTGATGTAGCGAATAAAGCTGGAGTTTGTATAACAACAGTCTCCAGAGTACTTAATAATAACGGACAGGTCCGCGAAAGTAACCGCCTGAAAGTAAATCAGGCCATTGCGGAGCTTGGTTATAACCGCAATGCTGCCGCCCGGACATTGGTGCGCGGGAAAAGCGAAACATTGGGAATCGTTGTCCCCACTTTGAATGATCCATTTTGGGCGGATCTGGTTACTCAGATTGAACATGCTGCCTTCGACCATGGTTATTTGGTGGTCTTGGCTCTTACTACGGACAACAATGATGAAGTCATTGAGAAACGGTGGATCAAAGTCTTTAGTGAAGGACGGGTGGATGGAATTTTTCTCATTGCGCCGGGATATGAGAGTGATTATATTTCTGAGTTGCGCATACGCAATTTCCCCTTTGTTCTTTTGGATAATAACCAAAATACGTTAAAAATGCCCTCCATAATTGTCGACAACACCGAAGGCGGCTATCTTGCCACTAGACATTTAATTGAACTGGGGCATAAGCGGATAGGGCATATTGCCGGTAATTTAAAACACCAATCAGCCCGTGAGCGTCTTCAAGGCTATTACAAGGCGTTAAATCAGTTTGATTTGGCAGTTGATGAACACTTGATTGGCCAAGGGAATTTCGCAGTGAAAGAAGCTTTTCGAATTGCAACGGAATGGTTGTCGCAAAAACAAAGACCCACAGCAATTTTTGCCGCTGACGACACAATGGCTTTAGCCTGCTTGGAGGCGGCCAGAAGATTGAATCTTGAAATCCCCAGAGACCTTTCGATTATTGGTTATGACGATAGTTCGATTTGTAGCGTGGTAACACCGTGTCTTTCAACGATAAAACAACCGACATCTGCAATGGCCAGCGAAGCAGTTCAATTATTATTGAAGTATCTTGAGAATAAAACACCCCGTAATAAAACAGTGATCATTAGCCCGGAATTAATTGTCCGAGAATCCACCGGCCCGGGATAAATTTTTTTAAATCAAAAATAATAACGTTGTTATTTTCGAAAGTAATTATCAATCGGTGGTTTTGTCTGGTTAAAAACAATATTTGCTTTGGAGGTGATAGAGGTTACACTACTACTAATATTAAAATTAATTAATTGAGGAGGAGAAAATGCAAAAGTTTCAAAAGGCTATTTTGGTATTACTAAGTGTACTGTTAGTTTCGGTTATTTCCTTTTCCAACGGTTCTTGCAAGGATAAAATAACATTGCGGTTGGCCTATATTTATACCGGTGGTCATGCAAAAGCGCCAATTTATGAACCTTATATCAAAGAATTCAGCAAGCTGAATCCCGATATTAACTTGAGTTTGGAACCGATGAACGGTGGTACACCGGATGTTCAAGCGAAACTTTATACTTACGCTGCCGGAGATAATCTCCCGGATGTCTTTATTTCCTGGCCGGGTCCAGGGATGTTAAAAAACTTTGTAGACGCCCAAAAAATTGCAGATCTAAAGGATTATTTGGCCCAAGATAAGTTATTTAAAAAATATTTTCAGAATAAGGAATACTTTTTCGACGGTTCGGTTCGTTTTGAGAAGAATGGCCCGATATGGGGGATACCGGATGAACCGTACTATATGTTCCTAACAGTTAATAAAAAACTGTTTGCCCAAGCCGGCGTGCAAATTCCAAAAACATACGAAGATTTGAAGAACATTATTCCCAAGTTCCGCGCAAAAGGAATCATACCTATCGCAATGGCCGGTAAGGATCAAGACCTAAACGTCTGTTTTTGGTTTGGGATGTTAAACAGATTTGGCACCGATCAAGAAATTATTAAAGGACTCACCACCGGAGACATGGAAAAAGCTCCTGCGTATTTAAGATCAGCCAAAGCCATTTATCAGCTTGCCGGGTTAAAGGCATTTCCGGAAGGTTGTGTCTCTATGCAGAGCCAAGAAGCACTCACCCTCTTTGATCAGGGCAAAGCGGCCATGTATTATGGTGGAACCTGGTACTTGGGAAATGTATCTCCGAAAACCGCTGCCGGTTGTGAGGTTGTCCCCTTATGGACTTTTGCTGACGGCAAGGGAGATCCCAAAGAGTTGCTTGGCGGTGTTGCGGTTGAGTATCTTGTCAGCGCTAAATCCTGGAAGGAAAATTCCAGACGGCAGGCGGTTGATAAATTGCTTCATTATTTAATTAACCCCACCCTTTATTCGAAATATCTGGAACTCGGAACTCCGTCAATTCTTAACTTATCATACACCGATAAAACTAGTCCGTTATTAATCAAAGCAGACAAATTGGCGAAATCGGCCACCAGAATGCAGCAAAATTATGATGCTTACGGTTCCCAACAGGCCAATGATGCGCTCAATAATTTGTCGCAGGGCTTATTAAATCGCTCGATTACTCCGGAAGAGGCTGTTAAACAATTAAGTGAACAGGCAAAAGCCGGTGCTGCGAATTAAGGGTATCGCGGATCAAGGCGGGGAAAATTCCCCGCCTCTTATGGGAGGATGGAACATGACTCCGAAAAAAATGCGGACAGGTATTCTTTTTTTAGCTCCGGCTATGCTGTTCTATTGTTTTTTTGTAGTGTTCTCCATAGCCAGGGTCATCTATTATTCCTTTTTTAAATGGAACGGCTTAAACTTTCCACAATTTGTCGGCGTTTCCAACTATGTAAGATTGGTGAACGATCAAACAGTGCTGGCGGCTTTTAGAAATAATTTAATTGCCATTGCTATGGCCTTGATTATTCAGATTGGAATAGCTTTAATCCTGACGATAAGCCTCTCTAATTGTAAATTCGGCGCCAGGTTTTTTCGGACGGTTTATTTTGTTCCTGCCGTCATTTCCGGAGTAGCGGTGGCCATGATGTTCGGCCAAGCGATGAATCCTGATTACGGTTTGATTAATACATCACTAAGGTTAATCGGTCTGGGAACACTAGCCCGACCCTGGCTCTCCAATTCAAATACGGCGATATACGCCGCACTATTACCGCAGACTTTACAGTATATAGGCTGGAATGTGATTATATTGGTTGCCGGAATTTATAACATTCCGGACAGCCTTTATGAGGCAGCCTATCTGGATGGCGTCAGCAACCTTCAAAAAACGTGGTATATCACGCTACCGTTATTGTGGGAGGTTATCCAGATTTGTATCATTTCCGCCATTACCGGCTCTTTACAGGGTTTTACCCATGTCATGGTCCTTACCGGAGGCGGACCAAACAGCGCTACCGAATTAGTTGGATTACTTATGTATCACCGGACGTTTCAGTGGTTGCAATTTGGTTACGGCAGTTCAATTTCGGTAGGCATCTTCTTGGTGGGATTATTGTTTTCGGTGTTATTTAAACGCTATTTTTCTTCAGACAAAATCGAGTATTGAGGAGTGTCGCAATGGAAAATCTGCAAATTTTGGAAAGCAGCTTATTTCCTGAAAGACAAAAACCAAAACATCGTAAAGGAATTAGTACGCAGATCATATTGATTGCCACGGCGCTGATCACCATGATGCCTTTGCTGTGGATTTTAATGGGTTCATTTAAAAATAACAACGAGCTCTTTCTAAATTCATTTGGGATACCTCATATCTGGCGTTTTGAAAATTATTACCAGGCATGGAAAAACGGGAATATCGGCGCGGATTTTTTTAACAGTACTTTTATATGCTGTGTTTCGATAATTTGTATTCTTTTGATTACATCCATGGCGGCCTATATTCTATCACGGTTCCAATTCCGGTTAAATTTTATGATCTATTCCTTTTTTCTGATGGGGTTGATGATTCCATGGGCTTCTAATTTATTGCCGCTGTTTTTGACCTTGAAAAAAATTGGTGTTTACGATACATACTGGGCACTGATATTACCGTATATTTCTTTTGAAATACCCTTTGGAGTATTTATATTGACCGGGTTTATGAAATCGATACCCACGGAGCTGGAGGAAGCGGCGGTAATTGACGGTTGTTCGAATTGGGCTATTTTCATGCATGTAATTATACCCTTAAGCAAACCGGTATTGTCCACGGTAGCTATTTTAACCTTTCTGGATGTTTGGAATGAATATCTTTTCGCATTGGTATTTTTAAGTAATCCGGCACATTTTACCTTATCGCTGGGCTTGGCGGCGTTTCAAACCGGTAGAGTTCAATATTATGGGATCATTATGGCCGGAATCATTATTTCGATTATTCCAGTGTTATTTGTTTATATACTTTTACAAAAACAAGTTATTAAAGGAATGACTACCGGTGCAGTGAAGGGATGAGTACAACTAGGGTGCGGGAGGAATCATGAGACAGTATGTTGTCGGCGTTGATGGAGGGGGTACTAAAACCCATTATACGCTTTTTGATTCAAATGGGAACTTGGTCTATTTTTTAGAGGGAGGTCCCGCCAATCATGAAGTGTATGGCAATGGGTACGAAGGGACCCGGTATGAATTGAAAACTTCATTTCAAAAAATATTCCGGGAAAGTGGATTAAATATAGAAGATATCAATTTTAGTATATTCGGGATGGCGGGGATTGATGTACAGTCACAGAAAGATATGGTGACGAAGGTCATCGCAGAATTGGGATTCAAGGATTTTGAAGTCATGAATGATGCTTTTCTGGGTATTAAAGCTGCCAGCAGCCACGGATATGGAGTCTGTAGCATTAATGGAACCGGGACTTGTTGCGCCGGAATTGATCCGCAAGGTTCGCGTATTCAGGTTGGCGGTACAGGCTATTTCTTTGGTGACGAAGGTGGCGCCACACATCTTGGAGGGATGGCTTTCCGGTGTGTTTATGATTATTTATATCGTTGCGGGCAACCGACGCTAATGAAAAAATTGCTGTTTGACTTTCTAAGAATTAACAAAGATGATGATTTAGTAGAAATTATCTATCAAAAAAATTTCTGTAACAATTGGGTTGATTTTTCAAGAATTCCGTTTGAAGCAGCTAACTTGGGCGATGAGGTCGCGTTGGAACTTTTACAAAGTACCGGCCGAAAGTCTGCTAAATCTGTGCTTGGGGCTATACGATATTTAAATTTTGAATCGATTGCTGAAATTGATATTATTCTGGCGGGTTCCGTATATGTCAAGGGAGAAAATCCGGCTTTGGTGGAAGCCTTTCGACAAGAAATATCTTCAAATATATCCCAAAAAGTCCGCTTCACGGTTTTACAAGTTCCTCCGGTAACCGGAGCTGTGTTATGGGCCTTAGAATCGCTTGCCAAAGGCATGGATCAAAATTTTCGCGAACAAGTGATTCTTAATTTAAGTAAAGTTCAATTAAACTAGCGAAACCAAAAAGAATATGTCCAATAGTTATTATTCAATCACAAAATAATTATCGTAAGGGTCATTTGGAGGGCGGAAACCGTTTTTGAAATTAAATCAAAATACATATGAAATAAGGAGGTTTTGTCCATGAAAGGATTAAAGGTGGTAGTCATTGGCGGAGGCTCAAGTTATACCCCGGAATTAATTGAAGGGTTCATTAAGCGCCAGGATGAGTTGCCGGTCCGGGAACTCTGGTTAGTGGATATCGAACCCGGTCAAGAAAAATTGGCGATCATCGGAAGTTTAGCTGAAAGAATGGTAAAAAAGGCGGGGGTATCCATGGAGGTTCACACCACGCTAAATCGCCGTGATGTTTTGAAAGACGCAGATTTCGTCATCACACAATTTAGGGTGGGCTTGCTTGATGCCCGGATCAAAGACGAAAGAATTCCTTTGAGCCATGGTTATATGGGGCAAGAAACCAACGGAGCCGGCGGGATGTTTAAAGCGTTACGGACTATTCCGGTAATTTTGGATATTGCCAAAGATATGGCTGAACTTTGCCCGGATGCCTGGATGATAAACTTTACCAACCCTTCGGGGATGATAACGGAAGCGCTATTACGATACGGAAAAACCAACAAAGCCATTGGGTTATGTAATTTGCCTATTGGGATGGAAAGAACGATCGCTGATCTTACCGAAGTTGATCCCGAGCGAATTCGGATTGATTTTGCCGGGTTAAATCATATGGTATTCGGTTTAAATGTATATTTGGACGGAGACAACATCACCCGTCAAATTATTACGAAAATCGGTAATGGCGAGATGGAAAGCATGGTTAAAAACTTTAACAATTTCGAGTGGTCTGCCCAATTTCTCGAAGGTTTAGGTGTGATACCCTGTTCCTATCATAAATATTATTTTCAAAAGCAGGAAATGCTGGAGAAAGAATTAATGGAGTTTTCCAAAGGAGAAACCCGGGCTGAAAAAGTTAAGCGGCTGGAGAGTGAATTGTTCGAACTATATAAAGACCCGCATCTGGACATTAAACCGCCTCAACTTGCGGAACGGGGCGGCGCCTATTACAGTGAGGCGGCTTGCCGGCTCATTAGTTCCATCTATAATGATAAAAAAGACATTCAGGTAGTCGTCACCCGAAACAACAATGCCATTACGGGACTTCCGGTCGAATCCGCGGTTGAAGTCAGCTGCCTAATTACCCGATACGGTCCCAAACCGATTGCCATGGGAGAGCTTCCGGTAGCGGTTAATGGTCTGGTCCAACAGATCAAGTCATTTGAGAGAACAGTTATTGAAGCCGCGGTAACCGGGGATTATAACACCGCTTTGGTGGCCATGACTATAAATCCACTGGTACAGTCGGAGAAAATGGCTAAAATTTTACTCGATGAATTATTGGAAGCCCATCGAGATTACTTGCCCCAATTTAAGCGGCATTTTTCTATCTAGGGTGAGATAAATTTTGATAATAAATTTTACTTACATAGATCCAAGATGACTAAAAGCAGCTCACCCCCTTAATCTCCCTCTCTTTTCGGAAGAGAGGGGGGATGACTCAAGAGTAACAATTAGCAACATAGATCTCAGGGGGTGCAATTCAGCTGGTTCTTTTCACCGCTACCGTCAAACCGTCCCCGATCGGCAGCAAAGTACTCTCAAATTGCGGACAACCCGCAATGCTTTTATTGAATGTATCTAATGATTTACCCATTTGGGTCAAATCGCTAAACTCAGAACCAAAATCCATCACCGGAAAGAGTGTATCCTCGGCAAGCAGCAATCCTCCCGGCTTAAGCAATCTACTATAGTCCTCCAGCATTTCGTAATACAGCTTTTTATCGCCGACATCCTGGAAAATAAGATCAAACTTTTCGTTCATCCCTGAGATGACGGTGCGCGCCTCACCAATTCTAACCTCAATCTGTTCTTTGACCCCTTCCCGTTCAAAGTTATTAACCGCTTGCCCGGCCACTTCCGGGCCCATTTCAATGGTAACGATTTTACCGCCATAATGTTGAAGCGCTTTGGCCATCATGACAGTTGAAAAACCAATACAGGTACCGAAAAATCAAAAAAAGCTCAGTTTTGTATATACAGCGAGTAAAACTAGCTGATAGTGGCGTGGCCGATGTTTTTGGGTAAAAGCAGCACATCAATCACTGGGAATATCATCAATAGACCAAGAAAGACAAAACCGAATTCATAGGCAGTATTAATCGCGAAGAAAATTTGCAGTAGATTTACCACCACTGTAATCAGTGATATTCCAAGCCCTTGAGCTAATGTCATAATGACAACATTCAAAGTATTGGCGCTGTTGCGATCTTTAGGGGCTATTTCCGAAAAATTCAAGCCATTGTAATTGGTTAAGGCTAATGAGCGTCCGGCACCGGAGATTAATGCCAGAAACATGATATAAATAGGCACAGTAGTGGTTCTAATCAATGCCAAGGCAATCGAGGTAATAAACACCATTCCAAATGATGACAATAGCGCGCTACGATAGCCTAGTTTACGGATAATTGAATTGGTAAAAGGCTTGATTCCAATATTTCCAATAAAAATAAACAGCACACAACTGCCTGCTTTTACGGCGGACCAATGAAAAATCGTTTGTAAAAAAATTGTGAGGATATAGGGCAATGCCCCAATACATAGCCACAAAACCGAACCACTGGTCTCACAGATTCTAAAAGAAGTTATTTTTAAGGCATCAATTGAAAATAATGGATGAACGGTCTTTTTCAAGTGCCCGAAAACCATAAGAGCCAGGATCACCCCTAAGGCGATGCATCCAAAGGCACTAAGCCAATAATTTTTTCCATGGGTGGCCAGTTCTGCCCCAACCAAAATGATGCCGGATGCCAAGGAAATTTCGATAAATCCTAAAAGATCAAAAGGGGTGGTTTTCTTTACCGGATCGTTATCGATCAATTTGATACCGATTAAAGCGATCACTAAGCCGATAGGAATATTAATCAAGAAAATCCATTGCCAGCTCCAGTAGGTAACAATCAATCCGCCAACCAGCGGGGCAATTGCAGGTGCTATCAATGCGGGCCAAATAAGATAACTAACCATTTTTAATAACTGTGAAGCGGGGGCCTTTTCTAATACGATCAGTCTGGCTGTGGGTGTCATCAAAGAACCGGAAATTCCTTGGATAATTCTGGTTACCAAAAGGATAGCAAAGTTAGGCGCTAAGGCATTGGCTAGCGAGCTAAAGGTAAAGATGATTACAGCAATAATCCAAATTCGCTTTTTTCCAAATCGATTAGCCATCCACCCACTTAACGGAATAAAAATGGCAAGTGTAATTAGATATACACTTACGAGTAAAGCGGTTGTTGCCGCGCCGGTATGAAAATATTGAGCCATTTTAGGCAGTGCGGTGGTTACAATGGTTCCGTCTAGCATTTCCATAAAGAGACTGGCGGCCATTAATAAGGCTATTTTTATTTCTTTTGACATTCTGCTTGTCACGCTTTCTGCAATTCCTGTTTAAATTGTTCAGTCCATTCGATGGCGACATTGGCCTGTTTTAACAATAACTCAAACTTTTTACTGGCATACCAGTGATCTTTGGAGGTTTTTTGCGCTAATTTTTTGAGGGCTGCTTGCGCATCTTGAATGATATCTTTTTGCTCTTGATAGAATTGCTCTAATAACTGGATTTGTTCATCGAAAGCAAGGTGCTGCATTACATCAAGCTTTATTGAATAGATATCAGCATTGTGCGCACCGTTAGGAGCAGGCATTTTCATTAGTTCAAAGAAACGTTCTTTTCCTTTGTCAGTGATAGCGGCAATCTTCTTGCTTTTCCCATTCGAGTCTACATTGGTTATTTCTAAAAAACCCTCATTTTCTAATTTTTCAAGTAGAGGATAAAGCACACCATAGCTGATTTTACGATGACGGCCCAAATAGATTTGCAAGCCATTGCGTAGTTCATAACCGCTTTGCGGTTCTTCCATCAATTCACCTAAAATGAAGAGTTCATTAATCATTTTTAATAATTCGCTCCAATATATCTAAAAGATATATGTATTATATATCTTTTAGATATAAAGGGCAAGTTGTTTTCTTAATAAATTTTTGAAAAATACACTACTGTCCGATTGGATTTTTCAATCATCTTTTCTAAGGGATGGAACGACCCGATTATCGGCAGGGGGATATGGACAACTCTTTCAGAAGCGGAGGTTTTGTTGATCCAATATGATTGGAAAGCTCAACCCAAAAGCGATAGTCTCCTATGTCGATTAAAATATAAGCTTTAATCATCTGAAAAATTTAATAATCACCACACTTATAATAAACCCCCCATAAAACAGGGATGAAATTAATAATTTTTTGGCCGAAAAACGTCTACTTCGCAAGCATAGCCAGAGGAATGAGATCGACAGAACAGTAGAAATCGCTCCCATTACCAGATAGGAATCAAAAAGCCAGGGCGTAAATATTAATCCGAGTGCAGTAGGAATAGTCGCTTGAATCATCATTGCGCCGCTGATATTTCCCAGCGCCAATCGTTCTTTACCTTGACGCACCCAGATAACTGCATTTAAAACTTCCGGAAGTTCAGTGGCTATTGGGCTTAGAAACAAGGCGATGATATGAGGGGCTATGCCGAATATTTTGCTTAGGGTTTCCAGCCGGTTTACGAATACTTGGGAACCAATAAAAATCAACGCCAGGGAAGTTCCGGTCTGAAAAATGACCCAAAGAAATTCCGGATTGACCTTTTGGGGGCGAAACTTTAAAGGCGCAAGGCGCTCTGTTCCGGCTTCGTTTTTGGCGCTCATTTCCGTATAACAGTAAATTGTATAAGCTAGAATAAAAAACAGACTTAGCCAGGCTTTCCCTTTAAATAAGACAAATCCCAAAGCTACCTTGATTAAAAAGATAGCTAAAAACCATAGCTGATCGCGGGCTAATTTATGGTCGCTCAAATTAATTTTAATACCAATTTTACGTTGTTTCCGAAAAGCGACGATACTGAAGCCGACGATAGCGTAGGCTAGGGTACTTAAGACCAAAGGGCCGCCGAGCGCCGCGCCGATGCCAATATCTTTTTGGCTGGGGGTTGTCCCCAAAACAACCGCCGCAAAGGTAACCACGCTTTCCGGTAGGGCGGTTCCGAAGGCCGCTAATATTGTTCCTACCGCATTTTGGGATATATTTGTTTTGCGTCCGAACCATTCGATAGCATTAACAAATAACTCACAGCTAAAGTAGATTAGAATCGCCGCTAAGATTAGCACCAAAATGATTAATATCAAAAGTTGCCACCCTCTTAATAGTCATGGCTTTTTTATACCCATGAAGTCTTGTTTTCATAGTAGTTTCCGGAAAGTGTAAATAACTATGCGTAAATATATTTGTAGGTTCTATTAAATAGATGAGTAGCTTTGATATAATTAAAATTATTAGGTTAGCCTATGTAAACAGGCTAACCTCATATGCTTCATAAGCAATATGGAATTATTGATTACTTATCCATTCAACTATGGAGGGAAACATGAATTTCCAAAATTTGTTTTTTTACATTCATTACTGCAATTACCGGAAATTTGACGGCTCCGGAAGATATTCCGGGAAATTTACCCGGAC
>WSSedL1CaDRAFT_10001814_pt1 | contig 11779 bp, 15 predicted proteins | sample WetSurSL1Cattail_FD_9464 | JGI IMG/M metagenome (IMG submission 9464)
ACGATTTACCCCTCAATTTGTACCTCTTACCATCATTTTGGAACGGTATAAAACGACTATGAGACAGGTTCATCAAAGGGATTTATAATAAATACGATAATTCGGTATTTGCTGTGAGAGAATTTTATTACTGTGGCGTGGCTATGCGGCATGCCCTATTGAATGATTCAAGGGAGCGAATTGATGCGAGGATTTTTGTTAGGACTAGCCAATGGCACAATATGTCTGGCCTATTGCGTTCCGGTAATTGTCCCATATTTGTTGGGGGAGGGTCAGACTGTCAAACGAAACTATCTGGAATTAGGCCAGTTTTTAATCGGACGGCTGCTCGGTTATATAATCTTTGCGGTACTGGCTTGGGTTTTTGGTCTCATGATCTTAAAACAAAATAGCGCTGGAACAAGGGAAGTATTCTTTGGTACAGCCTATATTTTACTCGCCGGTCTTTTATTTTTTTATTGTTTTAAAAAACCTAAAAATCTTTGTGCAGCGGAGTATTGTAAAGGACTTTTGTCTGGACACAACCGACTTTTTCTACCTTTCGGGTTGGGCCTTTTAACCGGTCTGAACCTTTGCCCGCCTTTTTTATTGGCTTTTACCAGTGCGGTGGCCGGTGGCAGCCTCTGGAGCAGCCTGTTTTTTTTCTTGGCTTTTTTCTTAGGAACCTCACTTTTTTTTGTGCCTATTCCCTTGGTGGGATTTTTAAAACGGAACCAAATGTTACGGAGTATCGGCAAGATGGCGACCGGGATCATCGGTATTTATTATTTTTACATGGGAGTCTTAATTGTGATTGGAGGTATTAAACAATAATGAGTAATCCGGAAACAGCAATCAGAGATATCTATGGCCGGACTTTAGCCACTCGAAAGCCTTGGCAAACATTGTGTATTGTTTTGCCTATGGTTCTATTATCATTTATGATTCTAAATCGTGGAATCACGATTCAAAGCGATCCGCTCCAATTGATTTCACTGGTCATCACGTATCTCTTCATTAATTTATTGTTTGTATTAATGGTCCATTCAGGCAAGATTGACAGGTACCGCGCAATATTATTTGTGACGTATGCGGTTTGTTTTGTAATCTCATTTATTCCACATTTAATGGAGACCCGCGGCAGTAATACTTTCACTTCAGCAGACATACTACAGGGGAAAATTCCTTTTTGCCATATCGTGGTGCCAATGACGTTGATTCCGGCGGTTTTGAAACGTACCATTATTTTTCCGGGATCAATGTTGGAAGGTTTCGCCTCCATTGCCAGTATGCTGGTACTTTGGATGGGGGTAACACTGGCTTTGGGAAAAGGTTTCTGTAGTTGGGGTTGTTTTTATGGTGGATTGGAAGACGGGTTTTCCCGTTTAGCTAGAAAACCCTTACTTAAAAAGATTAATCCTAAATGGCGTAATCTTTCCTTTGCAGTCTTATTGGGCGTGGTCTTAACCTCCATCGCCACGTTGTCGCCAACCTATTGTACCTGGTTATGTCCTTTTAAAACCGTTACCGAGTTTGAGAAGGTCTCGTCGGTTTTAGTGTTGGTGCAAACCATTATTTTTGTCACATTATTTTTGGGTCTGGTGGTGGTTTTACCGTTACTTACCAAAAAACGGACCCAGTGCAGCTTTCTTTGTCCGTTTGGGGCGATGCAGTCACTTACCAATAAAATCAATGCTTTTGAAATACGGATCGATAAGGATAAATGCACTCAATGTAAGGTTTGTATTGGCATTTGCCCTACTTTCTCCATCGATGAAGATGATTTGGAACAGGGCAAGGCTAATCTAACTTGTACTAAGTGTGCCAAATGTATTAGTCATTGTCCGAGGCAGGCTATTTCAATGGAGATCAAGGGTGTCGATACATTATGTAATGAGAGGGAAAAGGTTTTTAGCGGGCGTACACTAATCTTTCTTTACCCGGCATTTATACTGTTGATGACAATGGGTGGAGGAATGATACGGGACGCCATCCACCGCATTTTGTTATTATTGACCACCGGGAAGTTGATTCAGTAGGAGCGAAGGAGGTAAAAAATGAGACGGTTACGTTCGATGATAGGTTATTTATGGGCTTTACTTGCTTTGCCGATCATCGTGGCTACTTTTATGGGAAATGATTATTGGGCCGGGCATTTGGTAGCTGTTACAGGTATTAAAGTTTCCCCTTGGTTTACCGGAGGTAATGTGAACCGGATTGTTCATCATGGACAATATCAGACAATACTTCACCGGGCTGTTTTTGACGGGTTGATTTGGCAGAGAAGCCGCGGCTTTGTTCAGATAAATTGGAAGCCTGTAAAGCTGGTATCGAGAACCCTACCTGAAGAGATTCACGAATCCATTGATTATGATCACGATGGTGTTGTGGACTTTCAGATTCAGCTTAATACCAAAACCGATCATGCTGAGTTGGTTGCTCCCAAATCATATGTATTAGGGATTCAGTCGGTATATCAATTAAAGAATGAAAAAGCGGTAAGAGTTTTACTAAGAAATAAAAACAAAGAGGAAGAACAATGAAGATTCGTAAGTTTGTCCAATATTTTCCGCCGGATGAAAAAGCCCCGCTTACCTCTGAGTGTTTTAGGAGAGTGCAATTCGATGAAGTGGATTCTTTAAGGACAGTCTGGTGTGGACGGTATGTCAGTTATCTTGAGCAGGGACGAAATGAATGGGGAAGAAAATTTGGATTTGGCTATCAAGATATGGTTGAAAACGGTTTTGTGATGCCCATTGTTCAACTTCACATAGACCATTTTCATCCGCTTCAATATGATGAATTGATTCGGATCAAGACCAGTTGCCACTGGAGCGAAGCCGCCAAAATGAATATTAGTTATGAAATTTACGCCGAAAACGGAGTTTTAGCAGCCAGAGGTTATAGTGTACAGGTTTATACGGACTTAGCAGGAAAGCCCATGATTTTAAGACCGGAGTTTGCGGAACAATTTTTTCAAAAATGGGACGATTGGAGTTCCCAAAATGAGTTAAGAGTCAAAGCAACATGAGGTTGCAAAGAACCGAAATGGGGGATTTATAGTGCAAATTATTCAGGCAATATGGATAGGGATGTTGTTACTTTTCTTAAACCCGGGAACTCTCTGGGCAGTTGATGGAGAAACTGCTGCTGCCGAGCCGGTGGATTCCGAAATACATTGGGGCGCTTCTCCAATTTTTTTTAGTACACCGGAGACAGGGATGGCAATTGGCGGATATATTATGGGATATCGAAGTTTGGATCCGGATTCCCCCGCTGGAAAGCAGGACTCATTTGACGGAATGTTGATTTATACTAAAGAAGAACAGATTATTTGTAATCTTTCACTCAAGAAGTATTTTCAGGGTGACCGGTACCTGCTGATGGCTAAAGGGGGTTACCTGGATTTTCCCAGTAAGTTTTATGGGATCGGTTCGGATGCGGATGAGGATATGGAGGAAGATTATACACTGCTTGGCAGATCCTATTCCGCAAGTTTCCTTTATAAAATGGTCCCCGACTTTTACCTGGGACCATTTGTTAGTTATGGCGTATTTGATGTCAAGGATCGAACTGCAGGGGGACAACTTGCGGCCGGAAATATTATTGGGTGGGATGGTACTACAGTGGCTGGAGCAGGATTTCAATTGTTGCGGGATACCCGTGATGATAATTATATGCCGCGAAACGGATCAGTATTTAATGCTCAGGCAATTAGCTACCGCCAAAAGTGGGGAAGTGACGAGGACTTTTCACAATATGGAGTAACCTATAAGTGTTTTTGGCCGGTCGGTCAAACCGGGACCTTTGCTTTGATGTCACTTGTATTATTCAATGATGGTACTGTGCCGTTTGAGATGATGCCGTGTTTGGGCGGAGAAACTATTATGCGGGGATATTATTCGGGTCTTTACCGTGACCGTGATTACGCTGCATTGCAGGGAGAATATAGATATGTTATTAATTCTCGCATAAGCGGTGTATATTTCGCTAGTTTAGGAGAAGTTGCCCCGGAGAGCCGCCAATTTAACGGTGAAAATATAAAAGCAGCCGCAGGATTTGGATTCCGGTTTCAGCTTTATCCTAAACAAAAACTCAGACTCCGTTTGGATATCGGCGTGAGTGAAGATGGATTCGCTACTTATATCAATTTTATGGAGGCCTTTTAAACATTTTTGAACGGATTAAGATTGCATCAAATAATTATGATTTACTCCGCTCGTTAAATTTTATATAATTTATTTGAGATATTGATGAATGTGAGTAAATTATGAAACTTAGTTTGAAATGTACCCCGAATATGCAAGGGGTCCTACAGGAATTGCTTTCAACCCGGAATATTGAGATTGAAGAGCAAGCAAGTGTATGCCTCGTCGAAGCGGGTTGTGAAATACCCGGTGATAAGATTGCCATTCTGTTTGAAATAAGAAACCTCGGCCAACTCGTTGAGTTATTAGATAAATTGGCACGGGTCGGTGACGATAACTCCAATACGATCATCGGCAAATCCGGCGATGATTCTTATCAAATTATTCCGTATTCCCAAGTGTATTACTTTGAAGCCCGGGGTAATAATGTCTTTTGCATTACGGGGGGCGCGGTACATCATTCAACCAATGAATACCGGATTAAGGAAAAGCTCTACGAACTGGAAGCGCGGCTGTACCAAAACCGTTTTATCAGGGTTGGTAAATCCTATATCGTGAATATTGATAATGTCAATGAGATTATTCCCTGGTTCGGGCGGCGTCTGATACTACGTTTTATCGATGGGAAAAGAGAGATAGAAGTCTCTCGCAATTATGTGAAGAATTTAAAAGAATTTCTGGGCATGTAAAGGTGGGCAATGCTTAAATTTAAATTTTATATAGAGAATGCTTTTTTGTCGGGCCTGATCGGCCTGGCGGTTTATGTCACAGCCTTGTTTATTTATGGTTGGCGTTATTTTTCGTTTTCGGAATTATGCTTTTCAGTGATGGCTGGAGTGGTTATCGGGTCGGTTTCTTGGCTTTTTTGTTTTCATATCTTTTTGCGATTAGCCCAAAGACCGTTGCTGGGATTTGTAGCTAATTTTTTGGTTGTTGCTCTCCTGAATATGGCCGGGGCTGTTATGATGGGTCTCCGGAGTTATCAGCTGTTTATCCATTACTTTTTTCGGTCAACCTGGTTTGTAGCCCTGATAGTTTCCGAAATACTTAGCTTTTTTCTCATATTTCTTTGGTTGCAACGAATTACGTTATACAAACAGAAACTGGAAACCAAAAAAATGATATTAAAAAATCGCGACCAGTAAGAAAGACCTTTCGCGATTTTTTTATTATTGGTTCTTGCCATGGATTTGAAAATGATTGCTACATCACCATGCCGCCGTCCACGTTAATAACCTGTCCGGTTACATACTTGGCCAAATCGGAAACTAAAAACAATACTACATCGGCAACATCTTCGGGCTTGCCCGGTCGGTTCATCGGGACCTGAGCAAGTAATTTATCGGTGGCCTCAACTGAAAGCACATGGGTCATATCGGATTGGATAAAACCGGGAGCTACTGCGTTTACATTCACACCACGTTCCGCCATTTCCCGGGCCGTGGTTTTGGTGAGTCCTATCAAACCGGCTTTGGATGCCGAATAATTGGCTTGGCCGATATTGCCCATCAAACCGGAGACACTGGCGATATTGACGATACTACCGGAATTTTGTTTTAACATCTGTTTGGAGACCAGCTTGGAACAGATAAAGGCGCCGGTTAAGTTAATCCGTAATACCAAGTCCCAGTCAGTCTGTTTCATCATCATTAGGCGGGCATCCCGGGTAATTCCGGCGTTATTGACCAGGGTGTCAATTCGCGTAAATTTATTGACGATGGTTTTGATAACTTCTTTAGTGGATTCTTCTGAAGCAACATCATGTTTTAAAGCCAACGTTTCAATCCGGTATTTTTTTGATATTTCTTCGGCAGTCGCGGCAGCCAAAGCATCGTTGATATCGGTAATTACGATTTTGGCCTTTTCTGCAGCCAGCTTTTCCGCGATAGCCCGCCCCAGTCCGCGGGCNCTACCGGTAATCAAGGCTATTTTGTCTTGTAATNCTAAGTCCATCATAGTCGCTCCTTCTGTTATCAAATGATTTCATAAAGTTGCTATTCGTCTTTTACCCAGGGCTCTCCTGCAAGATGGAAATAGTTGCCTTTTATACTCAATTCGTATGAGAATCGACGCCGTAAGCGCCTTCGACTAAATCCGACAATCGAGCGACAAATCGTGCGGCAGGGGCGCCATCCATCACATCATGATCGATTAGAATTGTCATGTAGAGGTATTCCCGAATTGTTATTTTACCCTCAAAGACCCCCGGTTTTTTTACAACGGAACCCAGAGCAAAACAGATGGGGTGCAGGCTTACCGGAATAACCCAACCTTTTACGTTACCCATCATGCCAACGGATGTCACCATCACTGTGCCGGACATTTTTTTCATTAAAAACGGGTTTCGCAAAATGAATTTCCAAATGGCCAGTCTCAAAAATTGCGGTAATACCAGAAAAAATTTCATTGCCCATCGGTATTGATTTTCCCCAAGCACATAATCCTGTTCACTTTTGATGTTTTGGGCTTTGGCTGCTTTGATTTCCGAATGAATTTCGATTGGGCTCTTGATATTGGTTTTGCGTATCACCAAAGGTAACGGAACTTTCTGCCCCTGGATCTCTTTCTCAATCATCATCGAAATATCGATATCGTCAAAGAGGATCAGACGATGTTTTCCTTTACGGATTCCATGAACGGTCTTATTTTCAACAATCGCCTGACTGATACATTTTAAAATCCAAGCTGTAAAAGACAATTCAGTTTGATATTGATGGCGATAATTCTTGATTAATTCCCGGGCCCGGGTAACATCCAATTCAATCAGGGCTTTGATATGGTGTTTGCGGAGGCCGAGATAACCGGTATCAAATGTGGATTGTCTGCTGGAGGGGAAACTTTTCATTTCATAAGGGATTTTATCTGCCATGAAGGACCTCTGGAAAAAACAATTTTTAAATTTTCACTCTATTTTTTCGACATTTACCGTCTTTTTCCTATCTAGAAAATACTTTAAAACTAACCGCCGGATACTTGTGCGCAGACCTAACTCTCGCTCTTCCCGTTGCGGGAAAACGATGCCTCCGCAGTCAAAAATCTTTTAGGGATCAACGGCTAGGGTTACTCTTCCCCATGAAACCGCAATCATAAACCACATCCAAGGGGAAGAGCAAGAGTTAGGTGATCTTAGGTGTCGTAATAGTTTCATTCTTTCATGTGCCCTTAGCTAGCTTGCTAGCTAAGGGTGGGCGGCTACCAAGAAAATACAATATAAAGCAATTATTTCAAACTAATCGCTTTATAAAGCGCAACCTCTAAAAAAGACTGTCAACCACGAAACACACGAAAAGGCATGAAAAAAGGAATGCCGCTTTTCATTGAGAGATTCATTTTAAATTTCGTGTATTTCGTGATTTTCGTGGTTAATTATTCCTATTCATTGATAGATTAGTATACTTTGGTATAATAAAAGCATTCAGATATTTTCAATGTTGATTAAGGAGGCCTTTTTCGTGAAAAAAATGTATCTACCCATCATTGCCCTGACTGTTTTGGGATCCGGGTTTGTGCTGGTCAGCGCTGAAACTAACAAGGTGGATTTGCTCAAGCATGTGCATCATTATTATCAATCGACCGTTTTGATTCAAGCCGAAAAGACTATCTACTTTGATCCGGTCCAACTTCCCGAAGCTTCACCGAAAGCGGATATTATTTTTGTCACCCATACCCATGGCGATCATTTCTCGATTCCCGATATTCAAAGAGTCATGAAACCCGGCGCTACTTTGGTAATTCCTCCCGATGGAGCGGGTCGGGCGAAAGATGCGGGAATTCAAAATGTGTTGACTGTAGTCCCGGATCGAACATTCAATGTAGCCGGAGTGAAGTTTCAAACGGTACCCGCGTATAACCTCAACAAGAATTTTCATCCCAGGCAAAACAACTGGGTGGGTTATGTGGTAACCTTGAATCAAAGGAGTTATTACATGGCCGGAGATACCGATCTGATTCCGGAAATGAAAAATATCAAGGCGGATGTGGTATTTCTTCCAGTCGGCGGTACCTACACCATGACCGCTAAAGAAGCCGCAGCTGCGGCTAACTTGATCAAACCCGCAATTGCAGTCCCGATTCATTTTGGTGATATTGTGGGCTCAATGCAGGATGCCAAGGATTTTGTCGCCGGATTGGAGAAAGATATTCGGGGAGTCATTTTGAAGGAAAAGTAAATTTTTAATCATCATCGTGGACTTTGTACTCAACATTGTCAATGGTTACCCCATCGTTTGCCGGATGGGGTTTTTCTTTTGCGGCTATATATTTTTCCAGCACAGCGGCGAGTTTCACCAAAGCAATAAATAGGATGATGATGTTTAGGACGTCGATAAAGGGGATAAAGTCCAAGGGAGAAAAGAAATAAATGACGACTACGAAAATCCAGAGTTTTTTATAAAAGGAAACTTCGGGATCGCCCAAGTACCTGAAAATATATCGTAAATAGCGGAATTTGCTCAATAATCTTCACCCAGCATTTATTGTATCACGCTTGGCCAAATTCTACAACAATCGGATCGAAATGCGGCGGAGCGTGTCCTGTTTAAACTTTATCCTTGACAACCGGTTTTAATCCGATTATACTATCAATGTTGAGTGTTAAGTAAAAATACTTGACGGTCCTTTTTGGAGGTAACGTCGGTGGAACAAATGGTCCGAACCGGACTCCTTTATGATTTTTACGGCGGTTTATTAACTGAGAAGCAGCGCCGGACGATGGAGCTGTATTATTTGGAAAACTGGTCGCTCACGGAGATTGCGGCGGAAGCCGGAGTATCAAAACAGGCAGTCCACGATCTTCTGCACCGGAGTGAACGGATTATCGAGGATTTAGAGCAGAAGTTGGGCCTCTTACAACGATTTTTAGACCAACAAACGTCACTTAATCAAATCTCCCGAAAGCTGCAACAGGTATTAGTTTCGCTGCCTGAACCCAGTCCCAATCATAAAATATTGATGGAGATTAATCAACAAATATTGGATATGGCTGAAGCCGAAATGGAGTAAAGGAGGTTGTAGTAAGTGGTTTTTGAGAACCTTTCGGGTAAACTGCAAGAAACAATAAAGAAATTGCGCGGTCAGGGCAAGCTGACCGAAAAGAATATTGATGAATCTTTACGGGAAGTCCGTTTGGCCTTGTTGGAAGCGGATGTTAACTTTAAAGTGGTCAAAGATTTTATCGCCCGGATTAAAGAACGTGCGGTCGGGCAGGAAGTTTTAAGCAGCCTCACGCCGGGACAGCAAGTCGTGAAGATTGTTTATGAAGAACTCACCCAGCTCATGGGTGGACAGGAGTCACCGCTCAAAGTTGCCAGCAATCCGCCTACCGTAATTGTCCTGGTAGGTTTGCAAGGAGCGGGAAAGACCAGCACCGCCGGGAAATTGGGCGGATTGTTGAAAAAGCAGAACCACCGGCCGCTACTGGTAGCCGCCGATATATACCGGCCGGCAGCCATCAAACAACTCCAAGTCTTGGGTAAACAGCTTGAATTACCGGTATTTAGTCTGGAAGGCGCCAATCCGGTTCAAATCGCCAAGCAGGGTGTGGAATATGCGGCTTCTCACCAACAAGATATTGTAATTATCGATACAGCTGGCCGTTTGCATATCAACGAAGAACTAATGGCCGAGTTGAAGCAGATCCAAACGCAGATTTGTCCCGATGAGATTTTATTGGTAGTTGACGCCATGACCGGCCAGGACGCGGTCAATGTGGCCGGCAACTTTAAAGAAACTCTGGGACTAACCGGAGTGATCCTAACTAAGCTGGATAGCGACACCCGGGGTGGTGCGGCTTTGTCAGTGCGGGCGGTTACACAGTGTCCTATCAAGTATACCGGTTTAGGCGAGAAAATGGCCGATCTGGAGGTCTTTCATCCTTCACGGATGGCTTCTCGAATTTTGGGTATGGGCGATGTCTTGTCGCTGATTGAAAAGGCCGAAGCCGCAGTTGATCCGACTAAGGCTAAGAATATGTTTGATAAAATGCGCAAGGCCGACTATAGTCTGCAAGACTTCTTGGACCAGATGCGCGAGATGCGCAAAATGGGTCCGCTCGATCAGATATTGGGAATGCTCCCCGGTCAAATGACCAAGCAGTTTAAAGGGGTCCAGGTCGATGAGAAAGATATGGTCAAAGTGGAAGCGATCATTCAATCCATGACCAAGCAGGAAAGGGCCAATCCCACTATTATCAATGGCAACAGACGCCGCCGTATTGCCGGCGGTTCCGGTACTTCCGTTCAGGATGTAAACCGCCTGTTGCAGCAATTTGAACAAAGCCGTAAAATGATGAAACAATTTGCCGAAATCGGCAAGGGCAAAATGCCAAAGATGCCGTTTTGATATTTTTTTGAAGGGGGGTGAACAGATGTCAGTTAAAATCCGTTTAAATAAAATGGGAGCCAAAAAAAGGCCGTTCTATCGTTTAGTGGTTGCCGATAGCAGAGCACCCCGCGACGGCAGATTTATCGAAATTATTGGACACTACAATCCTATTGTTGATCCAGTGGAAATAGTGGTTGATAAAGATAAAGCCCAAGATTGGCTGAAAAAAGGCGCCAAACCGTCTGATACCGTGAAAAGGCTGTTGAAGAAGGCTGGTGTAATCGCCGAAGCTGCTGCAAAATGAGTGATGTTAGTTAGGTAGTGAGGTGTATCCATGAAAGATTTGGTTTTACAAATTGCCAAAGCCTTGGTTGATCACCCTGAAGATGTGAAAGTGGCTAGGGTGGAACGGAATAATCACATGTTACTTGAGATCACTGTCAATGACGAAGATGTCGGTAAGATTATCGGTAAGCAAGGACGTATCATCAAAGCCTTGCGGACAGTGGTTAAAGCTTGTGCGATCCGCGACAATCTTAGGATCACAGTTGAATTAAGCAATAAATGAGGTAATGGTGGATTCTACAGAGTTAATTGCAGTCGGGGAAATCATCAAAGCCCAGGGAGTACGGGGAGAATTTAAAGTGCTTCCGTTAACCGATGATCGTAAACGCTTTGGCCAGATTCAGCGGGTGTATTTTAAAGAACGGGATGGTCTTAGCCTACGCGAGTTAAAGATCGCCGGGTACCGGCCATTTCAGAGTCATGTGCTGCTACGTTTTGAGGGGATTCCTGATCTTACGGCGGCTGAAGCTTTGGGACGGGGATTCATTTATATTCCTCGCTCAGAACGACCCAAACTGCCGGCCGGACGTTATTATCTCGATGAGATTCAAGGGTTGAAAGTCTATACCGTTGCGGGAGAGAGTCTGGGAACGGTGAGGGAAATCATCGAGACCGGTTCCAATGATGTCTATTGGGTTGAGGATAAGGGCGGAGCCCAAGTCTTGATACCGGCCTTGAAAAGCGTCATCCGAGAGATTAATTTGGCGGAAGGCAAAATGGTGGTTGAGTTGCCGCCGGGACTGCTGGAGGATGGAATTGAATGATTATTCAGATCCTTAGCTTGTTTCCGGAGATGTTTTACGGCCCCTTTCAAAACAGTATTTTAAAAAGGGCTCAGGAACTAAAGCTGGTTGAGTTTCGTTTGATCAATTTTAGAGACTTTACCCTTGATAAACACCGGATGGTGGATGATATACCTTATGGCGGCGGCAGCGGAATGGTGCTTAAACCCGAGCCGATCTACCGCGGCCTGCAGTTTGCCAAAG
>WSSedL1CaDRAFT_10001815_pt1 | contig 11774 bp, 9 predicted proteins | sample WetSurSL1Cattail_FD_9464 | JGI IMG/M metagenome (IMG submission 9464)
AATATCGAAAATAGTAACTTTACCTTAGGTTTCAATGACAGTGGTCTTCCTTTCACATTAGAAAGCGATAATTTTACAACCATTGTTATGCCAATTATGATCTAAAAAAATAAGCACACAGTGCGTGAGCTCACGCTTATGTGAACTCAGCGTTAGCGTAGTTTTTAGAGCTTTGCTTTAAAAGCGTGTAAAAGAATTATAATAAAAAGTGGAGAAAATATGAGTACTTACGGTGCAGACAATATTAAAGTTCTAAAAGGCCTTGAAGCAGTACGAAAGCGTCCAGGAATGTATATCGGTGATACCAATATTAACGGTCTTCACCATCTTATTTACGAAGTGGTTGATAACTCTATCGATGAGGCAATGGCAGGTTATTGTGATCTCATTAAAGTCGAACTGACACGTGAGGGCTCATGTATTGTGACCGATAATGGTCGTGGTATTCCTGTGGGTTGGCATGAGGGCGAAAATATGTCAGCAGCAACGGTTGTTTTAACGGTACTTCATGCAGGTGGAAAGTTTGATAAAGACACCTATAAAGTGAGTGGTGGTTTGCACGGTGTGGGTGTTTCAGTTGTGAATGCACTTTCATCAAAATTGGTTGCAACGATTAAGCGTGAAGGCAATGAACACCGTCAAGAGTTTGCAGCAGGTATTCCTCAAACACCACTTGACGTGGTTAAAACAACCAATCGTACGGGTACGATGATTGAATTTTGGCCTGATGGAACTATTTTTGAAACGACAGAATTCCAATTTGAAATTTTGCAAACACGTTTTAAAGAGCTTGCATATCTTAATCCAAAAATTACGATTGAACTTAAAGATCAAAGAGACGGACGTGCTGAAGTGTACCACTTTGAAGGTGGTATCAAACAGTTCGTTTTAGATCTCAATAAAAAAGAAAAAGTAGCCGACGCTGTTCATTACACTGCAAGTGTTGAAGATGTTGAAGTCGATGTTGCAATGATGTACAACTCTACTTACAGTGAAATTCTCTTCTCCTTTGTTAATAACATTAAAACGATTGATGGTGGAACCCATGAGAGTGGTTTTCGTGCAGGTCTTACACGTGCCATTACCAATTACATTAGTCTGAATGCAGGTGTTCGTGAAAAGGATGCCAAAATTACGGGTGATGATGTTCGTGAGGGTTTGATAGCCATTGTCAGCGTTAAAGTACCTGAACCTCAATTTGAGGGTCAAACCAAAGGAAAATTGGGAAGCTCTTACGTTAAACCCATTGTACAAAAATTGGTCTACGAGCAACTTGTTAAATACTTTGAAGAAAACCCGATTGAAGCTAAAGCGATTATGAACAAAGCGCTTGCAGCGGCACGTGGTCGTGAAGCTGCAAAAAATGCACGTGATCTAACACGAAGAAAAGATGCGATGAGCATTGGTACACTTCCTGGAAAATTGGCGGATTGTCAAAGCAAAGACCCAAGCATTTGTGAACTTTACCTTGTAGAGGGCGATAGTGCGGGCGGTTCTGCTAAACAAGGAAGGGATCGTGTTTTTCAAGCGATTTTACCGCTTAAAGGTAAAATTCTTAACGTTGAAAAAAGCCGTTTGGACAAAATATTAAAATCGGATGAGATTAAAAACATGATTACCGCTCTTGGATGTGGTATCGGTGAAGAGTTTAATGAAGAGAAACTTCGTTACCATAAACTCATTATTATGACCGATGCGGACGTTGATGGTAGCCACATTCAAACACTTCTTTTAACCTTTTTATTCCGTTTTTTACGTCCTGTTGTAGACAATGGCTATGTCTATTTGGCACAACCACCATTGTATCGCTATAAAAAAGGTAAAAAAGAGATTTATCTTAAAGATGACACTGAAATGAGCGCTTTTTTAATTGAATCAGGTATGGATAGCATTAGTATTGAAGGTGTTGGAATGCCAGATTTAGTGGATTTCTTTAAAATTATCTCTGCGTATCGTGGTATTTTAAAAGAGCTTGAAAAACGCTTCTCTATGATTGAAGTGATTCGTTATTTGATTGAAAATCCTGATTTAATTGTCCTTCCAACCGATCAATTATTTACAGAAATCGAACGATTTATCACCGCTCTTGGGTATAATATTTTAAACCACTACATCAATGATGAGGGTATTCATCTGTTTATTCAAACCAAAGATGGTTTGGAAGAACTTCTTTTAGATGAGACATTTTATACGAACCCACTCTACGAAGAGGCGCGTTATATTTATACAAAAATACAAGAGCGTGATTTTGATGTTTTTGACGGACGTGATCCAGTTGAAGTGCTTGATGAAATCGAAAAAAGTGCCAAAAAAGGCGCTTATATCCAACGCTACAAAGGTCTTGGTGAGATGAACCCAGAACAACTTTGGGAGACTACGATGAATCCTGAGAACAGGCGATTATTGCAAGTTAAAGTGGATGATGCTGAGGCTGCGAGTGATACCTTTACCCTCTTTATGGGTGATGAAGTTGAACCGCGTCGTTTGTATATTCAAGATCATGCCAAAGATGTAAAACACTTGGACGTTTAATGCTCTATTCTGAGATCAAGGAGAGAGAAAACCGATTTATTACCGCACTTAAAATCGTGTTTCCTCTCCTGCTTCTCATCGGCATTTTTTTTCACTTCTATCAGCTCTTTCCACACACTTCCATTAACTTTATTCTTCTGATTTTATTGATTCCCATTTATGTCTATTATACGGTCTATCTTATCTATTATGGGTTTCAGACTTCACTGATTGATCCGATCACTAAAACATTTACAAGAGCCGAAATTATCGCAAAAATTAAAAAAATTAACGATCGTGAAAATACAGCCGTTATCTTTTTACATGTAAACAATTTAAGCGACATCAATGAGCGGTATGGCATTAATAATGGAGATCTCGTTTTAGGGCAATTTATCCAAAAATTGGAATTTTTTTTAAGGGAACACCGTTTTAAAAAAGTTGCGATTGGGCGTTACAGCAGTGATAGTTTTTTGCTTTATCTCAAACATCCTCATAAAGAGCTTCGCCATCTTTTAATGATTTTTACTAAAAGCGTTCAAAATGTCGGTATTTCCAATATTGAAATCAAAGTGGATTTTTCACTCTTAAGTGCCGCGTACGATAGTGATACAAACAATCTCATAGAGCGTCTTTTGATGTTGATTGAAGAACAAAAAAAGAGTGAAGAAACGACACCGCATATCAAACTCAATCAATTTCATATGATTATTGATGAAGCGATCAAACAGCATCAACTTTTTTTTAAATACCAACCCTCTTTAAACCTTCAAACAGAACAGATTAGCATTTTAGAAGTTCTCATTCGCATGGAGTCACACACCTATGGATCGCTCTCCAAACAGCAAATTCAGCGCATTGTAAACCATACAGGCTATGAGAAAGCATTCGATGAAAAAGTATTTGAACTTTTGGTTGAAGAGATAGAACCGTTACTTCAAAAAGAGCTGCTTTTTAGTGTTGAGATTTCCCCAGTGACGCTGCGAAATCTCAGTTTTAAACGCTATCTTTTAACGCTTTTTAGTCAGCATAAAATTGATCCGAACCGTTTTATCCTTGAGATAACGGAGCAAAAAAGTTATGAAAATATGCACCGATTTAGGGAAATTATTGAGAGTTACCAAGAGGTTGGGTTTAAAATAGCCCTCGGTAATTTTGGGGGCAATAACTGCGGATTTGAATACCTAAAGCATTTGCCAATTGATTTAGTTAAATTCGACATTGAATTTACCAAAAAAATTGAAGATTCTAAATACCAACAGCTTCTTTTACATTATGTGGAACTCATCCAAACGCTTCACATTCAAAGTATGGTAAAATTCGTCGATAAAGAGGCTTTTTTTGAAAAAATGAAAGAGATTAAACCTGATTTTATACAAGGGTTTTGCATCTCAAAACCTAAAAATTTAGAACAAATAGTAGGAGATATTTTATGAAATACGGTGAACAAATTATTAAAGAATTTGATGTTGAAAAAGATTTAGANATTTGGCCNAATCAACATCAAAAAAACTATGTGATTAAACTGACACTGCCCGAGTTTTGTTGTCTNTGCCCACGNAGTGGNTATCCTGATTTTGCGACGATTTANATTGATTATATTCCANNTGNNTTTGTNGTGGANCTTAAAGCGATCAAGCTTTANATCAACAGCTTTATGAACCGTAACATCAGCCANGAAAACAGNGCCAATGAAATTTANGATCTTTTAGATTCCAAACTCAAGCCAAAATGGCTCAAAGTGGTGGCGGACTTTAATCCAAGGGGCAATGTCCATACCGTGATTGAAATCGACTCCAAACAGGTACGAAACGAAAGCCCATGTTAAGTCCAAAACTCATCGAGCAGTTCTTTGGAGCAGCTTCGATTCAACGCTGGAACGATTACCCTCGCATGGTTGAACTCGTCGAACTAGATAAACAGGCGCACAAATTTATTATCGCCTATTTTTTAGCGCAAATGGAAGANAAAGATAGCATCAATATGGTCACGATGATCGAAGCGGGCATCTTTGAATTTTTGCGTCGGGTTGTGGTCACCGACATTCGCCCTGATGTGTTTCGTAAAGCGCTTCAAAAAAAAGAGAAAGAGATCAATACATGGGTGCTGGCTCAACTCTATGATTCACTCAGTGACATCGAAGATGGCGCTTTTTATGAGCGTTTTAAGAGCTATTTGAATGACAGCTCGATGTATAAAAAAGAGCGATTTATCCTTAAAGCGGCTTCGTATATGGCGACACGTTGGGAGTTTTTGATTGTCTATCAAACCAGTCAATTTCTTAACAATATCGACCGTGTGAAAGAGGCAGTGGAAGAGGAGATTGAAGATTATTACGAGCTCATTGGGGTTCGTAAAATGGCGATGAATAAAAAGATCTCTAAAATCATCGATCTTAGCGGACGCCTTCGTTTTCAAAAACGCTGGGCGCAAACGCCTCGCATTCCTGAAACCTCCGTGCTTGGGCATATGCTGATTGTCGCCATTTTGGGTTATTTCTATTCACGTTCCATCAATGCGTGTGATAAGCGTCTTGAAAATAACTTCTTTTGCGCCCTTTTTCATGACTTTCCAGAGGCACTCACTCGTGACATTATTTCACCCGTCAAATACTCCGTCAGTGGGCTTGATGACATCATAAGTGAGTTTGAAATTAAGATGATTGAAGAGGAAATTTTACCGTTTTTGCCCGATAATTTGATTTCAAGTTTTAAATATCTTTTGGGACTTTATGGAGACAATCAAAAGAATGAGTTTCTCAATAAAATCAATCATACGGGCATTGAAATTGTCGAAGATTTGAGCGCATATAATGAAGATAAATACAATGCCATTGATGGTGAAGCGCTAAAAAATTGCGACAGGATCGCCGCATTTATCGAAGCAACGCTTTCTATTTCGCATGGCGTGAAGTCTAAAGAGCTCATTCAAGGCAAAGAGCATATTCGTGAAAAGTTGAGAGAAAAAGGGCAAATGGGAAATGCTGATTTTTATCAATTGGCGTTGGAAATTGAAACGTATTTGGGAGTTTAGGGCGTAGTGTAAAAACCCTCTCCCAGATGACTGCGGCACACACCTAAAAAAAGCGCTCTGCTGTGTTCCCACCCTGAAGCGTTACTCTTAAAAGACATTGCACAGGTCTAGAAGAAGGCGAAGCGTATTTTACCCAAAAATTCTTAAAGAAGGCAGAGGATAGTCATGGTTGATCCAAAAATTGAAGAGAGTTGGAAAAATGTTTTACATGTAGAGTTTCAAAAGCCCTATTTTGAGAGCTTAAAAAGCTTTTTGGTGGAAGAGAAAAAAAATCATACCGTTTATCCCAGCGGAGCCAATATCTTTGCGGCGTTTGACAACACACCTTTTGAGAGCGTTGAAGTGGTCATTTTAGGGCAAGACCCATACCATGGAGCCCATCAAGCGCATGGACTCTCTTTTTCGGTACAAGATGGAATCCAGCATCCACCATCCCTTCAAAATATTTTTAAAGAGTTGCGTGACGATCTTGGTTGTGCGATTCCCAAAAGTGGCAATCTAACTGCATGGGCAAAACAAGGCGTTTTTTTACTCAACACGGTTTTAACGGTGCGTGCCAGTGAAGCCAATTCTCACCGCGGTCAGGGGTGGGAGAGTTTTACGGACGCTGTGATTAAGACATTGAGTGCTCAAAAAGAGAATTTAGTTTTCATTCTTTGGGGCTCACCTGCAGGTGCCAAAGCCAGTCTCATTGATAGCAAAAAACATCTCATTTTACGCGCTCCTCACCCCTCACCGCTCTCTTCGTACCGTGGTTTTTTTGGTTCCAAGCCTTTTTCAAAAAGCAATGAATACCTTACATGTAAAGGCAAAAAGCCCATCAATTGGTGTTTGAACTAAATGATTCTTTTTTGTGCAATGCACTAACGTTTGGTTAATTTTTGGGAGATAATTTTGTTATGTTTGGTGTATACTATTGCGTAACTAAACAGATGGATTTGCAATTATGGTAGAGCATGAGTACACTTTTTCTAGCTCTTTAAGTGGAGAGCTTCTTCTCTTTCGTACACTGTGGAACAATTCAAGTGATAACATGTTCATCGTTGCGATAGACAGTGATGGCGATTTTGTCACTGAGGTATGTAATGCTGCATTGGAAAAGACATTTCATCTCGAAAAAAACCAAATGAATGGTATCAAATTAAAAGATATATTTGATGAAGTGACATTTAAAACGATATTTGATAACTACACTAAGTGCATTACCTTAAATAAACCCATTACATACAATGAGAGCGCTATTATTGATCATATGGGTGAGAGGTTTTGGAATACAACCATTTTGCCTGTGAGAGATGAAGATAGTGGAAATGTGAGAATATTTGGCATTTCAAGGGAATTTACGCAATTAAAAAATACAGAAAAAGAACTTCAAAAAATAAATGAATCTCTTGATAAACAAGTTAAAAAAAGAACAAAAGAGTTAGAAAAAGCCAATAAACAACTCAAACGGTTATCCACCATCGATGACTTGACTGAACTACCCAATAGAAGATATTTTGAGGAGTATTTTCAAACGAATTGGGAAGTTGCAAAGAAGCAAAAGACGGCTATCTCTCTTGTGATGTGCGATATTGATTATTTTAAAAAAATTAACGATACACATGGGCATCTTGTTGGTGATCTGGTGCTAAAAGAGATCGCTAAAGCAATAAAACGCTCTTCGCCTAAAAAGATCGACTTTGTAGCACGGTACGGTGGTGAAGAGTTTATTATCGTTTTATGCGATACCGATCAAACGGTGGACTATCAACTCTGTACCATCATTCAAGATAACTTGAAAAATATCCACCTTACGTGTGTTCAAGATGTCGCCCTAGCGCCAATTACAATGAGTTTTGGCATAAGTCGCACCATTCCTAACCCTGAAGATGACCCCAAACAACTGATACGAGATGCTGATAATGCTTTATACAAAGCGAAAAACAGTGGAAGAAACTGCATCATCACCGCTTGAGTCTAATTGACATTTAGATACACTTTCTTATGCATAATGAAGCTCAAAAATCACTTTTAGATTGGTACGCTAAAAACGGTCGCCATGATCTGCCCTGGCGCCAAACCAACGATGCGTACAAAATCTACCTCAGTGAAATCATGCTCCAGCAAACCCAAGTCAAAACGGTTCTGGAGCGCTTTTACTTTCCCTTTTTAGAGCGTTTTCCAACCCTTCAAAGTGTAGCCGTTGCGCCACTCGATGATGTGCTCAAAATGTGGGAAGGGCTTGGTTACTACACCAGAGCTCGAAATTTGCATCATACAGCGTTTACATGTAAGGGTGTTTTACCTCAAAATCCTGAAGAGCTTGGTGGGCTGAAAGGCATTGGAAAAAGCACAGCACATGCGATTTGCTCTTTTGCGTACCATCAAGCACTTCCCATCTTGGATGCCAATGTGAAGCGCGTTTTGTGTCGCTACTTTGCGCTCAAGATCAAGGATGAGAAAGTGCTTTGGGAAAAGGCGTGGAAGCTTTTAGCCGTAAAGCATCCGTACGAACATAATCAAGCGATGATGGACATCGGCGCAATGATCTGTACCCCTAAAAATCCGAACTGTTTGGCATGTCCGCTTGAGTTTACATGTAAAGGTAAAGATGCTCCCGAAAACTATCCAAAGGCCATTAAAAAAGCGCAAGTTCCAACGAAAAAACGCTTTGCTTTGTTTATCTTTCAAGAGGGAAAACTGGGGCTTATTCAACGCACGGAGAGACTGCTTCATGGACTTTGGGGATTTGTTCAGGTGGACGAAAAGCCAAAAGGTGCACACAGCCTTGGCAAAGTTGCTCACACATACAGCCATTTTAAACTCGAACTAGAAATCATTCAAGGTGATGCTTTACATGTAAATGTCGATGGCTATTTTACAGAGGAAGAAATTGAAAATTTGGCACTCTCAACCGTCGATAAAAAGATCATTCAAACCATTTTTAACTCAAAATAACGCTATTTTGTTACGAATATACCCAAAAAATTCATTTTTTAACTTTTATCCTTAAACATTCCTAAAGTACTACAGTACAGTACCTCGTACTCATTCCAAGCGTCTAAAACTTAAAAATATTTTAAAACTTAATCTTTGTTTAATCTGTTTAGGACTATGGTGAAAGGAGAGAGTCATCTGGATTGACTTAATTTTACCTTAGGAGTTAAAATGAAAGAGGTTAAAATTGAGCTAAAAAATGTTTATAAAATTTTCGGGGATTCACCCAAAAAAGCACTGACACTGTTAAAAAAAGGTATGGATAAAGCGGAAATTTTTAGACGTACTGCTCAAACTATTGGCGTTAATAACGCCAGTCTTCAAATATACAAAGGTGAAATCTTTGTCATCATGGGTTTATCAGGATCTGGCAAGTCGACATTGGTGCGACTCTTTAATCGCCTCATTGAACCCTCAAGCGGTTCGATTTTAATTGATGGTGAAGATATCGCCATTATGAATCACTCTGAGCTCAGAGCTGTGCGTAGAGCTAAAATGAGCATGGTGTTTCAATCTTTTGCCCTTTTGCCTCATCTCAATGTACTGGATAATGCGGCATTTGGTCTAGACTTGGGCGGCATGTCAAAAAGTGAGCGTTACATCAAAGCCAAAGAAGCACTGGAACAAGTAGGTCTTTTGGATTACATTCATGCATTTCCTGATTCACTCAGTGGTGGTATGCAGCAGCGCGTCGGTTTGGCAAGAGCGCTTGCTAATAATCCCGATGTGCTTTTAATGGATGAAGCGTTTTCGGCACTTGATCCACTTATTCGGTCTGAGATGCAAGATGAACTGTTGAAACTCCAAAGTGAACAAGAGCGCACCATCGTTTTTATCTCGCATGATTTGGATGAGGCGATGAAATTGGGTGATCGCATCGCCATTATGCAAGGTGGTTCGGTGATACAAATCGGTACTCCTGACGAGATTTTAAACAATCCTGCCAATGAATACGTGCACTCCTTCTTTAAGGGCGTGAATGTGGGTGGGGTGATTACGGCAAAAGATATCGCGAGTACCAAACAAGTCACCATCATCCAAAAAGATGGTCAAGGAACATTGATGGCGCTTCAGACTTTGATGGATAATGATCGTGAATTTGCCTATATCGTTGATCGCAGAAAACGCTTTTTAGGGGTCGTATCGGTCGATAGTCTACGCGCTAAACCTAAACGCGAAAGCATTGATGTCGCCTTTTTAAAAGAGATACCCATCATCGATGGCGCGACTTATCTGAATGACATTGTTGGCATTGTTGCTAGCACGTCCTACGCCGTTCCCGTTGTCGATAAAAATCAAAAATACATAGGCGCAATTTCGAAAGCGACCCTTTTAAAAGCATTGGACTACCAAGGGGAGGATGACAATGAGTGACTCTACAGCAAATCCGTGGGAAGCAGCTCCCATAACACAAGATGATTGGTTACATGATCAACCTGCTCCATCGCTTGAGATTTCGTTTGACTGGTTAGATCCATTTAAAGAGACCTTTATTCCACTAGATCGTTACGTGGAATCGGGTCTAACATGGACAGTAGCGCATTTTCGTGATGTTTTTCAATCCATTCGTGTTCCCATTGATGCTGTTTTAACTACGATTGGAGATTTTTTTGGCTCTATTCCTGCGACCATTTTTATTGTCATTGTCACGCTTCTTGCATGGCAGTTCGCAGGGCGTAAAATTGCGATTGGTACATTTATCTCTCTCATCATTATTGGACTGATTGGTGCGTGGAGTGAAGCGATGGTCACCCTCTCTTTGGTCTTTACCTCCGTCTTTTTCTGTTTAGTGATTGGTATTCCCATCGGTATTTTGGTTGCAAATAATGATCGGTTTTCGCTAATTATGCGACCGATTTTAGATGCGATGCAGACAACGCCTGCGTTTGTCTATTTGGTTCCAGTGGTGATGCTTTTTGGTATCGGCAATGTCCCAGGTGTTGTGGTAACGATCATCTTTGCCCTTCCGCCTTTGATTCGCTTTACCAACCTTGGGATCAGGCAAGTACCTAAAGATTTGGTCGAAGTCTCCCGAAGCTTTGGAGCGACTCCTTTACAAATGCTCTTTAAAGTGCAACTTCCTGTTGCGATGCCAACTATTATGGCAGGCATCAATCAAACATTGATGTTAGCACTTTCGATGGTTGTATTTGCCTCAATGATTGCAGTAGGAGGGCTAGGTCAAATGGTACTTCGAGGAATTGGAAGGCTCGATATGGGATTGGCGTCTATTGGTGGCGTGGGCATTGTGCTTTTAGCCATCGTGCTAGATCGAATCACCCAAGCATTAGGGGAGAAAGATACCCTTCACGCGCATTTTGCATGGTATCAAAAAGGCCCTTTAGGCTTTTTATACGACCGTATTGCAAAACAAAGGAAAAAACATGAATAACGTACTCAAAAAAAGTATCATAGGCATCGTTTGTTTTATGCTACTAAGTGGTGTAAGTGTTGCAGCAGAATTACCGGGCAAGGGCATTAAAGTGCATCCAATGCACAGCTCCATTGCCGAAGAGAAGTTTCAAACGATTATTATCAACGAAGCACTCAAAGCATTAGGGTACGATGTTTTACCGATTGATGAAGTGGCGTATGCCGTGATTTATCAAACGATTGCCCAAAATAAGGCGTCGAATGAGATTTATTATACGACCGTCAATTGGATACCGCTGCATGATGAAATGTTTGAAAAAGTAGGCGGTGAAAAAGTCATGTTTCGTAAAGGAACATTTGTATCAGGCAATGCGCAAGGCTATTTGATCGATAAAAAAACAGCAGAAAAATATCATATCAAATACCTCAATGACCTCAAAGATCCCAAAATTGCCACGTTGTTTGACAGCAATAATGATGGTAAAGCGGATTTAGCAGGATGTAACCCTGGTTGGGGATGTGAAAGAGCGATTGAATATCAACTGGACGCCTTTGGTCTTAGAGATACGATTAAACACAATCAAGGTGAATATTCGGCGATTATTGCTGAAACGATTGAGCGTTATAAACAAGGTCAGTCCATTTTATACTACACATGGACACCCTATTGGGTNAGTGGCGTTTTAATTCCTGGCAAAGACACGGTATGGCTTCAAGTCACAAAGAGCGCTGACCCTGACCATAGAGATACGACATTATCAGGGGGTCAAAATTATGGGTTTAGCGCCAATTTGACGCATATTGTCGCCAACGGCAATCTTGCGGCACACAATCCTGCGGCTGCCAAACTATTTGAAATTGCGAAGTTAGATATTCGC
>WSSedL1CaDRAFT_10001816_pt1 | contig 11773 bp, 10 predicted proteins | sample WetSurSL1Cattail_FD_9464 | JGI IMG/M metagenome (IMG submission 9464)
CGGCCAGCCCGCCGAGAGCTGCGAACACAAAAGTCCATAAAAGAATCGGCTCGTGGAATGGAATCGCCTCCCAGCTCAGGCGGCCAAGAAGGTTTTTGGTTAAATCAAGATGGTCGGACATGGTTCAGTTACGGGTGCCGTTGGAGGTTGCGGTATCAGAGAGATCATTGAGGGCGATGCTGTCCTTGGCGCTGCAAGACTGCGCCAGAACATAACGCCGACCCGTCGTCAGCAGCGGCTGCGGGTTGCCCACCTCAAAGGTGTTCATGCCCATGCCGCCACGCGAATCAATGTCCATCATCTGGCTCATGCACATCTTGCCCGGCTCCACGCAGCGGTTGACCACGGTGTCAAACAGGTTCGAAAGCACCTTGGCAAAGTGTTGCACCGGTACGTTGGAACTGGGCTGCTGCAGCCGCAGGTAGTCATCGCGCCCCAGTGTGCCGGCGCCTGCTTGGGTCTGTTTCACCCATTGCGCAAAATCCGCCGCAGGCATGCCCTGGAACTTGAAGTGCATGCCAGAGAATCCGGCCCCACTGTAATTGGCGGAAAAGCCGCCATAGACGCCGGGCTTGTTAATAACGGCATTCAGCTGGGTCGTCATGCCCGGCATGGCATAAATCTGCCCCGCCAGGGCGGGAATGTAGAAAGAATTCATCACTGTGGAGGCCGTGATCTTGAAGTGAATCGGCACATCTACGGGCGCGACCAGCTGGTTCACGCTGGCTATGCCCAGCTCGGGATAGATGAACAGCCACTTCCAATCCAAGGCGACCACTTCCACCGTCAGCGCTTGGGTGCCAGCAGGAATGGTGCGCTCGGCATCCAGTCTCTGCAGGGGCCGATAGGGGTCCAACGTGTGGGTACTGACCCAGGTCAGCACGCCCAATGCAATGATGATCAGAAGCGGTGCACCCCAAATCACCAGTTCCAGTGAGGTTGAATGATCCCAGTCCGGTGAGTAAGTCGCACGGGTATTACTCTTGCGGTAACGCCAGGCAAAGACCAGGGTCAGCAGGATCACCGGCACGATGATCAGCAGCATCAGTAGCGTGGAAACAACGATCAAATGGGCTTGCTGAGCCGCGATGTCACCAGATGGGCGCATCACCACCATATTGCAGCCCCCCAGACAGACGGTCAGCAAGAGAAGGAACCGTCCAAGAAGACGCTGAAAAAGGATCATGGGGGAAACCTAGGGGTACATCGAAGGTAAAAACGGCTAATCTAGCCGTTCCTAGACCATTTGGCGATTGGACATATTGTCCTAGGTCAAGAAATATCTCAATGCGAAGCAGCGAATGACTGACGCTGCAAAAAGAATGGAGATGCAACATGATGACGGCCACCGCACCCCACTATGTCGATGATCACACGATAACGGGCGTCGCCCACAAAGCGCCATCCATTGCCCCAAGCGAAATCGCCATCGGCGTGATCATTGGCAGAACATCTGAATATTTTGACTTCTTTGTCTACGGCATTGCTTCCGTACTGGTATTCCCGTCGGTGTTCTTTCCATTTGAAGCCCGGCTGGAAGGCATGCTGCTGGCCTTTGTGTTGTTTGCCCTTGCTTTTGTGGCCCGCCCCTTCGGCACCGTCACATTCATGGCGATCCAACGTCGATTGGGACGCGAAGCCAAGCTGACCATTGCTCTGTTTCTTCTGGGTGCATCGACGGCAGGCATCGCCTTTTTACCGACCTATGCCGATTTAGGCCTGACATCCATCGTGCTCCTGGCTCTGTTTCGCATCGGCCAGGGCATTGCTCTGGGCGGCTCTTGGGACGGTTTGCCTTCTCTGCTGGCCCTGAACGCCCCATCCACACGGCGTGGCTGGTATGCCATGCTGGGACAACTGGGCGCGCCCATCGGTTTCCTTATAGCCGCCGGGTTGTTTGCCTACCTGCTCACCGAAATCAGCACGGTGGACTTCCTGGACTGGGGCTGGCGCTACCCGTTTTACGTGGCATTTGCCATCAACGTGGTTGCTTTGTTCGCCCGTCTGCGTCTGGTCTCGACCCCGGAATATGCCAGGCTGCTGGATCTCCATGAGCTGGAGCCTGCCAGTGTCGTAGAGGTGGTGCGAACACAGGGCCGCAATGTGGTCATTGGTGCCTTGGTCGCCCTGGCCAGCTATGCACTGTTTCATCTGGTCACCGTATTCCCGTTATCGTGGATCACCTTGCACGACGACCAGCCGGCCAGCAACATCTTGTTGACGCAGATGGCGGGTGCAGCCCTGGCCATCGTCGGCATTGTGGCCTCCGGCCTGATTTCCGACCGTATCGGGCGCCGCCGCACGCTGGCTGCGCTGGCCCTGTTGATTGCGGTATTCAGCGGCGTTGCGCCTACGCTCCTGGCGAACGGGTGGCATGGTCAGCGTCTGTTTATTTTGCTTGGTTTCGCACTGCTCGGGCTGTCCTATGGTCCAGGCCTCTGGTGCGGTAGCCGCCAACTTCCCAACCAAATACCGTTACACCGGTGCGGCCCTGACTTCAGACCTGGCCTGGCTTGTTGGTGCCGGCTTCGCTCCCTTGGTGGCGCTGGGCTTGTCGGCTCACTTCGGTCTGGCCTATGTAGGTGTCTATCTGCTATCGGGTGCGCTGGGCACACTCGCGGCTTTGAGCATCAACCGCGCGCTAGAAATTCGCGACTGAGTATTCAGGGGCCAGATTGGCCTCTATCCCTTATATATAAAGGGCTAGTAGCTCCTTAATACAGAGCACCCGTCCAGCCGATGTCGGCCGCCAGCCATTGCAGCACCGGGATGGTGCCGGGCAGCACGGGACCGACTTTCACCGGGATTTGCTGCCAAGCAAAACTTTGCGCCTCACGCATCTGCAACTCACCCGACCAGTCCAGCACCTTGCAGAAATGCAGGCGCACCAGGGCGTGGGGATAGTCCACCAGCTCCTCGCGCCAGCGCTGGATCTGACCGGTGCGGATGCCAAGCTCTTCATGTAGTTCGCGCGCCAGGGCTTGCTCCACCGTTTCACCGGCTTCGAGCTTGCCACCGGGAAATTCCCAGTAACCGGCGTAGACCTTGCCCTCTGGGCGGGAGGTGAGCAAAAAGTCACCGTTGGGCTGGATCAGCACACCCACGGCCACATCGACCACCTTGCGGTCCGGGCCGCCTTCGCGCGCTTCGTGTGCGTCAGCTACCAAGGGTTTGTGTGGCTCGGTCATGGCTGGACGGCACCAGGCGCGGCTGACTGGCGGCCAGCCAAATCACGCGCAAACTGGTAGGCCACACGACCGCTGCGGGCGCCACGCTCCAGCGCCCAGACCAGGGCCTCGGGCCGAGCGGCCTCGATCACGCTGGTGGCCACACCAAAGGAAGTGAGCCACTGCGCCACGATGGCCAGGTACTCGTCCTGGTTAAACGAGTAGAAGCTGACCCACAGGCCAAAACGCTCAGACAAGGAGATTTTTTCTTCGACCACCTCACCTGGGTGCACTTCACCGTCGGGCGCGTGGGTGTAGGTGAGGTTGTCCTTCATGTGCTCGGGCAGCAGGTGGCGGCGGTTGCTGGTGGCGTAGATCAGCACATTGGGTGTGGTGGCGGCCACCGAGCCGTCCAGGATCGACTTGAGCGCCTTGTAGCCGGGCTCGCCGTCTTCAAAACTCAGGTCATCACAAAACACGATGAATTTCTCGGACCGATCCGACACCAGCTCGACGATGTCGGGCAGGTCGACCAGGTCGGCCTTGTCGACCTCGATCAGGCGCAGGCCCAGGTGGGCGTATTCGTTGAGGCAGGCGCGGATCAGGCTGGACTTGCCGGTGCCACGGGCGCCGGTGAGCAACACGTTATTGGCCAGGTCACCACGCACAAACTGCCAGGTGTTGCGCTGGATTTTTTCCTTTTGCGGCTCGATGGCTTTGAGGTCGGCCAGCTTCATCGCGCCAATGTGGCGAACAGGCTCCAGGCTGCTGCGCCCGGCGCTGCGTTTGCGATAGCGAAAGGCGCTGGAGGCGGCCCAGTCCGGCTGCGCCAGCGGTTGCGGCAGTACCGATTCGATGCGGGCCAACAACTGCTCAGCGCGCGCCAACAAGTGGTCAAAACGTTCGTTCATGAGCGGTAGTCGGCGTTGATGGTGACGTACTCGTGGCTCAGGTCGCAGGTCCAGACGGTGTCAGCCGCGCTGCCCCGGCCTAGCAGCACACGCACGGCGATTTCGCTTTGTTTCATGACACGCTGGCCGTCTTCTTCACGGTAGGCCGGGTTGCGACCACCTTTAACCGCCACATGCACATCGTCGAGGTACAGGTCAATGCCGGTCTGGTCCAGGTCGGTGACGCCGGCGTAACCCACTGCGGCCAGAATACGGCCCAGGTTTGGGTCGCTGGCAAAGAAAGCGGTCTTAACCAACGGTGAGTGGGCAATGGCGTAGGCGACCTGGCGGCACTCGGCTTGGGTGTGGCCGCCTTCGACCTTGATTGTTATGAATTTGCTAGCACCCTCCCCATCACGCACAATGGCTTGTGCCAGTTTTTGTGCCACACCGAGCATAGCGGCCTTGAGCGCCTGCCCGGCTGGGCTGGCCAGTGAGGTGATGGGCGTATGGGCCGCCTTGTTGGTGGCGATCACCACAAACGAGTCGTTGGTGGAGGTGTCGCCGTCCACCGTGACACGGTTGAACGAACCTTCGGCCAGCTCCAGCGCCAATTGTTTCATCAGCGCCGGGGCCACGCAGGCGTCGGTGGCCATAAAACCCAGCATGGTGGCCATGTTGGGGCGGATCATGCCCGCGCCCTTGCTGATGCCGGTTATGCTGACCGGCACGCCGTCGATGTTCACCTGGGCACCAAAAGCTTTGGGCGCGGTGTCGGTGGTCATAATGGCTTGGGCCGCGTTGAGCCAGTTGCCAGCTTTGGCGTCGGCAATGGCGGCGTCGAGACCGGCTTCGATGCGATCTACCGGCAGGGTTTCCATGATCACACCCGTAGAAAACGGCAGCACCTGCTGCGCGCTGAGCCCCAAGCGGCTGGCCAACGCCGCGCAGCTTTGTTGCGCACGTGCCAGGCCGTCGGCACCGGTGCCAGCGTTGGCATTGCCGGTGTTGATGACCATGGCGCGGATGCCCTGGCTGCCCGCCAAATGTTCACGGCAGATCTGCACCGGGGCGGCACAGAAGCGGTTTTGGGTGAACACACCAGAGACCGAGGCGCCAGCGTCGATCAGCACCACCGTCAAATCCTTGCGGTTGGCTTTGCGGATGCCGGCCTCGGTGATGCCGATGGTCACACCGGCAATCGGGAAAAGTTCAGCGGGATTCGGGGCGGGCAGGTTGACGGGCATGGTTTTCTTTCAAATAACAATCAAAGATCAATCAAGCAAGAGGCCAATAAGCGAAATCGGGCGCGAGGCCCGATTTTCATGCAGTGAGTAGCGATCAGTTCAGCTTGCCGTGGCACTGCTTGTACTTTTTGCCGCTGCCGCAGGGGCATGGGTCGTTACGGCCAACACGTGGCACCTCTTGCGGCACCGTGGTCACGTCCACCGTGGTCTCCACCTCGCCGGTTTCGGTGGGGGCGCTGTAGGTGACGTTGCTGACACGCTCAGCCCGGTCTTCCAACGCGGCGGCGGCCAAAGCCGCTTCTTCCTGCGACTGCACGCGCACCGTCATCAACAGTTTGGTGACCTCGTTTTTGACCGAGTCGAGCATTTGGCCGAACAGTTCAAACGCTTCGCGCTTGTATTCCTGCTTGGGTTGTTTCTGCGCGTAGCCGCGCAGGTGGATGCCCTGGCGCAGGTAGTCCAGCGCGCTCAGGTGGTCGCGCCAGTTGCTGTCGATGGTCTGCAACAGCACCATGCGTTCAAACTGGGTGAAGTTCTCGCTGCCGACCAGCTCCACCTTGGCGGTAAACAGTTGATTGGCCTGGGTTTTGACGATGTCCAGCAGGTCGTGGTCGGTGATGGCACTGGCCGCGTTCACCTGGTCTTGCAGCGCCAGCGGTATTTGCCACTCGTCTTGCAACACCTTTTCCAACGCAGGTAAGTCCCACTGCTCTTCCACCGACTCAGCGGGCACAAACTGGCGCACGATGTCTTCAAAACAGCCTTCGCGCAGGCCCTGAATCTGCGCTGACAAGTCAGCGGCATCCAGAATTTCGTTGCGTTGCTGGTAAATCACCTTGCGCTGGTCGTTGGCAACGTCGTCGTATTCGAGCAACTGTTTGCGCATATCGAAATTGCGCGCCTCAACCTTGCGCTGGGCGCTTTCGATGCTACGGGTGACCATGCTGGCTTCAATCGCCTCACCCTCGGGCATCTTGAGCCGTTCCATGATGGCCTTGACCCGGTCACCGGCAAAAATCCGCATCAGCGCGTCGTCCAGGCTCAGGTAAAAGCGCGAGGAACCGGGGTCGCCCTGGCGGCCCGAGCGGCCACGCAGCTGGTTGTCGATACGACGTGACTCATGGCGCTCGGTGGCGATGATACGAAGGCCACCGAGTTTTGCGACCATCTCATGGTCTTGTGCCCACTGTGTGCGGGCTGCCTGGATTTGCTGCTCTTTCTGCCCGGCATCCAGGGTCTCGTCAGCCTCGATGGCTTCAATGGTTTTGCTGATGCTACCGCCCAGCACAATGTCGGTACCGCGCCCGGCCATGTTGGTGGCGATGGTGATCATCTTGGACCGACCGGCCTGCGCCACGATATCGGCTTCGCGGGCATGCTGCTTGGCGTTGAGCACCTGGTGCGGTAGTTTCTCTTTTTCCAGCAAATCGGAAATCAGCTCGGAATTCTCGATCGAGGTGGTGCCGACCAGCACCGGCTGGCCACGTTCATAACACTCGCGGATGTCCTTGATGGCGGCGTCGTACTTCTCTTGCGTGGTTTTGTAGACGCGGTCGAGCTGGTCGTCGCGGCGGCTGGGCTTGTTGGGTGGCATCACCACGGTTTCCAGGCCATAAATTTCCTGAAACTCGTAGGCTTCGGTGTCGGCCGTGCCGGTCATGCCTGCCAACTTGCCATACAGGCGGAAGTAGTTCTGGAAGGTGATCGAAGCCATGGTCTGGTTTTCTGGCTGGATCGCCACACCTTCCTTGGCTTCAACGGCCTGGTGCAAGCCTTCGCTCCAGCGGCGGCCAGTCATCAGGCGGCCAGTGAACTCGTCAACGATGGTCACCTCACCACCCTGTACCACATAGTGCTGGTCGCGGAAATACAGATGCTGTGCCCGCAACGCGGCGTACAGATGGTGCATCAAGGTGATGTTGGACGGGTCGTACAGGCTGGCGCCTTCGGGCAACATGCCGAGTTCAACCAGAATGCGTTCGGCATTTTCATGACCACGCTCGGTCAAGAACACCTGGCGGCTTTTTTCATCAAGCGTGAAGTCACCGATCTTGGTGATGCCCTCGCCAGTGCGCGGGTCAGCTTCGCCTTCTTGCTTTTCGAGTTGCGGCACGATGCGCTTGATGGCCTCGTACAGGTCCGTCTGGTCTTCGGACTGGCCGCTGATGATCAGCGGAGTGCGTGCTTCGTCGATCAGGATTGAGTCCACTTCGTCGACGATGGCGTAGTTCAGACCACGCTGCACACGATCGGCAGCCTCGTACACCATGTTGTCGCGCAGGTAGTCAAAACCGTACTCGTTGTTGGTGCCGTAGGTGATGTCGGCGTGGTAAGCCGCTTGTTTGTCCGCACGCTGCATGTTGGGCAGGTTGATGCCCACACTCAGGCCCAGGAAGTTGTACAACTTGCCCATCCATTGGGCGTCACGGTTGGCCAGGTAGTCGTTGACGGTGACCACATGCACCCCGTTGCCGCTCAAAGCATTCAGGTAGACCGGCAGCGTGGCGGTCAAGGTTTTACCTTCACCGGTGCCCATCTCAGAAATTTTGCCTTCGTGTAATGACATGCCGCCGAGCATCTGCACATCAAAATGGCGCATCTTCATGACCCGTTTGGAGCCTTCGCGCACCACCGCAAAAGCTTCTGGCAAGAGGTGGTCCAGGGACTCGCCCTGGCTGATACGTTGCTTGAATTCGTCGGTTTTGGCGCGCAAAGCCTCATCGGAGAGTTGCTCGTACCCGGCTTCCAGCGCGTTGATCTTGGTAACCGTGTGGCGGTATTTCTTGAGCAGGCGGTCATTGCGACTGCCGAAGATTTTGGTGAGGAAATTGGTGGCCATGAATGCGGTGCGCACCTTGTTCACCAATCACGGCAAACACGGCACACAGTCCTTTATTACGATCTAACTGAAATGGGGATAAGCAACGCCGTCACAAGCCTGATGAACAACAAACCTTGACAACAACGCCGACAATTTTAGCTTTGTGTCAGCGACTCGCTACAAAGCTTCACTTGGGAGAGGCACTTGCGGCCAAAGGCGCCGGTTTGGTGGCCGCATTGCCCAACGCAGCCACCGTCGCTGCGGGGGTTTGCGGGTGGACGGCCAAAAACTTCTGGGGGTCCTGCACGACACCCTGCACCCACACCTCGAAGTGCAGATGTGCGCCGGTGGAGCGGCCACTGGTGCCAACTTCGGCGATTTTTTGACCCCGCTTGACCAAGTCACCTTTTTTGACCAGCACCCTGGAGGCGTGTGCGTAACGCGTGACCAAGCCGCCACCATGGTCTATTTCCACCATGTTGCCGTACTCGGGGTGGTACTCTTGCGTCACAACCACACCGCCAGCTGCTGCCAGAATGGGTGTGCCAATTGCAGTCGCATAGTCCTGCCCGGTATGCATGGCGGAGCGCCCAGTGAACGGATCCAAACGCCAGCCAAAGCCAGAACCCAGCTCACCGACCGTGACGGGCCGCTGGGTCGGAATCGACATGCGCTTCATCTTGAGGTCAAACAGCTGGGACTCCAGCGTGGTCAGCACAGTGCTGCGCTGGGTGGCCAACTGCTCAAAACCGATCATGGCCGACTGCACTTCCTCCATGCTCAAGGCATGGGACGCCACCAGAGGTCCCCCGGAGCCAGTGGCAGGTTTGGTGACGGACACTGGCAGACCAGCCAAACCCGAGACGCGCTCCCCCAACGACTCTAACTGCTGGAGTTTGGCTTGCATTTCTCCCAATTGACGCGCCATCAGGTCCAGGTTTTCACGCAAAAACCGGTCACGCTGCGCAAGGTCGTCCTTAGTCACCAGCTTGACTAGGCTGCCGACCACCGGCCAGCCCTCCCGCGCACCTTTGAGGAACACCCAGTGATACAAACCTAGAGTGGTTAACATCAAGACGGTCCCAGCAAACACCACCGCCGTCGCCAATCGCACCCCTGTCAAGTTGACAACCCGTGATCGGGCTAGTCGGGCATCTGTAATGATCAATTGCATCCGTTACTCCATCCAAGCGCATGAACCTTCGCAGCCAACATCAATTTACCCTGCTCCAGGCCAGTGAAAACAATCCGGGGCTGGCCAAATTGATGGCCCAGCAGAAGGCATCGTTGTCCAGACTACAGGCCATTGAAGGGCTGATCCCTGCACCACTTCGACCGTTTGTCAAAAGCGGGCCGTTTGAAGATGGCGCCTGGTGCTTGATGCTGTCCAACAACACGACTGCGGCCAAATTGCGCCAACTGTTACCCACCTTCGAAGAAAAACTAAGGGCCAGTGGTCTCGATGTGAAGTCCATTCGGCTCAAAGTAAACCGTCAGCATTAAACAATAACATCGTTACCAACTGAGATCATTTTGGCATGTTGCTACTTCATCCAGTTTGATGTGAATACTCGAGCGGAAAAAGCATCGGGAACCACTGGGCTATCCACCAAACAAACAGGATGGAAACCCCCGTCATCACCAGCAGCCCCAATAGCCGAATCAACCACTTTTTGCCATAGTGAATCAGGAGGCGTCGCTGTGTGAAGCGTACCCCTTCTGCCTGACATCGTCGACAGATGTACTCCCCATAACGATTCTTATGGCAGTCTCTTCGTCGGACGGTTTCACCGCAGACAGAACATTTCCTCAACACTTCGCAAAGTCCCAACGAGCTATGTAATGGGCTTGCAACACACATTCAGGGCTAGGCTGATTGACCTGACCGAACCAGCGCTGTTTTGACGTGTGAGCAGCTGATCTACCAACAAAAAAAGCCTCCACATATTACTACGGGGAGGCTTTCTGAACTGTCTGATGGTGCCGATTATCGGATTCGAACTGATGACCTACCGCTTACAAGGCGGTTGCTCTACCAACTGAGCTAAATCGGCACGGGGCATAGTTTACACGAGCAAAAATGCCTGAAGCGTTATTTGATGCGGGTGAGCGTGGGGCGGGTGCTGGTTGTCGGCTTGGGTGACTCCGGCTCAGCAGTCGGCTCAGGCCGACTGATTTGAGGAAACGCCATGCCTTGCCCGTTTTCACGCGCAAAAATGGCGGTCACCTGATCCACCGGCACCATGATGTCTCTAGCCACACCTGAAAAGCGGGCCTTGAAGACAATGTAGTCATTGCCAAGTTGCAAACCCGTGGTGGCGGTCAAACCCACGTTCAGCACAATTTCGCCGTCTTTGACGTATTCAAGCGGCACCTGCACCGAGTGATTAACAGAGACTGTGATGTGCGGGGTGTAACCGTTGTCACAGCACCATTCGTGAATAGCCCGTATCAAATAAGGGCGAGTCGACGTGGACTCGATGTCATTCATCTCGCTCATCTATCACCTATTTGCGCATCACTTTTTCAGACGGGGTCAAAGCCTCGATATAAGCCGGGCGCGAAAAAATGCGTTCTGCATATTTCAGCAAAGGCGCCGCATTCTTGCTCAACTCAATACCGTAATAGTCCAGGCGCCACAGCAGCGGCGCAATGGCCACGTCCAGCATGGAAAAACCGTCACCCAGCATAAACTTGTTTTTCAGGAACACAGGGGCCAACTGGGTCAGTCGATCACGGATATGGGCGCGGGCTTTTTCAAGGGCTTTTTCGTTGGCTTTGGCGGCACGCGACTCCAGTGTTGACACATGCGTGAACAATTCCTTCTCGAAATTCAACAGGAAAAGCCGAACCCGAGCGCGATCCACGGGGTCACCCGGCATCAGTTGTGGATGTGGAAAACGCTCATCAATGTATTCATTGATGATGTTGGACTCGTACAAAATCAGGTCACGCTCGACCAAAATCGGCACCTGTCCATAAGGGTTCATGACACTGATGTCTTCGGGCTTGTTATAGAGATCAACGTCCCGAATTTCAAAATCCATGCCTTTTTCAAACAGGACAAAGCGGCAGCGGTGAGAGTAAGGGCAGGTTGTTCCTGAATAAAGCACCATCATGGTGAAGGCTCCTAAAAAATAAAAAGAGCGGGGTGCAGCAAGCAGCCCCACTCTGAATTGTCAAGATCGCCTGCTAAGCGATCCAGAAAATGCGGACTGACTACTTAATGTCTTTCCAGAAAGACTTGTTCAAGCGCCAGGTGACAACTGTCAACCCAGCCAGAAAAATCAAGACCCAGATGCCCAGCTTCTTGCGGGTTGTTTGCGCCGGTTCACCCATCCACTGGAGATAGTTAACCAGATCACCCACCGTCTGATCGTACTGCTCTGTGGTCAAAGTACCGGGTGTGACCTGCTCGAAGCCCTTGAACACATGGGTTTTCTGCCCATGCACTTCAACCTCTTCGTAAACGGCCTTGCGGTCGCCTTGTAGCTCCCACAGGACATGAGGCATACCGACATTGGGGAACACAATGTTGTTCCACCCGGTCAGACTCGCGCCATCGCGGTAAAAGCCACGCAAATAGGTGTAGAGATAGTCCGCGCCACTGCCATTGGCACCAGCACGCGAACGGGCGATCACACTCAG
>WSSedL1CaDRAFT_10001817_pt1 | contig 11763 bp, 12 predicted proteins | sample WetSurSL1Cattail_FD_9464 | JGI IMG/M metagenome (IMG submission 9464)
CGCAAACCCGACGCCGCTCGCCAGCGACAGCGCCAGCAGGCCGCACACCATGGGCGACAGCCAGCCGCGGTCGGGCGCTTCCTTGAGAGCAATTTCCAGCGCGGCAAGCGCCAATGCCATGAACGCAATCGACAGGATGTCGAGCGAGCGAACCTCGCGGAGCGCTGGTTTTTCCACCGGCAGCAGCCACACCGTCGCCACGGCCGACAGAATTCCCGGCACAACGTTGATGAGAAACAGCCAATGCCAGCTATAGGTCTCGGTGATCCAGCCCCCGACAATTGGACCTACGGTAGGAGCGAGCACNGCCAGNACACCGCCGATCGTGGTGGCGATACCCTGCAGCCGCGGCGGAAACAGCACAAACACGGCGGTGAACACCGCCGGNATCAACGTCCCGCCCGAGAAGCCCTGCACCACCCGCCACCCCATCAGCATGGCAAAGCTGGTGCTGACCGCACAGCCGATNGACGCCAGCGTGAAAATCGAGACGGTGATGATGAACATCCAGCGCATGGTCAGCAGCCGGGTCAGAAANCCCGTCAGCGGAATCGCGATGACTTCGGCGACGAGATAGGCGGTCTGGAGCCAGCTCATCTGGTCGCGCGCGATGCCGAGGGCGCCCTGGATGGTCGGCAGCGAGGTGGCGACTACCTGTATATCGAGGATCGCCATGAACATGCCGACGCACATCATGGCAAAACCGGCCCAAGTGGCGAGCGGGACCTTATCCTCGTCGCTAGGTATTGGACGCTCCTTTGAGGGCGGCGTTTTCAGCGGAAATGCGGATGTACAGAACAATGCCGTTCAGGATCGAAAACGCCACGGCATAGAGCGGCAGCCCAAAGACGAGCGGCAGCACCGCGATCTCGCCAGCGACCACCGTATAATTGGGATGTTTCAGAAAGCGATAAGGACCGTTCGTCACCAAGGGCGCTCCCGGCAGGATGATGATACGGGTTGTCCAGCACGGCCCCAAGGTGGCCAATACCCATACCCGCAGAACCTGGAGCGCGGCGAATAGCGCCAGCCATGCCCATTCGATCGGGCGATTCCAAGCGATCAGCCACAAGCCTCCGAGCCATATCGCATGCAGCGCGACGACCAGCCGGTAGTGTTCGGGCGCGAATTCCACGGCACCTTGGCCGATGAGCTGCGCGGTGTTGCGCCTCGCCAGAACCAGTTCCGCCAACCGTTCGGCGGTGACGAAGCCAAGCAGGAGNATAGCGCCGATCAAGCGGCGCGCTTCAGCGCGACGCAGCTTGCGCTGAACCCAGGNCCCATCGCCGTCACCACCGCGCGCGACGGCAGACCCTTTTGCAGCATGCGGTCGAGCACAAANAGCACCGTCGGCGCCGACATGTTGCCGTATTCACGCAGGATCTCGCGTTCATGGTCGAGGCCGCCCTGCGGGATNCCCAAGGCCTGCTCCAGCGCAACAACGACTTTGGTGCCACCGGGATGGCAAACAAAGCGATCCACCTCATCCATCCGGATTTTGGCGCGCTCAAGAATTCCCGCCACCGCCGGTCCCATATTGGCCTCGGCAAACGACGGGATCGCCTGCGCGAAAATCACTTCAAAGCCCTCGCCATCCAGATCCCAGCCCATGATATCGAGCGTATTTGGCCAGCTATGTTCGCCGGCCGCTTCCACTTCGGCGATCCCCCCCGCGCCGGCGCGCAAGATGCACGCGGCGGCGCCATCCCCGAACAGGGCACAGGCGACGATGCCCGCCTTGGTGAGTTGATCCATGCGAAACGCGAGCGTGCAAAGCTCCACCACAACCAAGAGGACGTTGCAGCCGGGTTGCGCCCTGGCCAAGCGCGCCGCAATCGCGAAGCCGGAGACGCCGCCCGCACAGCCCAGGCCAAACACTGGAACCCGCTGGATGTCGTCACGAAATCCCATCGCTTGGGCGGCCCGCGCCTCCAGACTTGGCGTCGCAATGCCAGTGGACGAGACGGTGACGACAACATCAATCTCGTCCGCATCGAGCCCAGCTGCGTCGAGTGCCTTGTTGGCGGCCTCGATGAACAAGCCCTGCGCAACGTCAAGATACACTGCCGTTCTTTCCTTCCAGCCGTGTGGCTTGGCGTACCATTCGATCGGCTGGGCCGCGTGCCGCTTGTGGATTCCGGCCGTCAAGAACACCGGCGCCATGCGATCGAAGGCGGCATAGCGCTTGCCGAACATCTCCCGGGCAGCCACTGCAACATCTTCCTGATACAGGATGTGCGCAGGCACCGCGGTTGCGAGCGAAACCAGCTTTGCTGTTTGGTTCAAGTGGTAGCCTCTCGCGGTCGGAAAGAACCGGCTGTTGCTGTAATGACAAAACGAGCGCGTCGCCGCGCGGCGGTTGACCGTGACATAAGCGGAAGCTTCTGGCTACCGCCGGCTGGCCACACCGACGATCGCGCCGAGAAGCGCGCCGGCGCCGATCGACCAAGCGAGCGCGGAAAGCGGCTGGGCGCGTATCGACTTGCGCGCCGACTCCAGATTGCCGCTTGCCCAATCGTCCACATCATGGACGGCGTGCGCGGCCGTTTCTTCGGCGAGACGGTAAGCGCCGTGCGCCACATCTTCGGCCTTACGCAGGGCGAGATGGACGCGATTGTCCGCAATACCCTCGACATCGCCGGCAACTTTCTTCATGTCGCCTTCCAATGTCTCGAGTTCCGAGCGCAACGCGCCCAAGCGTGAGTCCAATTTGTCGGCGTTTTTTTTGGTACGGTCAGCCATGGGTCTTTTCCATTCGTTTGGGGTTGATTGATGTGGTCAGCCTGCGGGTCACCACCGGCTGATGATCGGCAAAACGTTCTGGCGTGTGTTGCACTAACGGCGCCCGTGGCCCGTCAGCGGATTTCGGCGTACACGCGAAGCGCAAACGCGTGGCGCGGTCTAGGATCGTTCACCCATATGGCGACGAAGCATCGATCGCATCGGCGGGCGGCCTTCAGGCCGTTGTAGTTCATCATCCTCATCGTCATCGTCGTCTACGCCACGAGCTTTCATACTGCGGCTCCGTGACGACGCGCTTTCTCCTCCTGCAACGCACAATTTGGAGGCGATATCGAGCATTTGAGGGCTACGGTGTTGATCGCTTTTGTTCACAGAGACCTCCACAAAAAATGCCAAGCACGGGCTGCCGGAGAAAGGAACACCACGCCGGACGCAGACACCGCGCAGGCGACCGTCCTCCAAAACATGTCATTTGCCAAATCGGGCGTGAAGGCTCGGAATATACTCAGCGCATGATGAGGCGGGGGACTCCGCAAACCATGATAGCCTTCACTTACCTAAAGATAGGAAAACCTGCGCGGACGGTCGCCCGCGCAGCTTGAAATTCAAGGCGTATGCTTCAGACTGATCGAACCGATACCTGCAGCCACATTCAGGCCCTTGTTGCCCGACACGCTGAGCGGCTGCAGCGAGAACGCTTTGTCGAAGCCGCCGACCAACACATTTGCGCCGACGCCGACACCGGCGGTAGCACCCGCGCTGACACCAACATAATCGCCATCCAGTGCACCTGGGCGCACATCGGACGTCGGCGCCACGACTTCCCAAACCAGCACACCGCCCTCGGTATAACCGATGTCGACGCCGAACTTGGAAATTGAGCCCGTATAGTGAACGGCTTTCTTGTCGTTCTGACGGAAAACGCAGCGCAGATCCTTGGTGGACCCGAAGACAAATCCCCAGCCGCTGGCGACGCCACACGTCAATTCACCAACCTTTACGCCATGCGTAGCGGCCTCAGCCGAACCTGCAAATGCGAACGCACCGAGCATTGTGGCGCTCAACATCAAACAGCGGATTGACTTTTTCATCAAAGAACTCCTGTTTCGTCAAATTGGCATAGGGGCCGGGATGACCCGTATGTATTGCGATCCGCACGTCTAAAGCGCGCGCGATCAATGCAGATGGACAGCGCAGTGCTTACGCCAGACGTGGCGCGCTGCCGGCGGATGGAATATGCGTGACACCTGCGCTGGCGGCCGTCTTGCCGGCGGTATCGAGGATCTCAAGGAACGGCTTGATGATGTCGATCGGCATCGGGAAGATCACCGTGGAATTCTGTTCGGCGCCGATCTCCGTCAGAGTCTGCAGGTAGCGGAGCTGCATCGCAGCCGGATTGCTGCCGAGAATCTTGGCGGCATTGACCAGCGTTTGCGACGCTTGGAATTCGGCCTCCGCATGGATGACCTTGGCGCGCCGGTCGCGCTCGGCCTCGGCCTGCTTGGCAATGGCCCGCACCATGTTTTCCGTGAGCTCGACGGTTCTGATCTCGACGTTGCTGACCTTAATTCCCCAGGTTTCGGTCTGGGCGTCCAGAATGCTTTGCACGTCGGTGCTGAGTTTTTTCCGTTCGGACAGCATCTCATCGAGTTCATGCTGGCCGAGCACGGCGCGCAAGGTTGTCTGCGCCAGCATGTTTGTGGCGGGAAGATACTGCTGAACCTGGATGATCGCGTGTTCCGGATTGACGACGTTGAAGTAGAGCACCGCGTCCACCTTCATCGAAACGTTGTCGCGCGAAATAACGTCCTGGCTCGGTATTTCGATGACTTGAATGCGCAAATCCACGCGCACCATTTCCTGGATGAAGGGAATAAGAAGCACCAGGCCGGGACCCTTAACCTTCTGAAAGCGCCCCAGTGTGAAGACCACGGCACGCTCGTATTCGCGTAAGATCTTGACGCCCATCGTCGCCAAGACAAACGCCACGACCACCACGACCGGAACGACGAATACAGAGGATGACATGGCATTGCTCCCTTCAGAGGGCAGTTGCAGAGTCACCGCAACATACAAAACGACGCTGCCGAAGTGCTTCATTCGAACACACTCGGCATGTACCGCGTCTGGCTAGCGAGGCTTAAGCGCAAAATGGCAGCCGACAAGATATGGGAACAGGCTCGGAAACTACTCAACCGTTCTGCAGCGGCCGATATTTTCCAGCGCGTTCATGCTGACCTTAAGGAAAGTTGGAGGGGACGTTGTTCCGCCAGCTCCGGGGAAACATCCAAAATCGTATAGCCGAGACGCTCCAGGTGGCGAATGTGCGCTACCGCCGAGGATTCCGTTTGAACGACCATCTTGGTTACGCTGTGGGCCGTTTCGGGGCGCCGGTATCGAATGGTGTATGCCATGCAGACCTCAACGTTGTTTGCAGTCCTCAATCCTACGGGACACAACACGCTCGCTGGCCTGATGGTTCGCATGCATCTGGGGCGAAGTGCGAATCCTGGCACCGCCTACAATTTGCAGACAGGATCGGAATCTACTCAGGCCGGTGCGTCCAGCTTCCCGCTAGTCAACTCCTAGAAAAATCCTCCGTTTCACGGGTACCGCGGGCTTCAAGCATACCTTCAAACCGATTTGAGTAATTTCCGACGCTACCGTCGGCCGGCGCGCCTCCTATGCTGATGGCGTGGCGCAGTCCGACGCAATGCGGCGCGAGACTCTTGCCGGTTTGGCAATCAGGAGAATATTGTGAGTGTTATGAACCCTGTTCGCGAGGCTGTCCGCCGTATTCGGGTCGAGCATACGCTCGAAGCCCATTGGCGGCTGTTTCTGTTCGAAGGCATCGGACTTATCGCGCTGGGCATTGCGGCACTGATCCTGCCGCCGCTCGCCAGCATCGGGATTGCCGTCATCATCGGCTGGCTGCTCATTTTTGGCGGCGTCTTCGGGCTTTTGACCACGCTTGTCGGCCGCCATGCTCCTGGTTTCCGGTGGTCGCTGGCGTCGTCGCTCATCGCCATCATTGCCGGTGTGCTGTTGTTCGGCTGGCCAGCGGTCGGGGCCTTGTCGCTGACCATGATCCTGACGGTGTTTCTGCTGGCCGATGGCCTCGCCACACTCATGATGGCGCTGGAATATCGCCGGGCGCTGCACAGCCGATGGGGCTGGCTATTGGTCAATGGCGTGCTCGATCTCGTCTTGGCCACCATCATTCTCGTTGCTCTGCCCGCGTCGGCGTTGTGGGCGGTCGGGATCATTGTCGGCATCGATCTGGTGTTCGGCGGAACGTCTCTGGTTGCGCTTTCGCTGGCCGCTCACCGCAAGGCGATGGCCGCTTAGATTGGACGATCCCTACAAAACCCTTGGCGTCGCCAAAGACGCCAGCCAGGCCGACATTCGCCGGGCTTACCGCAAGCTGGCCAAGAAGCATCATCCCGACCTCAACCCCGGCAATGCCAAAGCCGAGGACATCTTCAAGCGCGTCTCGGCCGCCAACGAGCTGCTGTCCGATGCCAAAACGCGCGGCCAATTCGACCGCGGCGAGATCGACGCCGCCGGGCACGAGCGCGCCCCCGAGCCCGATTATCGCAACCATGCCGAAGGCGACGCCGGCCGCCGCTACAGCCGTGCAGGCGCGGGCGGCTGGAGCGACGAAGAGTTCGGCGACCTTTTCAGCTCCATGTTCAACGGTGCCGGGCGCGCCGGTCCGCCACGGCCCACTCGCGGCCAGGATGAACACTATGCATTACAAACAAGTTTCCTCGATGCCGTCAATGGCACCACCAGCCGGTTGACGCTGCCGGACGGGCGCACGCTGGATGTCAAAATTCCTCCGGGGTCGGCGGACGGCCAGACACTGCGGCTGCACGATCAGGGCGAACCGGGCCAGAACGGCGGCCCGCGCGGCGACGCGCTGATCGAAATTCACGTCGCGCCGCATCCCTTCTTCACCCGCGAGGGCCAAGACATCCGCCTCGAACTGCCGGTGACACTGGCCGAAGCGGTGCTGGGCGGCCCGGTGGAAGTGCCGACGCCCGCCGGTCCGGTGCGTATGACGATTGCGCCGGGCTCCGACAGCGGCACCCAATTCCGGCTGCGCGGCCGGGGCGTTCCGGCCCATGGCGGCCTCACCGCGGGCCAGCTTTATGCCAAATTGCGCGTCGTGATCGGCCCGCCCGATGCGGCGCTCACCGACTTCCTGCGCGCCTGGAAGCCCGAGCATCCGGTCAGCCCCCGGCAAGCGCCAAGCAAGTGACGGAGAAACCCAAGTGATGAATATCGAAATCGTCGTCGCCCAAGTGCCCGGCTTGCAACGCCCGGATCTGGAGCGCTGGGTTGCCAACGAATGGGTCAAGCCCGACCAGCACGACGGCGAATACGAATTCTACGATATCGATGTCGCCCGCGCCCGGCTCATTCGCGATCTGCGCGACGAGATGGAGGTCAACGAGGCGGCGCTGCCGGTGGTGCTGTCGCTGCTCGATCAACTGTACGACCTGCGCCGCCGCATGCACGAGATCAGCGACGCCATCGACCATACCGTGCCCGAGGAGGTGCGCCAGAAGCTGGCCGCGCACCTGGCCAAGCGCGGAGGCTAGACGGCGAAGGCGAAACGAACGGACACGGGCGCGAACGCTTCGGACATATAATTGTCCAACGGAAATTTGCGCTCCCCCCTCCCCCCCACCTTTTCTACCCTCTGCCCGAGCCTGCCAGAATCGAATTCGAATCCTTCCAAACTGATCCGAACCCGTTGCACCACAAACAAAATCAACGCGCTACCAGAGCCGGTTCAGGACGCACCGAAGCGCTCCGGTCACAACACGCGCAACCGATACTCAATCCCAGATGCACAAGCCAAACAGCGGGCGTGCGCGGCACGCCAATTCTTATATGTAGGGACGATTTGTGGAACGGCAAGCGGGGCGGCTCAGACCGCGTTCAACCGCGCCATCTCAGCATCGAATTCCAGACACAACTGCGCGGCTTCATCCTTCGGCAGCCAGTTGGACATCTGCGGAAACACGACTTGGTAAAAGCCGACGTCGTCTTCCGTCCATGGCATGATCTTGGCGGCGCGCAACTCGGCTAACAACCCCAGCATCTCAGCCCGCACCTCTTCCGGATCGGCACTGACGCCCTGCGACGGACGGTCCTCGAACGTCTCCGGCTGTTCGTCCGGGATGAAGAGGTCTGGCTGGCGGCGTGAGGGCATCAGATACCACCAATTTCTAGTCAGATATAATGTCCTGCGAAGCCCAAATCGGCCAAAGACCCAGCGGTATGCAAACGGAACCCGAGCTCATGTCGGCTGCCAATATTGCACATTGATTTCATGTTGTTGACTTTATGAAATCAATGTGCAATTCTACTTCCAATGGAGGGCCCCCATGGCGGAAGTTGTCTATCTTCACGCGCAACCGCAACAGGTTGTTGAGTTTCTGAGGATCGGTTCCAACTCCCACCGGCAGTTAGAACATTTGCTTGCTGCTGGGCAGCTCCCACTCACGCGATTTGTAGTGGATGCAGGCTCCTTCGATCAGCAAAAAGAGTTGATCGCAGGGCTTAAACAAGCGGGACGAGAAATCGTACTCGATACAAACGTTGCGGAACTTTCTGTCATCGGACGATTTCGGGGGACTGCAAGCAAAGCGCTTTGGGCTGATCCCGACAGCGTTCTGACTGAAGCTCACTTCCGCAGAGGTGTAAACGAGTTCGACGTAATTGGTCGAATTGCGCGGTTTTGCGTAATGCAAGGCGTCACTCGGGTCCTCGCACCAACACATTTGCTGGAAAATGCTGTTGACCCTTGGCTGACCACTGACATTGCGTCGAGTGAATTACTCCGAAATGCGCTCGACATCGAGGGAGGGAAGGACATCGCAATTGACTACCCCCTCATGATTCTGAACGCGACACTCACTGATGCAGCACAGCGGCGACAGCTAATTCAACAAATCGCAGATACTACATGCGATAGTATTTGGTTACGCGTTTCTGGCTTTGGAGCTGAAGCAACTGGCGTTGGCATCTGCAAGTATATTTCCGCTGCTCAGGAGTTTCACGTTCTTGGAAAACCTATGATCGCCGACGGCGTGGGCGGACTTTGCGGCCTTGCCATCGCGGCCTTCGGTGCGACATGCGGTGTCACTCACGGTGTTGCAGAGAAAGAACGGTTCGACACCGGAAGTTGGCATAAACCACCAACGGGAGGCGGCGGTGGCGGCGGTTACTCGGTCTTGTTGCCTGGCATCGATCGCTTGCTCAAAAAGGAGGACGCCGAAGCTCTCATCGCAGCACCGAGCGGAAGACGGCTGCTTTCCTGCAATAATCGCGCGTGCTGTCCTCACGGGTTCGAAGACACTGTAAAAAATCCCAAAGCCCACTACCTGCGTCAGCGAGCGGCCCAGTACAGCACCTTATCGACTGTTCCTGACCAACGCCGCATTAGTCATTTCCTTACCGGCGAAATGGCTCAAGCTGACCGTACCGCCCGACAGATTGCAAAACTTAAACTGACGTCGTCTGAGTTGATAAAAGTCGTGGAGAAAAATACTAAACGACTGGAACGCATGAGGGACGTATTGGAAAATCTCGAGCAAACATCTACTACCGCAACACGCTCTGTTGCGTTCCCTCTTCCCAAGGGATCTGGGCGTGTATCTAGAAAAGGTCTCCAGTAATTATGTCCACGGCTGTTAGCAAAATTCTTGATCAACTACGGGACGATGGGGGTCTGCAAGGGAAAGATATTGCCAATATTGTATCTGTGTCGCCTGCGACGGTGTCTAGATGGTCCAGCGGCAAGGCAACTCCAGACCTTCGTACGCAGACGGTCATTGCCGAGTTGCGGTACGTGGTAGACAGGCTCGCAGAATTCTACACTCCAGATGAAAGCAGATTGTGGTTACACACCCCACATCAATTGCTAAGCGGCGAGCGAGCAATTGACCTGATTAATGTTGGACGCACTCAAGAAGTTTTGGGTATTATTGAAGCTTTAGATGCGGGGGCATACACGTAAGCATGCCTGCGATCAAAAAGCCGCGCGATTTACGTCTGCTAGACGCACTGGACGCGCAAACACGTGAGACGTTCGCGCTCCCAGTGTGGCGCGTAGTTCGAGTAGGCCGAGATCCACTTGCCGGCGTTCCTTCACGAAGCCGCTGGTGCGATGGCACCTTTGAAGTAATTTATGCGTCACTGTCGAGAGATACAGCGTTAGCCGAAATCTATGCATTGCTCGGCATGCAACCTGTCTTTCCCACAAAGGTAGATTTTGTAGCCCACAAGATTCGCATAAATTGCACGAAGGCTGCTCGATTGGATACCTTTGATCGGCTCGCGATATTCGGCATTGATAAGAATAGCTATGCGGACAGAAATTACACACAAACCCAGGCTGTCGCCGATGCAGCTTACTTCTTGGGATTTGATAGTCTCATTGTCCCTAGTGCAAGGCACGAAGGACAAAACGTGGTCTATTTCTCCAATCACATCTCGCCGAGTGAGACGCAGATCATCGGAACAGATGCTTTGCCGATTGACTGGCTGGAATGGCGGAAAAGCAGATCACAGGGCAAGCTCTGAATAATTGTCACGATTGGAACAGGCTACTGGCGGGACACGAACGCAACAAGTCCCCTAACCCCCTGGACCCGCTAGCATTCTGCCCTCTCGCCTGCTATGGTTTCGCACTTGAGTCTGGGGTTCTCCATCTCAAGGAAATCAAAGGCTTACCGGCTCCTGTGGGGGGGCGGTTCGGGGGGCCTGACGGTTATCACGGTGCAAAGCACCCTTTCCGGTGCACACGGGCGGCAGATATGAAGATCAACGTCGAACGCGGAGCCTTTCTTAAGGCGCTGAGTCACGTCCAAAGCGTCGTCGAGCGGCGCAATACCATTCCAATCCTTTCCAACGTCATGGTCGAAGCGGCTAAGGGCGCGGTGAAGCTCACCGCCACCGATCTCGATATCGAGATTGTCGAAGCGCTGCCGGCCGACGTGCTGCGCAACGGCGCCGCCACGGCGCCCGCCCACATGCTGTATGACATCGTCCGCAAGCTGCCAGACGGCGCCCAGGTGCAAGTCGAGCTGATGCCTGGCGACGCGGGCCGCTTGCAGGTTTCGGCCGGGACCGTGCGGTTCGAACTCGCCTGCCTGCCCAAGGAAGATTTCCCGCAGATGGCGGCGGGCGCCCTGCCTCACAAATTCCGCCTTGCGGCCGACGATCTGAAGCGCCTGATCGACAAGACGCGCTTTGCGATTTCGACCGAAGAGACGCGGTTCTATCTCAACGGCATTTACGTCCACGCCGCCAAAGACGGCAAAGCCCCGGTGCTGCGCGCGGTGGCGACCGACGGCCATCGCCTGGCGCGCTATGAGCTGGAGCTGCCCGAAGGCGCCAGCGACATGCCGGGCGTGATCATCCCGAGGAAGACCATTGCCGAGCTGCGCCGCCTGCTCGACGACGCCGACGGCGGCATCGAAATCGCACTGTCGGATACCAAGATCCAATTCGCCTTCAACGGCGTCGATCTGACCTCGAAACTGATCGACGGCACCTTCCCCGATTACCAACGCGTTATTCCGAGCGGCAACGACAAGGCGCTGTCGTTGGAAGCCAAGGAATTCGGGCTGGCGGTCGACCGGGTGTCGACGATTTCGGCCGACAAGACCCGCGCGGTGAAGCTGGTCATCGACAAGGACAAGGTGACGCTGACGGTGGTCAATCCCGAAAGCGGCACGGCGACGGAAGAACTGGCGGCCAATTATTCCGCCACCCCGATCGAGATCGGCTTCAACGCGAAGTATGTGCTGGATGTCACCGGCCAGATCGAGGGCAAATCGGTGCGGTTCCTGCTGTCGGATGCAGGCTCGCCCACCGTCATCGAGGACACCGACGACCCCCGCACGCTGTATGTCCTCATGCCCATGCGGGTGTGATGGCCGAGCCCACGTTTTCCTCCCCCGTTTACGGGGGAGGTGCCGAACGAAGTGAGGCGGAGGGGGG
>WSSedL1CaDRAFT_10001818_pt1 | contig 11757 bp, 11 predicted proteins | sample WetSurSL1Cattail_FD_9464 | JGI IMG/M metagenome (IMG submission 9464)
GGCTGCGTCCTGACCTTCTTGAGCAGGCCCGGCAAGCCGGTCTGCTGAGTGCTGAAGATGAAGCCTTGCTGGTCACGCTATAATGGAAGGCTAACCGATCCTCTGTGGGGCCGCTCAAGCGCTTTAAGCCTTGGGCCTGTATCAATCCTGATGCTGGTGCTTGCAAGATCATTTGAGGTCTTTTATGAATCTGATTCAAATCCTTGAGCAAGAAGAAATTGCTCGTCTGAACAAGACAGTGCCAGACTTTGGCCCTGGTGACACCGTGGTGGTCAGCCTGAACGTGGTTGAAGGTACGCGCAAACGTCTGCAGGCCTACGAAGGTGTGGTGATTGCCAAGCGCAACCGCGGTCTCAACAGCGGCTTCACCGTTCGCAAGATTTCCAGCGGTGAAGGTGTCGAACGTACCTTCCAAACCTACAGCCCGCTGATCGCCAGCATCGAAGTCAAGCGCCGTGGTGACGTGCGTCGTGCCAAGCTGTACTACCTGCGTGATCGCAGCGGTAAGTCGGCACGTATCAAAGAAAAATTGCCAGCCCGCAAGGTGGCAGTTGTGGCTGCATAAGGCGACACGTGCCCCCAGAAAAACCGCCTACTGGTGACAGTGGCGGTTTTTTTACGCCTGTGCTTTGTTGCCTGTCATGACACAGACGCCTTTGCAGACGATGGACCCGCGCTTGGTGCCGGTGATGCAAGTGGACACCCATTTACCTCCTGTGCCTTACGTCAACCTGCGGCCTGACGCATTGCGGCAGCGCTTTCTGGCGCCTCCGGTGTGGCAACCGGAGCTGGTGGCTGAAAAAAAGTTCATGGACCGCACCCCGATGCACGCAGCGGTGCTGATCCCCATCGTGATGCATAAGATGCCCACGGTGTTGTTGACCCAGCGCACCGCACACTTGTCAACCCATGCTGGACAGATTGCATTTCCAGGTGGCAAGCTCGACCCAGAAGATGTGGATGCCACCGCCGCCGCCCGACGCGAGGCATATGAAGAAGTTGGGCTGGAGCCAGACTGGTTGGAGGTGCTTGGACAATTGCCGCTTTACACCACCGGCTCCGCGTTTTTGGTGACCCCGGTGGTGGCGCTGTTGCGACCCGGCCTCACGTTGTTACCCAATGCCGATGAGGTGTCTGATGTGTTTGAGGTGCCGCTCGCCTTTCTGATGAACCCCGCCAACCATCGCCACCATCAGGTGCTGTGGCAGGGAGTTTTGCGTCAGTGGTTGTCCATGCCTTACCACGACGGATTGAAGGAACGTTTCATTTGGGGTGCCACGGCAGGCATGCTGCGTAACTTTTACCGGTTTTTGAGTGCCTGAGGCCAGTGTCTGCAAGATGCAGCCGCTATGATCATTGCATGAGCTTCATCTCGGTGCTTTTTGCCTTGTTGTTGGAACAAGCCCGGCCCTTAGGTCGGGGTAACCCCGTCCATATGGTCATGCGGTCATGGGTGCGCTGGTGCGCGCGCATGCTTGATGCGGGCAAACCGGTGCATGGCTGGTTGCTTTGGAGTGTGGCGGTAGGCGGCCCTGCGCTGGCCGCGCTGCTGATCTACTGGTTGTTGGGATTTTTTGTCAACTGGGCGCTGGCGGTGTTGTGGAGTGCCTTGGTGCTGTACACCTCGCTCGGGTTTCGCCAGTTCAGTTTCCACTTTACCCAGATCCGTGATGCGTTGGCTGAAGGCGACGATGTCCTGGCTCGGCGTCTGTTTGCCGATTGGCAACACGTGGATACCAGCGATCTGCCACGCACTGAAATCATCGGCCATGTGATGGAGACTTCGGTGCTGGCGGCGCATCGGCACGTGTTTGGTGTGCTGGCCTGGTTTTCGTTGCTGGCGGCGCTGGGCCTGGGACCGACGGGCGCGGTGTTGTACCGTCTGGCCGAGTTTGTGGCTCGTTATTGGCAGCATCAAAGTGAGGCGCATCTTCAGCCGGTCAGCAGTGCGGCGCAAGACAACGCCCGCCAAGCTTGGGCACTGATCGACTGGCTGCCTGCCCGCGTGACGGCCACCAGCTTTGCCGTGGTGGGCAATTTTGAAGAAGCCATTGACAGCTGGCGGCGTTATGCCCAGCAGGGCCGCCCCAGCAACGATGGCCTGGTGCTGGCCGCTTTGGCCGGGGCCGTCAACATTGCTTTGCGCGGCACGGGTGCGCGTATTGGCCTACAGACCCAAACGCCCACGGTGTCGCAGGGAGAGGATATTTCTGCAGGTCGTCCCAGTCCCGAGTTGCAGCATCTGGCTGTTGTTGTCGGGCTGGTGTGGCGCACCGTGGTCATGTGGGTGCTGATGCTGGCCTTGTTGACGCTGGCCCGGCTGCTGGGCTAGTTTGTGAGTTAAATTGGCCTCTAGCCCTTATATGTAAAGGGCTAATGGCTATCTATTTTGAAGTAATTACTGATGTCCTCCTTTTACAGTCCGGTGTTGGAGCGGCTGGTGCCTTATGTGCCCGGTGAGCAACCCAAGATCGACCAGCTGGTCAAGCTCAATACCAACGAAAACCCCTACCCACCGTCACCCCGGGTGGTGGCCGCCATCAGCCAGGCGGCACAACAGGGCCTGCAGCTGTATCCCGACCCCGAATCCACCGCCTTGCGTCAGGTCATCGCCACACAGTTGGGGCTGGCCGAGCAGCATGTGTTTGTTGGCAACGGTTCGGACGAGGTGTTGGCACACGCGTTTTTTGCTTTCTTCCAGCAGAATAGCCCGCTGCTGATGCCCGACGTCAGCTACAGCTTCTACAAGGTGTACTGCGCGCTGTACAGCATCACCGCCCAGACCGTGCCATTACGCGACGGTCTGCGCTTGAACGTGGCTGACTATGCCGTCGCGTCCGATCAGTCTGCGGCCGGCGTGGTCATCGCCAACCCGAATGCGCCAACCGGCATCGGCTTGCCACTGGCCGACATTGAGCAACTGTTGCGGCTGCATCCCAAGTCGGTGGTGCTGGTGGACGAGGCCTATGTGGATTTTGGTGGCCAGAGTGCGGTAGCGCTGATCCCGCGCTACCCGAACCTGCTGGTGGTGCACACCCTGTCCAAATCGCGTTCACTGGCGGGCCTGCGTATTGGCTACGCCNGCGGCCAGGGCCATCTGATCGAGGCGCTGACGCGGGTCAAAAACAGCTTCAATTCCTACCCGCTGGATNGCCTGGCCGTTGCTGGTGGGGTGGCGGCGTTTGAAGATGCGGCTTATTTTGAACATACCCGCCAACAGGTGATGAGCAGCCGTGAGGGGCTGGTGCTGGCGCTGGAAGACCTGGGTTTTGAGGTCTTGCCCTCGCAAGCCAATTTTGTTTTTGCCCGGCACCCGTCGCATGATGCGGCTGGTCTGGCTGCTGGCCTGCGAGCGCACGGTGTGCTGGTGCGCCACTTCAAGTTGCCGCGCATTGACCAGTACCTGCGCATCAGCATCGGCACACCGCAGCAGTGTGATACTTTGCTGCAGGCACTGGCCCAGTTGCTGTAATTCCGTTTTCAAATTCTGCGTGCTGTTGCTTCGCCTGCTTGCGTGATAACGCGGCCCTCGGTATCAAGCCTGACATCCACGATCTGGAAACCGCATATGCACCGGGAACTGTGCCTCAATAACGCCGGATCTGTTTGAGTTCGGCGTACAGTTCGCTGTAAATTTTGTAGCGATTAACGCTTATGCCACCTGGGCTAGAGGCCGATTCGACTGCAGCCATCACACCACAACCGGGTTCGTGCAAATGGCTGCAGTTGTAGAACTTGCAGTGGTCCACATGGGGTTTGAGATCAGGCATATAGGCGGCCAACTGCGCCGGGTCGATGTGGTTCAGGCCAAATTCCTGAAAACCCGGTGAGTCCAGCAGCGCGGTGGTTTTGTTGCCATCGAGCCAATACCAGGTGGTGCTGGTGGTGGTGTGTTTGCCCGAATTCAACGCTTGGGACAACTCGCCAGTCTGCGCCAGGGCGCCCGGAATCAGGCTATTGATCAGGGTGCTTTTGCCGGCGCCTGAGGGGCCCAGCACCAGCGTGGTTTTGCCGGTCAGGCGGTGTAGCAGCTCGACCCGGTCAGTCTCAGACCTTTTGGCCATGGCCAGCGGCAACACGTCATAACCCATTTGCCTGTAAGGCGCCAACCAGGCCCAGGCGCGGCCAAAGGGCTCGGTCAAATCACTTTTGTTGAGCGCAATGATGGGGGTGATGTGTTGCTCTTCGGCGGCGATCAGCGCACGCGAGAGCTGGCTGCTGGAGAACTCGGGCTCGGCCGCAATCAGGATCAGCACCTGGTCCAGATTGGCGGCAAAGGACTTGGTTCGCACCTCGTCCTGGCGGTAAAACAGGTTGCGTCGGGGCTCGATCTTCTCGATGGTGCCTTCGTCCTGCGAGGCTTGCCACAACACCCGGTCACCCACCACGCCCTGACTTTTTTTGCCGCGCGAATGGCAGATGCGCCGCTCACCCGAGGCACTTTCGACCAGGAAATGACGGCCATAGTTGGCCACGATCAGGCCGGTCTGTAGATGGGGTGGCGCCATCAACTGGCGTCTGTCTCGGGCTGCAGACCGTCTACCCGTTTGGCGCAGGCAAAGTCCGCGGGCGAGATGCCGCCCACATCGTGGCTGCGCCAGCGCACCAGGCATTGGCGCGGCTGCACGATCAGTTCGGGGTGGTGGTCCTCGGCATGGGCGATGAAGGCCACTGCGTTAACAAAGGCCACGGTCTGGTAGTAGTTGGCAAAACCAAAGGGCTTCTCGATGGCCAGGCTGTCGCCGTCACCCGAGAGCCTCCAGCCCTCCAGTTTGGCCAAACTTGCTACTAGTTCAGTAGCTTTTAATGCCCGTATTGTATGGGTTACACGCATATTTCCTCACTAAGTTGGCGAGAGTGCTGGCGGTTTTGACGCGAGGCCTAGACAGGTGTTGGCAGCATCCGCGCCAGCCGTTCCGAGGCGCTGGGGTGCGAGTAATAAAACGCCACATACACTGGATCGGGCGTCAGCGTAGAGGCATTGTCCTCGTAAAGCTTGAGCAGTGCGGTGGACAGGTCCTGTCCGCTGGTCTGGCGTGTGGCGTAGGCGTCGGCCTCAAACTCGTGTTTGCGCGACAACTGGGCAAAGATGGGCGAGACAAAAAAGCTGAACACCGGCATCACCAACAAAAACAGCAGCAGCGCCAGCGCGTCATTGGGTGCGGCCACATTGGGCATCACGCCCAGACCGGTGTAAAACCAGGTTTGCGTGGCCAGCCAGCCGAGCAAGGCAAACCCGGCCAGACTCATGGCAAACATCAACACAATGCGTTTGATGATGTGTTTGTGCTTGAAGTGGCCCAGCTCATGTGCCAGCACCGCATCTACCTCGGCCGGGCTCAGCTTGGACAGCAAGGTGTCAAAAAACACCACCCGTTTGGCAGCGCCAAAGCCGGTGAAGTAGGCGTTGGCATGCGCACTGCGTTTGCTGCCGTCCATCACAAACAGGCCCTTGGCCGAAAAACCGCAGCGCCGCATCAGCGCGGTGACCCGCGCTTTGACGGTTTCGTCCTGCAGCGGGGTGAATTTGTTGAACAGCGGCGCAATCAGCGTGGGGTAGATCACCAGCAACAGCAGGTTAAAACCCATCCATACGCACCAGGCCCACAGCCACCACAAACCGCCGCTGGCGCCCATCATCCACAGAATCAGCGCGGCGATTGGCAGACCAATCAGCGCACCCATCAGGCTGCCCTTGACCATGTCCAGTAGCCAGAGCTTGAACGTCGTTTTGTTGAAGCCAAACTGTTCCTCCAGCACAAAGGTCTGGTAGAGCGACAGCGGCAAATCGATCAGGCCGCTGATCAGGGCAAAACACACCAGCAACGCCAGTTGCTGCAGCAAACCGGTGCCCAGCCAGGACACCAGTGACTGGTTCAGTGCCGACAGGCCGGTCAGCAGCGTCCAGCCCAGCAGCACAACAGCGCCGATCGCCATCTCAATCAGGCCTAGTTTTGCCTTGGCCAAGGTGTAGTCAGCGGCCTTCTGATGGGCAGCCAGCGTGATGGTCTGGGCAAAAGCAGTAGGGACCTGTTCGCGGTGTTGCGCCACATGGCGAATTTGCCGCGAACTCAGCCAGAATTTGAGCAACATGCCCAGCATCAGCACCGCAGCAAAAACCAAAGTGAAGCGCAAGGAGGGGTCAGAAAATAAGTTTGTGTTTTGCATGGCGGTGAAGTTTAGGTGATGGGCGACAATTTGCCCCATGCCTACCTCCCACGTCCCCACCTCTTCGCCGGTTGCCGAGTCAGCCACCCCCCTGCCTAAATCGGATCAAAACCTGGTCTGGCTCGACTGCGAGATGACCGGGCTCGACCCCGAGATCGATCGCATCATTGAAATTGCCGTCATCGTCACCGGCCCCAAGCTGGAGAACCGCACCGAAGGCCCGGTGCTGGTCGTTCATCAAAGTGAGGCACTGCTGGACGGTATGGACAAATGGAACAAAAGCACCCACGGCAAAAGCGGCCTGATCGACAAGGTGCGTGCCTCGACCTTGACCGAAGACGAAGCCCAGGCGCAGATCATCGCCTTTTTGAGCCACTATGTGCCCAAAGCCACCTCACCCATGTGTGGCAACAGCATCGGACAGGACCGGCGTTTCCTGGCCAAGTACTTGCCCAAGCTTGAAGTGTTTTTTCACTACCGCAACCTTGATGTCAGCACCCTCAAGGAGCTGTCCAAACGCTGGGCGCCCGAGGTCTACAAAAGCTTCAAAAAGAAACAGCGCCACACCGCTTTGGCCGATGTGCATGAGTCCATTGACGAGCTGGAGCACTATCGCGAACACTTCCTCAAATTCCCGGTTTGAGGGGCTGCTAGGTAAAAACCCGAACCTGTGTCATAATCACAGGCTGCGCTGCGATTGGCAGTGCAAATTTGTACATCTCCCAACATTCACCGGGCCCCATGCCAAGCTGCTTGCAGCGGGCGCTAATAAGGGCCCCCGGCGCTGAAGTTACTCAAACACTTGAGTCAGAGCTGGTTCCGTTTGATGGTTGATGTTTTTTAACCATAAACGGAGCTGCCGCACAACCTGCGGTGCTCGCGCATGAAAGAAATCCATGACTGACGCTACCTTAGCGACAGGCGACTTGTCGTCTGCCGAAAATTTGTCCACCGACCTGCATTTGATTGCCCACGATACGCCTGACGCCGCTGTGGCTGAAGAAGTGCTGGTTGAAGAAACTCTGGTCGAAGAACCCGAAGTACCCAACGGCTTTGTCACGCTGGGCCTGGCACCTGAGCTGATTCTGGCGGTGAAGGACCTGGGCTTTACCCAGCCCACCACCGTGCAGCTCAAGACCATTCCGCTGGCGTTGCAAGGCCACAGCGAAGGCGCCAAAGAAGCCCGTTTTGTTGACCTGATGGTCTCCAGCCAAACCGGCAGTGGCAAAACCGCAGCCTTTTTGCTGCCCGTGCTGCACACCTTGCTGACGCAAATGGCAGAGGCTGAAACCAAAGAACGCGAAGACTACCAACGCGCCGTGGCTGAAGCTGCTGCCAAGGGTGAAGCACCGCCCAAGCGTGCCAAGCGCAAAGACCCAACCAACCCGCGCCACTTCACCGCCCCGACCCCGGGCGCGTTGATTGTGTGCCCGACCCGCGAATTGGCCCAGCAAGTGGCCCACGACGCGATTGACTTGGTGCAACATTGCCGTGGCCTGCGCGTCGCCAACATCGTTGGTGGCATGCCTTACCAACTGCAAATTGCCAAGCTGCAAAACGCCAACCTGGTGGTGGCCACCCCGGGTCGTCTGCTGGACCTGCAACGCTCGATGCAGATCAAACTCGATCAGGTGCAGTTCCTGGTGGTGGACGAGGCTGACCGCATGCTCGACCTGGGCTTCTCGGACGACTTGGCTGAGATCAACCAGCTGACCATTGCGCGTAAACAAACCATGATGTTCAGCGCCACCTTTGCGCCGCGCATTCAGCAACTGGCCGCCCGCGTCATGCGCGAGCCACAACGCATCACCATCGACAGCCCGCAAGAAAAACACGCCAACATCAAGCAGGTGCTGTTCTGGGCCGACAACGCCCAGCACAAACGCAAGCTGCTGGACCACTGGCTGCGCGACACCACCATCAACCAGGCCATCGTGTTTGCCAGCACCCAAATCGAGTGTGACGGCCTGGCCAACGACCTGCAGCAAGACGGCTTTGACGCCGTAGCCCTGCACGGTGCCCTGAGCCAGGGCCTGCGAAATCGCCGCTTGATGGCGTTGCGCCAAGGCCAGGTGCAGATTCTGGTGGCTACCGATGTGGCGGCGCGTGGTATTGACGTGCCCACCATCACCCACGTGTTCAACTTTGGTCTGCCGATGAAGGCCGAGGATTACACCCACCGTATTGGCCGTACCGGCCGTGCTGGTCGCGATGGCTTGGCCATCACCTTTGCCGAGTTCCGTGACCGCCGCAAGATTTTTGACATCGAAGCCTACAGCCGCCAGCCGATCAAGGCCGAAGTGGTGCCGGGCTTGGAGCCGCAGCAACGCATGCCCGACTCGCGTCCCAGCGGTTTTGGTGGCCGTGACAACCGTGGTGGCAACGACCGCGACCGCAAGTTTGGCGGCGGTGGCCGTCCTGCCGGTGGTGGTTTTGGTGGCAACCGTGGCGGCTTTGGTGGCGACCGCGGTGGCTTCAACGACAACCGTAGCGGTTCTAATGACAGAAACGCCTCTGGCCCCCGTGTCGTGGGCGCAGATGGCTATCAAAACAATAGAGCCGGTGGCTTTGGCCAGCGTGACGAACGTCCAGCATCTGCCCCACGTGAAGGTTTCAGCTACGAGCGCAAAGGGGGTTTCAACGACCGCTTTGCCGGTAGCCGCGCCGGTGCACCCGCTCCGCGTGGTGACTTCGCGCCACGCGCTGACCTTGGCGACCGCAAACCGGCGTTTGGCAAACCCGCCTTCAGCAAGCCCGCTTTTGCCAAACCAGCAGGTGGTGGCAAGGTGTTTGTGCCGCGTGACGCCCAAAAGCGCTTCTCCAAGAACGACCGCTGATCCGTTCAGCTGAAATGAAAAGCCCGCAGCCTCATACGCTGCGGGCTTTTTTGTTTTGGTGCCTTGCATCGGCAGCGCGTCCTCTGGATGTCAGTTTGCGCAACATGTTGGCTGGCTTGTCGCCACCGATGCACTTGCTGGGTGCAAATTGGGTGCTGAGTGTGTGCGGGTGAGCCAAATACGCCGAGCACGCATGTCTGACAGGCCTCTGGCGGCTTGCTGACGTGTCGCTGTCGTTATGCTGTCGTTGTTTTTGGAGGGCGGTGGGTTGAAACTGAGGCCTCCGCAGCACAGAGGAATCCGGACATGTCAGTTCAAAAACTTCGTTTGAAACACGGTTGGTCACAACAACAGCTCGCTGACGCCAGCGGTTTGAGTGTGCGCACCGTGCAACGCATTGAGGCGGGTGACCCTGCCAGTACGGAATCTCTCAAATCTCTGGCTGCGGTTTTCGAGGTGGACTTTTCAACCCTGAACCCGGAGCCAGCCATGAACACAACAACCCTCAACCCAACCGAACAACAAGAAAAAGACGTTTTTGACCAGGTGCGCAAGCTGCGCGGCTTTTATTTACACCTGATGAAATATGTCATCGTGAATCTTGGCTTGCTGGCCATCAACCTGCTTTCCTCGCCTCACACGTTGTGGGTCGTCTGGGTGGCGCTGGGCTGGGGCTTGGGGTTGTTGTTACATGCCTTTCGGGTGTTTCGACCGGCCTGGATGCTGGGTCCGGACTGGGAAAAACGCGAAATTGAAAAACGGCTGGGACGGCCACTTTGACCTCCTGTACAGAGCGCTCTGCCCATGAAGTGCTTCTTTCGAGCGTGTTTGCTGGACCCTTTTTATGCGCCTTTGGCCTTAATGTAAGCGGCTAGCTTGACGTCCGAGGTAGCGATATGGTTCAACAGCCAATCGCTTAAGAACGACTCCAGCACCAAGTGGTCCAGTGTGTCATTGGCGATCCTGGCTGAGACTTCGCTCAGGCGCGAAATCAGGTCGTCGTGCTGGGTTTGATGCGTCGCCATCGCCGGGTAATTTAAACGCTTCATCAGCTGCTCTTCGTGGGCAAAGTGTTGGCGGGTGTACTGAAAAAGTGCCATGGCGCAGCCGGTCACCGTTACTTTGTCTTTGGCTGCAAGAACCGTGTTGACAAGTTTGAACAAATGTTGATGCTCAGCATCAATTTCGGCATGGCCAATTTTGTAGCTATCTTTCCATTCCAATGACATATGCCATCCACCTGTGTTGAGTTTCGCCGCCAGCCGGAGCGAGTCTAGGCGTTGGTTTTCGCACCGTATTGACAATGGTCAAGTTTGCTGACGCTCCGATGCCTTCGCACCGCGCTAGGGGCGTGTGGAAAATGTGGTGTGGGTGGTTGAAATGAGGTGCTCGACAATCTGCATGCGTCAGAACGTGTCGATGCCAACCAAGCCGTGCTTTGTCCCGGCGAAAACTCATTGGTGACCTGCAATAAAAACCTGGCCAACGTTATACCTATTGATGACGGTGTCTGGGCCAAGATCCAATCGCTCTGAATCCTAGAAAGTGATTTGCGCACTCGCGCATGTGTTCAACGCGTTGAGACACTGGTTTTATTTTGACCAAGTGTGTTGGTCCTACATAGCGCAACGAATTTGGCGAATGCAACACTGAGAGTCGGACAAAGGCGCACACTGCAAACAGAAAAGCGGAAAGACAAATGTCTTTCCGCTTTGAACGAGGCTATGCCGCGACTTCGGGTTCAAAGGAACCAGTGCATTGGCACCAGCACCAGAGCCGGGAAGAGCACTAGCAGTGCCAATACCAACAGTTCAGCGATCATGAACGGCATGACGCCGACGATGACCTCATCCATTTTGACCTTGGCAACCCCGCAAATCACGTTGAGCGTCGTGCCGACCGGGGGAGTGATCAAGCCGATAGCGTTGTTGATGACGAAGACGACGCCAAAGTAGACTGGGTCGATGCCAGCTTGCTTGATCACCGGAATCAATACCGGCGTCAAGATCAGGATGGTTGGCGTCATGTCCATCGCCGTACCGACCACCACCACCACGACCATGATCATTGCCATCAGCAGGATCTTGTTGTCCATGAATGGCGAGAGCAACTCCGCAAGTTGGCCGGGCAGGTCGGCAACGGTGATGAGCCACGCCGAAACCATGGCCGTGCCAGCCAGCAGCATGACCACCGCAGTGATCTTGCCAGCGTTGAGCAGCAGTCCGTAGAGATCAGCGAACTTGATTTCCTTGTAGATCACCATACCGACGAATAGCGCATAAACGGCGGCAACAACCGCCGCTTCGGTCGGCGTGAAGACTCCCATCTTGAGGCCGACAATGATGATCATTGGCATGATCAGCGCCCAGATGCCGTCAATCGCTGCGTGGCGGATTTCGGCAAAACTCTTGCGTGGACTGGCTTGCAGATTGTCCTTGCGAATCACCCATATCCAGGCCAGCAGGATGCTGATACCCATCATCAGGCCCGGAACGATACCGGCCATGAACAGCTTGGTGATCGACACCTGTGCCACCACACCGTACATGACGAAGGCGATGCTCGGCGGGATGACCGGCGCGATGATGCCGCCAGCGGCAATCAACCCGGCCGAACGTGGCACGCTGTAGCCGGCCTGTTTCATCATTGGGATCAGCAGCACGCCGATCGCCGCCGTGTCGGCGGCAGCCGAACCCGACAGACTCGCCATGATGATCGCTGCGAATACCGCGACGAAACCCAAACCACCACG
>WSSedL1CaDRAFT_10001819_pt1 | contig 11747 bp, 9 predicted proteins | sample WetSurSL1Cattail_FD_9464 | JGI IMG/M metagenome (IMG submission 9464)
AGGTAGCATCATGGCTCGAAGGATTTTTAAAAGGCAACGGAATGATCCTGATTTATGATAACAGGCTCTGGAATCTGTTATATTCATGGGTATCACTTCTACCCAAGCATGTATTTATGGAACTATTGCCATTGCTTCGCAGAACTTTCTCAAAATTTGAGTATGGTGAGCGAAAACAAATTGGAACCAAAGCAAAAAATGGTAAAGTAACTGAAAGCAAGACAAAATCCTTCGCGGCTTCGGATAGTTTTGACCACGAACGTGCTATGTCAATATTACCAATTATCAAACAACTTGCCGGAATGGCATAAGTAAATCGAAAAGATGGATAACGAAATAGAATCACATACGGATGAAGAAAGCCAAATGGAAAAGTGGCGTCTGATATTGGGAGGCGGGGAAGCCGATGGTACAGGGTACGCCCTTGCTGAAGACCTTATGCAGATCGATGCTTCATTAACCGCATTGTATGAATTTGAACGCACACAATCGTTTGATTATGGTGAAGAAAAAAGACGAGGCGGCCTTGAAGGTTCAAACCCCGGCATTGCAAGGTGGTTAGGCGACATCCGTAAATACTTCCCGATTTCTGTAGTCAATGTGATGCAAAACGACGCATTGAAACATCCGGAGCTTCAGAAAAAAATGATATTTGAACCCGAAATCCTCGAAAAAGCAGAGGCTGATGTTCATCTTATTGCAACGCTCATGGAACTGGGGAAGCTCATTCCGGCCAAAACCAGGGAAACAGCACGCAGGGTTGTTCAAAAAGTTGTTGACGACCTAATGACAAGACTAGAACAAAAAACCATTTCTACCTTAAACGGGGCATTGGACAAATCGTCGAGGAACCGACGTCCAAGGCATAGTGAAATTAACTGGGATGCCACCATTCGTAAGAACCTTAAACATTATCTGCCTGAATACAAAAGCATCATTCCCGAAGAAAGAATCGGATATGGACGAAAATCCAAAAAATCATTAAAAGATATCATTTTATGCATTGACCAAAGCGGTTCCATGGGCACATCCGTAGTCTATTCCGGTATATTCGGAGCGGTAATGTCATCACTACCCAATGTGAAAACCAAAATGGTTGTGTTTGATACGCAGGTAGTAGACCTCACAGAAGATTTAAAAGATCCTGTCGACCTGCTTTTTGGAGTTCAGCTTGGTGGGGGAACCGATATCAACCTGGCATTAAGTTACTGTCAGGATCTGGTTACAAAACCCAATGATACCATTCTGGTTTTAATAACTGATTTATATGAAGGAGGAAATGTTGAGGAAATGCTCCGTCGTGCAAAAGAATTGGTTGGCGCCGGAGTGCAGGTCATTTGCCTGTTGGCCTTAAACGATGACGGATGTCCGGCTTACGACCAAAAAAATGCAACAGAGCTAACCAAAAATGACATTCCGGTTTTTGCCTGCACTCCTGATCTCTTTCCTGAACTAATGTCCGCAGCCATCAAAAAACTTGACCTTAAGCAATGGGCCGGAGATCATGATGTGGTGCTGAAGGGATAACGTGGTAGAAAGCAGAAGACAGAGAACAGGAACTGAAAGTAGAAAAGCAGAAGACAGATAACAGAGAACAGAGAACAGAAAGTAGAAAGCAGGTAGGTCCGTATCCCCTCCTATTTTCCAGGAGGAGCCAGGGGTGGTCAAGATGGGAATGATTGTAGGTGTTGTCAATCGAGAATATTGATTGATTTAACAAAAAATCCAATTTTTTACATTAAAACCTTTATAAAACATTTTTGGGAAGTATTTTTCGTGACCATGTTTTTGCCCGTTTCATCGAACTTACTTTTGAATCGGGGTTTGATTCCAACGTTGTTTGCCAGGAGTTTTCAGGTTTATATTCTTCTTCCATTGTTTTTAAAACCTTGCCCGCAATAATTTTTGAATAAATAACCGTAACGCATTCCGTGTTGAGATTTGCACTGCGGGGGTCGAGATTAAAAGTTCCGATAACCGTTATATTTCCGTCAACTACCATGGATTTGGCATGAAGGCCAAATGTCGGTTGAAAATTTAACTTTTCCTGTAATGCCCCAGTCATGATTTTGAAACGTTCAGCAGCATCGGGACGAAACTCATAAATTTTGATCCCTGCTTTGAGTAAGGTTTTACGGTTGGATTGGTAACCGCTAAAAGCCTCCACATTATCGGTCGACGCCAGGCTATTGGTGAGTATTCTGATTTTTACACCCCGCTGAACCGCCTCGCGAAAAAGACTTTGCCCCATCTCAGTAGTAATCAAATAGGGCGATTGGATGTCTATTGAGTGTTTTGCTTTCTTCACCAGATCAATTAAAGCACTCGTAGAAATGCCTCCTCCTCCTAAACCATGTTTACCATCGTTTTTTCCGGGTATATCCGAAATAAATGCGACACTGTCAATCCATGTTAATTCTCCGATACTTGTAATATTTTGAAGAGTTGTTTGAAAACTATCAATTTTAGTGCGTATGTGAGGCCAGAAGTTATCGGGATTGCAGGCATATTGATGAAGTTTATCAAACCGATGCATATCTGTATCATTAACGGCAGTACCTGCTAATTGCGTTACTGCTATGGAATATGGGCTATTCCAAAATTTCTCAAAAGAAGAATGAACATCTGCAGATGCCTTACCCATTAGCAAAACATCCCTGTCTCTGAAATTGTATTCATGGTCATAGTCGAAATACTCATCGGCCAGATTACGACCTCCGGTAATCACTATCTTTCCATCTACGACAAATGTTTTGTTATGCATACGTTGATTCGCAGCCCGGTAGTCAGTGGCAAACTTCTTAACTTTGCCAAAAATATTCTTCCCAAGATTAACGCCCAGATTGTATATTTTGATGCTGATATTTTTATGCGAATCCAATGTCAGTATATCCTCCATTTTGGCATCCACCATCAGGTCATCAACAATAATTCTGATCTTTACACCGCGGTCGGCTGCCCTTACTAAATAATCGCAGCCAATAAGGCCAACATTATCGGTCGAAAAAATGAAATATTGAATATCTATTGTTTTTTCGGCATACTCGCAAAGCCATGCGCGTGTCACCAAAGAACCTCCTCCATCTTCCAAAACACAAACCCCTGTTTTGGTCTGCATCAGGTTCGAAAAGCCCGCAAGCTCTTTTGACAGATTGATGGAGTCGTTCCGGTGTATTTTTGTGCAAAAGTCAACTTCGGTGTTTGGAGTGTCCTTTTTAGTGTGGGAACAGGAAACAAACAAACTCAGTGCGATAAAATAAATGTATTTCAATTGGAATGATTTAAAATTTGTTTTAAATATACCAATCTTTTTGAAGTTGATAAATCAATTGGAACCCTTTATCGGGCAAACAGAACATTTCAAGGTTAAAGAAATAATTAGTTTACTGGGTCTCTGATTGTATGCCATCACTTACCATTCTTGCCGGTCCAAATGGTGCAGGAAAATCAAGAAATACTGATCTTCTTTTATCTGAAAAATTGTTACCTTCTTTTCCAGTAGATTTAGATTTGCTAGTTGCACAAGCTTTAAACGATTTACCGCATAGTTTTTATGGTGCTGATCTCAGACTAGCTAAATCAGTGGATAAATAGTTTTATAACTACTGTATTGATGCCATAAAGACTGGTACTGATTTCTGTTATGAATGTAATTTTAGAAAAGACCAGTTAAAGTATGTGGGATTATTTGAAGAAGCCGGATATAGCTTAAACCTAATTTTCTTTTTATTAAACAATCCCGAACAATCAGCAGAGAGAGTTAGTTTCCGTGTTAAACACCAGAATGGAAGAAATGTTGATTTTGAAAGCATTCATGAAAATTTTAAACAGGGGTTATCAAATCTCGACAATCATTTTCAGGATTTTCATAATGTATTGATAATCGATAGCAGCCAGGATGATTATACAAATATTGGCCATACTTTAAATATCCAGATCGATATTGAAGGAAGCAAGGTCACTTGCTTTAATAAAGATTTTCCACCAAAAAACTTGAAACCATTCCTGCCGAAAATATCTGAACTTGTTGAAAGAAATAACATGGCAGAAAATACTGCAAGAAAACATGGTCAATAACAAACAAAATCGAAGAATTGAGAACACTTTTGAAAATAAATTGTCTAAATGTTTCATATATCTTTACGAAATATCCATAATAACTTAATGACATACTATTGAAAAAAGGAATTTTATTAGCAGTTGGAGCATATGTTTCCTGGGGGGTGTTCCCGCTTTATTGGAAATTACTTCACCACGTTCCGGCGATGCAGGTAATTGGTCACCGGATTGTGTGGTCTTTTTTATGCCTGGCTATCGCATTGCTGGTGTTTCATCAATGGAAATCATTTCGTGATAATGCATTTGGAAAACGTGTTTTGGGCATTTACCTGATGGCTGCGTTGCTGATCGGTGTCAATTGGCTGACTTTTATTTGGGCTGTCAGTTCAAATCATATCGTTGAAGTCAGTCTCGGATATTATATCGGCCCCCTGATTAGCGTGCTTCTGGGCGTTCTGTTCTTTCGTGAAAATTTACGTTTGTGGCAATGGATTTCGATAGGACTTGCATTCGTCGGAGTTTTGTATCTCACCATTGCATTTGGCTCTCTACCCTGGATTGCATTAACGCTGGCAATTACCTTTTCGCTGTATGGGCTTGTTAAAAAGTTGGCCCCGTTGGGATCACTCAATGGTTTGCTTCTCGAGACCGGCATATTACTGTTACCTGCAATTGGCTACCTCATTTTTTCAGATAAGGCAGGTAATGGCGCATTTCTGCACACAGGTTTGTGGATTGATATGCTTTTGATTGGAGGAGGACTGGTAACAACCATACCCCTTCTGATGTTTGCCTCCTCTGCACAACGTATTCCCCTGTCGCTTATAGGCATATTACAATTCATAGGACCTACCTTGCAATTTCTTATAGGCACACTGGTATATCACGAGCCATTCACTCAAACCAAAATGGTTGGCTATAGTTTTGTATGGATTGCCTTCAGTTTCTTTTGCCTGGAAGGGTTTATTACATACCGGAAGTCGCTTTTGGTTATTGTCAAATAGATATGTTCTAAAAAATCGCTCCGGTATTAAAAACATAGCTTATTCCCTCCAAACCAACACATCAGCCGGTTGAAGTGTTGGTTTGCCAATAATAATAGTTGCATTAGCCGGAATCGTAATATTTACCGCTTGCACATAAACTTTTTAAAAGACTTCATAGAATTTTTCACAAAGGTATAAATCCCTAATAAACAGGTAATGTACGTTAAAAAAGACCAATAATTATCTGGCAAAAAATTTTACCATCAATATTTTGTAAATATAGTGTTATATTTAAAAACTTTAAGACAGCATAACCCTGGATGATTGATATTTGATAAACTGGCCCAAAGGCTGAAAATAACTAAAACCTATTTCATGAAGAATATAATTTTATACACCATCGTAACTTTTTTAATGATTACCAGTGTTCATTCACAAACTTTTGTAGTACAGGTGAAACCAGTTGGTTCAGAACTTTGGGGTTATGCCGATATAGATGGAAAGCTAATTATCGAACCAAAATATAAACTTTGTTATCCTTTTTCTGAAGCAGGTGTTGCTTTTACCTATAAATCAAGGGGAAATGTATATACGTTCATTAATTTAAAAGGCGAAGAGATAAAGGTAGAGATAGATGATTTTATTTTGAAAGACGCATTTGGCTTTGGAGCCCAAGGATTTCATGATGGTTTGGTTGCTGTAAGGAAATCCAGGAAATGGGGTTATTTAAACTCAGAAGGAAAAGTGGCCATACCAATTAAATTCAAGAATACAACAATATATGATGGCGGTCATGCGATAGTCTTTTTAGGCAAAGACATGTTTTTTATTATGGACAAGTATGGGAAAGTAATTCCAGTTAAAATCCCGGGCCTAAAAGATATAAAGCACTTTTCCGAAAATTTGGCTTCATTCAATCAAAAGCAACAAATTGGTTTTATTGACACAGCGAGCAATATTGTGATTCAACCTCAATTTTATGCTGTAGGATACTTTCATTCGGGTTTTGCGTGGGCTAAAACACGAAGATTTGGTTACATCAACCATAAAGGTGATTGGATAATCAAGCCCCAATTTACAGCAGCTAAAGATTTTGATTCAGAAAGTGGATTGGCAAGGGTTAGGGTGGAAAAAACATGGGCATATGCTGATACTGTTGGAAACATAAAATATTTTAAAATATCAGAGATACCCTTCGATTTTTCTGAAGGTCTTGCCAGAGGAAAAAAAGATGGAAAAATAGGATTCTTCAATAATAAAGAAGAATGGGTCATTCAACCTCAATTTGAAGGTGCTCGCGATTTCAAAAATGGTTATGCTGCTGTAAAATTGGGCGGCAAGTGGGGAATTATTGATAAAAAAGGCACCTGGGTAATCCAACCAATATTTTTGGGAATCAGAGATGTATCGATAGTGCGGAATTAGAGCATCATATAAATAAAATAATTGGAATAGACATTTTTAATGAACGTATATATATTTGGTAACGGAAATATAAGTTACTCAGAGTTCAGAAAATACTATGAGGAACCACTTCTCAGGTTATTGGAAAAAGAAGGAGTTCAATTTTCGATGTGTGATTTCAGAGGTGTTGATACTTTGGCAATGGAATTATTAAAGTGCAATTCTGCGAATGTAAGCATATATCATATCGGCGATAAACCGAGATATTTCCCTGATAAATACAAAACAAAAGTGAGCCAGTGGAAAACCATAGGAAATTTTACTGATGATGAAACCCGAGATCTGGCTGTAATTAAGAATTGTACTCATTATTTAGCTATAGATTTCAATTCTGACGAAAAACGGAAGAGTGGAACCCTAAGAAATATAGAATTGTGTGAATCTTTAGGGAAAATAAGATTATAGTTTATTGTTTTTATTCAGAAAATTATTTTAAGTCAATATTGAATTAGCAATAAAATATTCACAACTCAATTACCCTGTTACATTTATTTCGTTCAGGAAGTAATGGTCGTGCGAAACAACCAATAGCGTTCCCGTATATTCGTGTCCAAATGATTCGTAGGTTCGTCAAAGCCCCCGCAATGGTAAATTCGTTATACTGGCCAAAATGCTGAGGAATATAGTAAGGTTTTACTTCACTTGTTACAACTCCAATTACAGGTAAAATGCCAGCAATAATTTTCAGAAGCGTGGATTTTCCCGACCCGTTATTACCAATTAAAGCAACTTTGTTTGAACATCCAAACAGATGCTGTTATTATGTAGCTGAAATACCTATAATACATAATTGATAAAATCCAATTGATAAAGCAATTACCAAAATAAAATAGAGGGCATCTACTATCAACCTAAGTATTTTGTTTGGTCTTTTCAATCGCCATAATGATAATCCCAAAATCAGACTGCAACCAACAAAGAAAGGAAATTCCAAGATCATAGAATTTGTTTCCTGTTGAATATAATAAGTAGCATAATTAGCATAATTAAAAATAAATCGAATCCAACCAATGAATATAAATATTATTGGTATTAAAGCCAATACACAAAAAATATATGCAAATACTTTTTCAAATTTTATGAGCGTCTGATTTTCCATGGACAACTTATTGATTGTAAAGTTTTATCAATAGATTTTAAAAGTTCAGGTATATCGTCTAATACATGTCCTATTCCCTCCAAACCAGCACATCAGCCGGTTGAAGTGTTGGTTTGCCAATAATAACAGTTGCATTAGCCGGAATCGTAATATTTACCGGTTGGCTGCTATAATTAATTGCAATCCAGAAACCGCAGCGCCAAACCTTAACTACTCCTTCAGGTAAAGACTCGGTAGTAAGACCAATTGATTTATAAAGTCTGGCAAGTACATCTTTTTCAAGGCGGCCATCGTCTGCTCCTGTTCGATCATATCATTCAAGAACCATAACAAGTCCTTAGTTAGTGATCTATGAATGGTCTTGATAAAATTAAAAAATACACATAAACTTTATAAACTTTATAAAAATAGAATTTTTCACAAAGGTACAAATCCCTTTCACACAAAAAACAATAACCCTCATCTGCTGCTAGTTATGACATATTGAAAAATTATTATTTCACAAATATTTATTTAACACACTAACCTTAAATTACTTACTTGAGTTTATCATAAATCCTCAAAGTACTGTCAATGACTTAAATTCATTTTCATTTGTTTATGTTTTATTAGTATTGTGTCGTTTTGGCAAATAAAAAATATATACTTAATAATCAAATTATTGCATATTAAAAAAATGAAAAACATGTTGAAATCAAAAAATTAAAAACACTTCAAAAGCATCGATATTATTGATTCATATGAATTATGTCAACTCGATGTCTCAATACTACTGATGCTTTGAGAAATGTGAAATGTCATTTTTTTTAGCTAAATTTAATAACCTCCATAAGTGAATAATAACGACAAGATAATAATTTCTATATATGAAAAAAATTGTAGCTTTTCTGTTACTCTTGTTTCCGGTTCTAGCTTTTAGTCAAACCCAAAACTTCAAATTTAAACATTTGAATACTGACAATGGCTTATCTAACAATTATACAATAAGCATTTTCGTGGATAGTTATGGTTATTTATGGACAGGTTCACAAAATAATGGCATTAATAAATACGATGGTTATAATGTTAAATTCTATAAATACAATTCGAAAGACAGCACTACAATCAATAACAATACAATCTCTTATATTTCTGAAGACAAGGACCGCAATATTTGGATTAGTACTCAGTTGGGTTTAAATTTATATAACCGTGAATTGGAGACATTTACGTCGGTTCCTTCTTTAACTGGGAACGTTATTGGCGGTTTTTATATTCATAAAGACGGGAATATTTATTTGACAACGGAGACAAATTTTATATTGTATTCTCCTAAAAATCATACGAAAAAAATATTGGCTACCAAAAGTAGTGACTTCAAATTAGATTTCTTTAATGGAACTATTTTGCTTTACGATGAAAACCTGCTATTGGTAGGCACTCAGCTTGGATTGTATTCATATGATATAGTTAACCAAACATTTATTAAAGTCACTAATTCTTCCATTGCAGGTCAAAACATCGAAAATCTTAAAGTACTTGCACTTTGTAAGGACAATAGCGGCAGAATTTGGGCTGGAACGAATTCAAACGGGTTATTTCTGCTAAATTACGATAGTAAAATAAGCAAACAACCGGTTTTTATTAAGAATTATACCCATAATCCCGACAATCCTAACAGTTTGAAAAGCGATGTCATTGGTAGTCTTGAAAGCGACAATAATGGGTTATTATGGATAGGTGAGGACGGATTGAGCATACTCGATTTAAAAACTTTTGATGTTAATAAACCTGTTTTTCATACAATGAAAACAGATCCTTTAGATATATATAGTATTACAAGCAATGCCATTATTAAAATTTATAAAGATAATGAAGGAACAGTTTGGGTTGGAACTAAGGATGGTCTGGATTATTATAATCCATTGATGTTTAAATTTTCTCTTATAAAAAATAACCCAAATATTAAAAATGGCATAAATAGTAAAAGCATAAATACAATTTTCGAAGAAGGTAATTATTTATGGATAGGTACAATAAATGGTTTAAACAGGTTTGATAAGGCAAATAATAAATGGGAATTTTTTGTTCATGATGAAAAAAATAGTAAAAGCATTGGAGCAAACGATGTATGGGCTATATATAGAGACAGTAAAAACAGGCTTTGGGTTGGAGCATGGGGTGGAGGATTAAACCTCTTTGATGATAAAACTAAAACATTTACGCGTTTTATGAATAATCCGAATAATCCGGCTAGTTTAAGTAATAATAATATCAGGGGTATTACTGAAGACAAAAATGGAACCTTATGGGTTGCATCCATGGGCGGTGGGCTGAACCGCTTTGATGTTGAAAGTAAAACTTTCAAATGCTACACTTCAACTGGTGAAAATAAAAATATATCAACTAATTGGACTAAATCAGTTCTGGAAACAGACGAAAACGAAATATGGATTGCAACCAGCGATGGATTAGATGTGCTTAATAAGCAGACAGAGCAATTCTCTCATTTTAAATACGATCAAAATAATCCTAATAGCATAAGTAACAACAAGATACTTTGTTTTCGAAAAGACAGTAAAAACAATATATGGGTTGGAACCGAATATGGCCTCAATCGTTACAATCGTGAAGATAAAAGTTTTACGAGGTTTACAGAGGAAGATGGTTTGTGCAATAATGTAGTTCAGGGTATTTGCGATGATAACAATGGAAATCTTTGGATTAGCACCAATAAAGGCCTCTCTGAGTTTGAAAATGCTGTTAACAAACCTAAAAAATTAGTTTTTAAAAACTATTATAAAGACGATGGTTTACAAGGCAATGATTTTACGAGCCGAGCATTTTTTAAAGGGAAAGATGGAACCTTGTATTTTGGTGGCCCTTATGGATTAACATTTTTTGATCCAACAAAAATTACCACAAACCCTAATAAACCAAAAGTGGTATTAACTGAATTATGGCTTTTAAATAAACCTGTTGAAATTGGTACAAAAAATTCTCCCTTAACAAAAAATCTAAGCTTTACTGATAAAATTACGTTGCGATACGACCAAAATATAATCAGGATTGATTACGCGTACCTAAATTTTATAGTTTCTGAAAAAAATCAATATGCCTATCAAATGGAAGGCTTTGATAAAGATTGGAATTATGTTGATAATCAAAAATTTGCAACATATACAAACCTCGATCCGGGCAATTATACATTCAAGGTTAAAGCGGCCAATAACGACGGTCTATGGAACGACGAAGGTACATCAATTCAAATAACCATTCACCCTCCATGGTGGGCTACTATATGGTTTAGATTCCTTGTCCTTGCGATTATTATTGGTTTAATAACTCTTTTTATTTCGTATCGCACCAAGCGTTTAAAGCAAAACCAAAAAATACTTGAAGACAAAGTCACGGAAGCCACAGGGAAAGTTAATTCTCAAAATTCAAAACTTAGAGAAGCCCAGACAAAATTAACAAACATTATGGACGATGTTAAAAATCAATTGGGAAGAGCATCGGAAGAACTGCTTGATGCAAGCACAAGTCAGGCTTCCACAGCAGAAGAAATTTCTGCCTCGATGGAAGAAATTGCCAGTGAATTAACCGAAAATACAAGTGGCATGCTTCAAATGCTCGAAACGGCAAAACAAGTTGAAGCAGAGGCAAAAGACAGTGTTAAAATTGTTTCAAATACATTAAAATCTATCAATGAAATTTCAGATAGTATAGGTTTAGTTCAAGATATTGCACGAATGACCAATTTGCTTTCGCTTAATGCATCTATAGAAGCTGCCAGAGCTGGAGAAAATGGCAGAAGCTTTGCCGTTGTTGCCACTCAGGTTAAAAAACTTGCAGATCAATCTGCTGAAGTAGCTGCGAAAATTCAGAAATCATCAGAGAATGGTCAAAAATTAACGAACGAAACTAACCAGAAAATCAATCACCTTTACAAATATATCAGTGGGATTGTAGCAACCATTAATGGAATAAGTCAATCGATTAAAAACCAGTCTGATGAAACTAATAGTATCAATGATGCAATTTTACAAATGTCGAATTAGGGTTTGGTGATTAAGTTATAAACAATTGCTGGTTAATAAAATGTATATTTTTTTCTTGACGTAAGTGCAAATGTTTTGTAAATTTTGATCAGAAAACTT
>WSSedL1CaDRAFT_10001820_pt1 | contig 11742 bp, 9 predicted proteins | sample WetSurSL1Cattail_FD_9464 | JGI IMG/M metagenome (IMG submission 9464)
ATTTCCGGAGGTACTCTCCGAAATGCTATTCCCCGCGAATCGTTTGTTATTGCTGTAGTTCCTGCTTCTAATGAAACTAAACTTAAACAATGGGCCGCAGACTTTAAAGGATCTGTTATTAAAGAAATAGGTTCAATAGAGACTGCTTTTGGTTTTGAGGTTTCTTCCGTTGCCATACCTGCTACCATAATTGATGCAAAAACTCAGAACAATCTGTTAAATGTGGTGTATACCCTTCCCAATGGTGTAATCCGCATGGAAAGTGATATGCCCGGAGTTGTTGAAACTTCTACCAACCTGGCTATTATTCAAACCGTAGAAAATACAATTGAAATACATTGTTTATTGCGAAGCTCAATAGAAACTGCAAAAATGGATTTGTGCAATGCCATGACTTCAGCATTTGAACTTGCCGGAGCACCGGTGGAACATTCAGGTTCTTATCCCGGTTGGAAACCCAATGTGGATTCAAAAATTCTTCATGTTATGAAAAAAGTATATGAGGATAAGTTTGGAAAAACACCCGATGTTAAAGTTATTCATGCCGGACTCGAATGTGGCATCATCGGTGATGTATATAATGGTATGGATATGGTCTCGTTTGGGCCGACTATTCGCCATCCGCATTCACCCGATGAGAAAGTGAATATACCCAGTGTTGAAAAATTCTGGACATATCTGATTGAAACATTGAAAGCAATATAATTTAATATTATACCTTTGATGCAAAATATTGAATACATTGAACGCAAAAACAGATTTTATATTTGGCATCAGGGCTGTTGAAGAAGCCATTAAGTCAGGAAAAGAAATTGATAAAGTATTAATCCGAAAAGGTCTTGGAGGAGAATTATTTTATCAATTTTTTAATTTAGTAAGGGAAAATAATGTTCCTTTTCAATATGTGCCTACCGAAAAACTCGACCGTATTACACGGAAAAACCATCAGGGCGTAATTGCTTTTATTTCCGCTGTTACCTACGATAATATCGAGGCCATTATACCCGGAATTTATGAAAAGGGAGAGGTACCCCTTGTTTTAGTTTTGGATGGCATAACCGATGTCCGCAATATGGGTGCTATTGCCCGAAGTGCCGAATGTGCCGGTGTTCACGCTATTATATTACCCGAGAAAGGTTCAGCTCAGATAAATGCGGATGCTGTAAAAACTTCTGCCGGAGCATTGCATTATATCCCTGTTTGCAGAGTAAAAAGTCTGGTAAATACTTTAAAATATTTACAGGATAGTGGGTTGTATATCGCAGCAGCTACCGAAAAAGCTACAGAAGATTATTTTAATGCCGATTTTAATAAACCTTTAGCTTTGGTAATGGGAGCCGAAGATGTAGGCGTGAGTTCCGATGTACTTAGGATTTGCGAAAAGTGGATTAAAATACCAATGAAAGGAAAAGTAAGCTCCCTAAATGTATCAGCAGCAGCTACTGTATTAATTTTTGATGTGATTAGGCAGAGGAATAATAATACAATTTAGCAATTAAAGAATGTGCCAATATGCCAATTAATTTCAATTGGCATATTGGCACATTCTTATTCTAGCCATTTGGTAAGATTACTTTTTAAAATAACCTTATTTTTCACATTGGCACATTGGCATATTGGCACATTGTTTTTATACCGGCAACTGCCTCTTAAAAGTTTCTTCGAGCGAAATAAAAGTTTCGGTACGGGTAATTCCTTCAATTACCTGCAAATCCTCTGTTAGGATATTTCGTAAATGCTCGTTATTTTTTGTAAATATTTTTATTAATAAAGAGTAGTTTCCTGTAGTATAATGGCATTCAACTACTTCTGGTATTTGCTCTAGTTTTCTGGCTACTTCTTTATACAAACTAGCTTTTTCGAGAAATATACCAATGTAGGAACACGTATGATACCCAACTTTGTTGGGATCGAGAATAAATTCAGCACCGGTAATTACACCTTCTTTAATTAACTTCTGAACACGCTGATGTACAGCAGCTCCAGAGACATCACAGGCTCTTCCAACTTCCAGGAATGGGGTTCTGGCATTCTTCTTTATTATCGAAAGTATTTTTCGGTCTAAGCTATCAATTTGAAAGTTTTCCATAAAATATCAACCTATTAAATTGTAAATATTAAAATACCTGGCCGGTATTTTTATAATTTGTAAGCGAAGTTAAAAAAAATCCTGAGTTCTTGCAAATTTAGTTGCTATTTTATTTCATTTTTATATTTTTGCATAGTTTTTGATTGGTGTTTTTAAGAGTTTTTAGGGTTTTATTTTGGATTTAAAAGAAAAACCTAGGTCATGCTTTAAAATATTAAAAATGTAATTTTTTAAAAATACCCCCCTTAAAAACGTATGTGTTCTTAAAAAAAATGTAAAATTTAAATTTATACTCCTTAATTTTCTTTAATATGTGTGGAATTTTAGCAGTAATTGGTAAGAGGGACCCCCAAGAGGTTCAAAAACTTTCGAAAAGGATGAGTCACCGCGGTCCTGATGAAAGTGGAATTCATATAAGTTCCTGGGGACCTGTTGTTTGTCACGAAAGATTATCCATTGTAGACCTTTCAACGGGTCGTCAACCTATACAAGGTACTAACAATGCCTACGTTATCCATAATGGTGAAATTTATAATCACATGGATCTTCGTAAAGGCGAATTGTCTAAACATAAATACAGAACAACTTGCGATAGCGAAGTAATTGTTCATTTATATGAAGAATACGGTCACGATTTCTGCAATAAATTACGTGGTATTTTTGCTTTTGTAATTATCGACGACGATAAACAAACTTTTATGGTAAGTCGCGATCCTATCGGTGTTAAACCTTTTTACTGGGGTAAGGATGCTGATGGTAATATGTATTTTTCATCAGAAATGAAATCTATTGCCGATCAGTGTTTGGATTTTGAAGCTTTCCCCCCGGGACATTATTATTCGCCTGAAACCGGTTTGGTAAAATATTATCATCCCGAATGGCAGGATTATAAATATGCTAATAAATCAATCGATTATACTGAACTAAGAGATGCCTTAATCGAATCTACCCGGATTCGTCTGATGTCTGACGTTCCTTTGGCTGTACTTCTTTCAGGTGGTTTGGATTCTAGTTTAATTTCTTCTATTACTAAGAGATTATTACGTGGTACAAACCAGGAATTGCATTCTTTCTCGGTAGGTTTAAGTGCTGATGCTCCGGACTTGGTAGCTGCCCGAGAAGTAGCCAAATTTATTGGCACTACCCATCATGAAGTTTATTTTTCTGTAGAACAGGGTGTTAAAGAACTTGAAAAAATTATCTGGCATCTCGAAAGTTATGATGTAACTACCATTCGTGCCAGTACCCCGATGTATTTCTTGTCTAAATACATTGCCGAAATGGGTATCAAGGTTGTATTGTCCGGCGAAGGTGCTGACGAAGTATTCGGAGGTTATCTTTATTTCCACAATGCACCATCAACCGAAGAGTTTACCAAAGAAACCATTCGCAGGGTTAATTTACTTTCTACAGCCGACTGCTTACGTGCCGATAAAGCTACCATGGCCTTTGGTCTGGAAGCCCGCGTTCCTTTCCTCGATCGTAAATTCCTTGATGTGGCAATGTCGTACCGTGCTGAGGATAAAATGCCAAAACGCAGCGAAGGCCGCATGGAAAAATATATTGTTCGTAAAGCTTTTGAAGATAAAAACGATCCTTATTTGCCGGAAAATATTCTTTGGAGACAGAAAGAACAGTTTAGCGACGGTGTAGGTTATAACTGGATTGACCAGATTATAGCATATTGTAACAGTCAGGTTTCTGATGCTGATTTTGCAACTGCAGCAGAACGATTTCCGCACAATACACCTGCTACTAAAGAAGCTTTTTATTTCCGTACTATTTTCGAAAAACATTATCCACAAGCTTCTTCTGCTAAAACCGTTCTTAAATGGGTTCCAAAATGGCAGAAAAACGAAGACCCATCCGGTCGTGTGTGCGATAACCACGAACAAAGGGTTGACGATGTTCAGAAAAAATAATCGTACCATTAATTATAAGAGAAGCGTAGTCGTTTGATTACGCTTTTTTTGTGCTATTTTTTGTAGTCTTTTCGGTATTCACTTGGTGAAAAACCACATCTTTGTTTGAAATATTTGCAGAGAAAGGCCTGATCGGCAAAATTAAATTCATGGGCTATATTTTGGATGCTCTCTTTTGTGTTTTTTAAGCGGAGTTTAATTTCCAGGATTACATAATCGTCTATACATTGTTTTGCCCCATATCCGTTTAAATCATAAGATATTAGGGATAGATATTTGGGAGAAATGCATAGTTTTTGAGCATAAAATAGTACATCCCGGTTTTCTATGTAATTCAACATTAATAAATTGATGAATTTTTCAAAGAGTTCTGTTTTTCGACTATTCGTTGTTGTTGAACTGGTTAAATTGTCGGTTCTAATTTTATTGTATAGCTCCAGAAAATAAATCCTGAGCATATTTAAAAGTATTTCTCTTCTGCACAGATTCTTAACTTCCATATATTTGAGATGTATGGAAGCAAATCTGACTTGTTCTTCCTGAAGCATGTCAGGAGTTACTTTGTAAAAAAAATGCTTGCGTAAAAAAGTAAGAAAGTCCGGAGGAAATCTAAAAGTTACATCTTGCAACATGGCCGGGGAAAGTGAGAAATACATTATTGTAAAGTCTTCACTTTTATTATTCTGCAATACAATTTGTGTTGGAAAAATTACGATGATTTCTGATTCTGAAAATCTGTGCTTTACAAGGTTAACTTCAATATCTGCCCAGCCTTTTAAACAATAACACACAATACATCTGCCAACTTTAGTTAAAAGGCTTTCGAGTGGCAGCATTCCGCTGTTTAAAGAAATGTAGAGTTCTTCTTCTAAAACACTTTCATTTGAATTTGTTATGTTTTGGGAAATCATAAATAGTTATAAGCTTAAAGTAAAACAAAGATAAGAAATTTGACGTTATGGAAAAAATGACAAATTTTGATGCAATACAGAAAAAGGTTTATTGTTAAAAGAGTCCCATTTTTGCAACCCATTTTAAATATATGGGATAATGAAGAATAAATTGGGAATAATAGTTATTTTGGTAATTTTAACAAATTCAATTTTTGCACAGACCGAAAAACGAGTCATAGCACTCGATACCGTATTTTCCTTATTGGAAAAAAATAACACTCAATTGAAAATATCCGGAACATTGAAAACAATGTCCCAGGAAAATGTTTCAATTATTCAGGGTAGTCGCTTACCTGATGTGAAAATTCAAATGTCGGCTCTTTATAATGGAGATGGTAAATTATTAGACAGGGATTTTTCTAATGTACAGACGGCTCCAATCCCTCTTTTCGGAAATAATTTTTCAATTGAAGCTTCGTATCTTATTTTTTCCGGAAATGCACTGAATAATTCAGCAAAAAATGCTAATCTGGAGGTGCAGTTAGCTCAACTTGCATATCAACAAAATCTTACAGATATGCGGTTTTTAGTAGCGGGTTATTATCTCGAACTTTACCGTTTGAATAATCAACGAAAGGTGTTTTTGAAGAATATTGATCAAACACAAGTTTTGATTAATCAGGTAATAGCACGACAAAAGGATGGAATGGCTTTAAATAACGATCTTACCCGTTATGAGCTTATGCTTCAGAATTTAAAAATGTCATTACTCGAAACTGACAATAGTTTAAAAATTGTGAATCAGCAATTATCGATAGCCATTGGATTACCGGTAGATTTAATAATAGAGCCGGATAGCTCGGTTCAGAATTTGAAGGTCAATGATATTTCAGATAGTAACGTCAATGAGGTAGCTTTTAAAAACAGGACTTCATTAAAAATGGCCGGGATTAATGCTCAGATAGCCGAAAATAAAGTTAAGCTCACCCAATCAAAATATTACCCATCAGTGGCTTTAATAGCAGCAGATCTTTTTAACGGACCCATTTTAATTGAGGTTCCGCCTATAAATAAAAATTTAAATTATTGGTATGTCGGAGTTGGCCTAACTTATAATATGGAGTCGCTATATAAAACAAAACGAGAAGTCCGTATTGCCCGGTCCAATTACGAATTAGCCCAATATACCCAAAATTTAGAGAAAGAACGAACCTATTCGGCTGTTTTGGTTGCTCAGACTCAATTTCAGGAATCAATAGAGAAACTTAAAGAGTATGAAAAAACCTATCAGTTGGCTTCCGAGAATTATTCTGTAATAAATAACCGTTATACGAACGGATTGGTATTGATTACCGAAATGCTCGATGCCAGTACCTCTAAATTAAATGCCGAATTACAGGTTGTAAATGGAAAATTAAATATTGTTTACAATCATTTTAAGTTACTAAGAGAATTAGGCACTCTTTAAATTGTAATTAATTTCTTGTCATAAAAGAGAATAGCAATACTTAAATTGTAGAAATCAAATAATTAAAATAGCATACAGATGAGAATAGGTAGTAAAAAACTTTTATTTAATATAATAGTTGGAATTTTATTAATAATTGGATTTGTTTGGGTTGGTTCAAAATTTATTCATTTAGGAAATGTTGAATTTACTGATAATGCCCAGGTTAAGCAACTAATAGTTCCTGTTAATATTCGCGTTCAGGGATATGTTAAAAAAGTGTATTTTAATGAATATCAACATGTAAAAAAGGGAGATACATTATTGCTGATAGATGATATTGAATATCGTTATCGGTTAGCTCAGGCTCAGGCCGATTATCAAAATGCCCTGGTTGGGAAAAAGGCAATGGGAACTACTATTCAGTCTACTATTAGTTCATTGGATGCCAGCGATGCAGGTATCGAAGAGTGCAAGGTTAGAATGGAAAATGCTTCAAGAGAATATGTTCGCTATCAGAATTTGTATGCGCAACAATCGGTTACAAAACAACAGTTTGATGATATTTCTACATTGTATATGTCAGCTAAAGCCCGCTATGAACAAGCGGTTCATCAACGGAATTCTTCAAAATTGATAAAGAATGAACAAACCTTACGGTTAGATCAGAATAATGCTCAGATTGAGCTTGCCCGTGCTGCACTTGAACTTTCGAAATTAAATCTTTCCTATACTGTTGTTACAGCTCCTTGTGATGGGTTTACCGGCCGCAAAAATATTCAAGAGGGACAACTACTGCAACCCGGGCAATTGGTACTCGATTTGGTTAAGGAAAATGAAATATGGGTAGTGGCCAATTACAAAGAAACTCAGACTTTAAAGATGGCTGTAGGTCAAAATGTAAATATAGAAGTGGACGCTATGCCGGGTATAGTTTTCAAAGGTGTGGTTAATTCTATATCTAAAGCTACAGGTGCGAGTTTCTCAATGTTTCCTCAAGACAACTCATCGGGAAATTTTATTAAGGTTCAACAGCGTATACCGGTTCGGATTGAATTTACCAGGGATAATAAAATGGAGGAATTAAACCGACTAAGAGCAGGGATGAATGTTGAATGTGAAATAAAATTATAATTTAATGCACCATAGTAATGAGCCTTTTGGTATTCCGGACATTAAAAATGTTATTCCGGAATTTATAAAACCATGGATTATCTTATGTTTTTTCTTTATTTATCAGATGTCGGGTGGGGTTTATCTTGCAGTAGCCGGAGAAATGCGTGGTTCATTATCGTTAATGCAGGAAGACATAATGATGGCCGGATTCTCATCGTTAGTGGGGTTGGCTATTACATTTGCCATTATATTGCGTTTAAAATTCCGGTTTACTTTACGAACCAACCTGTTGATAACTTCAATAGGGTTGATAGTTTGTAACTTAATTTGTTTGCATACCAGCAGCGTCTTTGTTTTAATTTTAACGTGCTTTATATCCGGTCTTTTTCGCATGTGGGGGACATTCTCGTGTAATACAACCATACAGTTATGGGTTACTCCTAAGCGCGACATGGCTGTTTGGTTTTGCTATATACAGTTATTTGTTCAATGTTTTATTGAGGTTTCGGGTATTGCCGCTATTTATACTGCTTATCTCGGTACCTGGGAATACATGCATTGGGTAGTTATTCTGATTTTGTTATTACTTGTAACTTTTGTATTGCTATTATTTAAGAAACACAGGTCTGTTCCTTATTTACCCTTATTTGGGATAGATTGGATGGGTATTGTACTTTGGTCGGTTACTATTTTAAGTGCCTTGTTTATTTTGATTTATGGCGATTTTTACGATTGGTTTCAGTCTGCTTACATAAGAATTTCCGCTGCAATAGGAGCGGGGACTCTCCTGTTAAATTTATGGCGGGCCTCATTTATAAGGCATCCATTTATCGCTTTAAAAGCATGGACTTTTCGCAATGTCTGGCTAACGCTTATTTTGTATATTCTATTGGATTTATTAATAAGTCCTTCTCATATTTTTGAACATTTATATGCTGAACAAATTCTTGGTTATGATATTTTAAATTTAAACATACTTAGCTGGGCAGTGGTTTTGGGTACAATTGCCGGAGTAGGGGTGATGTTTTATTTCTTTGCGATTCGTAAGGCGAAGTATAAAACAATGACCATTGTTGGGTTTGCTTTTATTGTGGCTTATCTTTTGGTTATGTATTTTATAATTGATTATAATCTTAATCAGAATTTATTAATGATTCCCTTATTTTTAAGGGGCATCGGTTATGTAATCATTGCTATTACTTTTATAACAGCATTAACGAGTGTTCAATTTGAATATTTTTTTCAGTCCTTAACCATTCAGGCTTTTATAAGCGCTTGTTTGGGTTCATTAATTGGAAGCGCTTTTTTAGACAGGTTAATGAAATTTGTTTTAAAAAAGAATTTTATGAACTTAAGTTCGGGCTTAGATCCTATGAATCCTGTTTTTCAGAATATGTCGGTTTCTAATATCGCGCAAATATTAAACAATCAGGCTATACTTATAAGCATGAAAGAAATTTACGGATGGTTATGTGTGGCAGGTATTTTTTGCTTGTTGTTTTTTATTTTCCCCAAGAGCACGCTTCGGCCTATAATTCGACATCCCAAGTTTAGTATGTTACGAAAATTTATTAAGCATCAGTTGAAAGTTGACAAGCTGTTTGCCAAATCTAATTTGTAACAATATTCATTTAGCCCATTTTTAATACAGTTTATTTAAAATTATAGAAATACTCCATGTTGGTAGTTTTTATCAATATGGAGTATTTTTTTTAGTACAGTGAGTTTTTTTACAACTTTTTATTTAAACGAAATGTTTTTAATGGTAGAATTTTGATCATTTTTGTCTTTTAATTGTTATAGGTTCATTAAAGTATGTTTTATTAATAAAGGGATTGAATTTTAATGAAAACGCTTACCAAAGAAATGCAAGCCGCCATAAAACCTCACATGGCATTAGATTTATTAAAAGAAGGAAACAAACGATTTGTAAATAATTTAAAGATAAACAGAAATCTGCTGCAACAGGCCAATGAAACCTCCGACGGGCAACATCCGTTTGCAGTGGTTTTAAGTTGCATTGATAGTCGTACTTCTGCCGAATTAATTTTTGACCAGGGGCTTGGCGATATTTTTAGTATCCGCATTGCCGGGAATATTGTTAATGAAGACATATTGGGCAGCATGGAATATGCCTGTAAAGTTGCAGGCTCCAAATTTATAGTTGTATTAGGACATACCAAGTGCAGTGCCGTTATAGGGGCCTGCGATCATGTGGAGATGGGCAATCTCACCGCTCTGCTATCTAAGATTCGGCCTGCTGTTGATGATGAATTGACGACTAAAAAGAACCGGAATTCAAAAAATATCGATTTCTTAGAAAAGGTAACGGTTATTAATATTAAAAGGACAGTGAAATCAATTATGGAGCGCAGTCCGATAATTAAAGAATTGATAGAATCCGGACAGATAGGCATAGTAGGAGGTTCTCACAATATCTCCACCGGCGAAGTAACCTTTTTTACGGAAACATTAATTGTAAAGGATTGAGATATATCGGCCTAATGTTTTAGAGCATAAAATAAAATTTGATATATATTGTTAAACAAAATATATTTATCAGATAAATTATTACTAACAAACTATTGAAAACGAATCACCCAAAATATCTACATTCTGTATTTTGTAGTTATATCAATACCTTTGGAGTAGTAATGCAGTTGTGCTATAAATATGATAAATACAATTGTGGTTTTGGGGGGCAAAATGAGAATTGGGGTTATAATGATGTTTAGCGGTTATAATAAAAATTGAGAGCGCATGGTTGTGATTTTTGATACAAACGCATATAGACAATTGTTTCATGACAAGAGTTTAATTGAATGTATTGAGATAATTGTAAATATAAAAAAAAGAGAATCAGAACTTAATATTAATGCATTTATTTCTCCTGTGGTTTGGCTTGAATTATTTGTGCATTTAGCGGATTTTAAAGATAATGCTTTTGAAGTATGTATTAATTCAATTTGTGGTAGTTATCTTCACACAAGAGCACATTTGGATAATTTACAATATCAAATAATTGGAGATTCAGATGACTTGGTTGCAATGTCCCTTTTTAATTTTGAAAGATTAGAGAACCAAGAAGTTTATAAGTATATGGATTATGTTGCCAGTGAGATTTATAAGAATCCTTGTATAGATACAATAAATAAACACAAAGAATTCTTTATAAATATAAAAAAGGCTGTTGAAAAAAAGGAACTAAATTTTAGAAATTGCTTTATTGAAATTTTTAATAATGAATTTAAGAAAACGTTAGAATTTAATAACAATAAGGCATTACTTAAAAACTTTATTGGTACAGATAATTATTTTAGTCAATTAGCTTTTGTTGAAGTATTCAAAGCAATGAAATTTGCCAATATTGATCCTTCACAGCTTACAGAAGAAGATTTTAACAAACATATAGAATTTGTAAAATCATATTTTCCAGCACCATTGTATCTTGGAACAAAGATTCTTAAAGAAGGATTTTTTTAGCAAGAATTTGATATTAATAAGAATAATAGGACAAATTGGTACTGGGATTATAAAATTCTATTTTATATTTCAAAATTAACAGAAAACTTACTTATAACTGGGGATAAGGCGATGATACAAGCTGCAAATTCAGCAGGATTAAGAGAAAAAGTAAAAAATTTGAATGAATATAAAATGATGATTAAATAATAAATTACAACCGCTAATAAATAGGCTTCGCATGGCTCGGAGAACTAAACATGAAGTTAGTGTTGAACTACCCCGCTCACTACCCACTGAAAAAAAAGTATGAAATTTTCAACTTTTTAGTGGAGTTTTAGAAGTCGGAATTTGTTGCAACTGGCAGCATTTTTCTTTGAGATATTGTCGAAATATAATCATAAAACAGGGTTAAAAATTTCAAAAAAGTAAAAACAATAACCGTGGTTGTGGAAATGTCTGAATTCCCTAAAAGTTCTTTATCTGTAACGATATTAATGCAATACTCTGTGAGTCCGGCCGATTTCAATGAATTTTTGTAATCAAACAATGGAAAAACAGTTAAAAATATACGAAAAAATATTTGACAAATACAAAACCGAGTACTATTTTTAGAAACATAAAAAGCGCCAACAGAAATTTAACCAAAAATATACGATTTGTATATATCATCGTTAAATCAGTAAGTTACAAGCGCAAAACAGTTGTGCTATAATAATGATAAATGCAATTGTGGTTATAATGATGTTTAGCAACAAGTGTAAAAAGACAGACGACCAGACAGATACGATAGTGATAAATAATAACGAAAGA
>WSSedL1CaDRAFT_10001821_pt1 | contig 11736 bp, 12 predicted proteins | sample WetSurSL1Cattail_FD_9464 | JGI IMG/M metagenome (IMG submission 9464)
GGCAGACCGGCCGGCCGCTGAACATAGAGATAAACCCCGCCGCCCACGGCGAGCCCCAGCAACACTCCGGAAATCAACACCCGGCGAAGACCTACGCTGTCCATGCGGCACCCCAATCCTTACTGACCGACAGGTCATTAACCGTTCTGATTATAGGCCCGTGACGCCCGCCAGTCTTGCCTTAGGTCAAATTCCCGTCATGCCGTTGCAGCCCGCCCGGGACAAACGCCAGGCGCGAGAAACAAGCTTCGCCTGCAGTCCGTTTCTGCAGCGCAAGGTTGTTCTGTGCGCCACGCCTTTGCACGCTCGGCACGGAACAGCGTAGCCCGGATGCAGCGCAGCGAAATCCGGAGGAGCAGAAAGGGTCAGAGTAGTTAGGTTTTTCAATTCAACCCGCCTCCTTTGGTTCTGCGACCGGGTATTCGCCAGCTTCCATGAGCGGCAGGGCAATTGCAATTATTTCTCATCGAGATATGCCTTAGGCATGTATTGCGCTTTGCCTATCCCAGGGCAGAGGTAATCGTGACAGGCTGGTCCTCCCTGCCGCAAGGGCCTGCCTGACCACCAAATGCGGCGCATACCCTCGGGAGTAAATAATCATGAAAACTTCACCAATGAATTGGATTCGCCGTAGCATCAGGGTGCTGTGTTTGTATGGCCTTGCATTGACTGCCACTACTGCCGCCGCTCAGCAGTCGGCCTGTGTAAGCCTCCTTGTCGGCGCAGGCTATGCCGCCTGGATGCGCGTTGTTTCCGGCGACTACGCAACCGAATGGTCCGACTCGTTCCCAATCGGGCAAACGCGATGCAAATCGCTCTCGGCCATCGCCGACGGCCAGCCGTATACCGTCCAGATCAGTGCCGTCCTTGGCTCCAGTAAAGTGCCCTGCCAACCAGCGAACATGAAGCGCGTGGCGAGCGCGCCCGGTTCCATCACCTATCAGGCTTGGGGAACCACCCTGTCGGTGAAGTGCGAGATGCCGTCGGAAGCAGCATCCAACGCCGACACCGGTATCAAAGCAAGCAAGGCAGGCCAGGACGCAGCACAGAAGATCAAGACTGACGGCGGAAAACTGAAGCCGGAGTAGCGATACGGTGTGAACTTACCCGACGGCAAATGTGGGCGGCAATCAGGCCCCATTTGTTGTCGGCTAGGCCTTGCGGGTAGGCAAGTATGAAATTCCTATCAGCACGATCAATCATGGGGATTTCCGGACGCTAATTCCTATTCACTCCGGCCCCTTATCGTCCTCATGTTCGAGTGCAAAGGCCCTGTTAGTTTTTTCAATTCGATCCGACCAATTTTATTAAAAAAATTAGTAACTTATAGTCTAATATTTGATAACTCTTTCGCTAAGGCTTCTGTAACATCTTCAACTGTACTTTCCGCCATATCGTAGAAGTTTCCGCCAGCCCCACCCATTCTCTTTGAGTTATTTTCCATTTTGCTGGCAACAAAGGCTCCTGTGGTTGGGTCAATAGCCTCAACATAAGCATCTATTGTTCCTTTTCCAGCGCCAAACATACCTGCAACCCAACGCAACGCCCTATTTCCAGGGTCATATTTTACTTTTACGTTGATGTTAATAACACTTTCTCTCCTGCCTATGTTTTCTGGCAAAACCGTAAAGCCTTCATCTTTAAGCTTTTCCTTTACGAGGAATGGGATTTTATCCTCAAAAGTTTTTTTATCTCTTAGTCTATTATCATCCGGATTTTCGTCAATTAAAGTAACCGAAACACCGGAAACATAAACCCGTGTATATTTTTTCTGTGGTTCATTTATTTGGGTGGCGGATTGTTTATTCGGATTTGATCCACACGAAATTAGCAACACTGGTAAAAACATCAGGAAAACAAGCCGACTAATTTTTTTAAGCATGATAAATCCTACAAAGTTGAGTGATGCGCATTAATATTAAAAATGGACGATTAATTTCTATTTTTCCAGCGCATAATGGGCCAGGCTCAAATTTCTGGGAACGGAAGCATTTAAAACGCCTATAGCATACCTGTGCAGTGATCGATTGTCTGCTAACGGGCTGCAAGAGCTACGTCTTCATGACCGATTTGAGTCAGAGCATTCAGAAGCCGCCCGTAGCAAAAGCCCAGATCAAGGACTCCCTTGCCTGGCAAGCTGCGCTCTTACCCGACCTCGCCCAGCCACTCCGCCAGACTTGCCTGGTGCAGTAAGCGCTCGACAAGTTTCAGCGCCGCCTCAACGCGCTGCTGCGCGGCCGGGCTGATGTCTTCACCGAGTTCGAAATGTTCGCCGCGCACGCCAAGCACGAAGCTGGGCGGCGGTTCGTGGCCTTCGATCTGTAGGTAAACCTGGAGCACGGCTGGCGGTTCAAGCGCATGCGTGCTGTGCGAGGGCTCCGGAGAGGCGTGGATTTGCTTGAAAAAATAAGGATCCGCTGTGTTTTCACCGGCGTCGATGAAGAGCACGAGTTCGCGCCCCTTCAGATCGAGCGCGTATTCGATGTTGAGCTGAAAATCCTCGATGACTTCGACCTGCCCGGCCAGCCCTTCGGTGGCCAGCCAGCTTTCGAGCCGGCCGGCGATGACTGGTCCGATGGCGTCGTCGCCGCGACTGGGATTGCCGACGGCGAAGACGACAACCGGTGCAATCACAGGCCGCGGCTCATGCGGTCAACTTGAACGCCGTCGGCATCGAGCAATTCGACGATCAGCGGCATCTTGCCCAGGGCATGCGTCGCGCAGGACAGGCAGGGATCGTAGGCGCGGATGGCGCATTCGATGTGGTTGAGCAGGCCTTCGGTGAGTTCCTTGCCATCCAGGTATTGCCGGGCGACGGTGCGGATCGACTCGTTCATCGCCTGGTTGTTATTGGTGGTGGAGACAATGAGGTTGCAGTAGGTGACCAGATCGTTGTCGTCGACACGGTAATGGTGGAACAGCGTGCCGCGCGGCGCTTCGATGACGCCGACCGCCTCGTGGCGACGTTCACCCTTTTCCGCCATCAGGTTGGTGCCGAGGATGTCCGGATCGTTGAGCAGGTCGCGGATCAGTTCGGTGGCGTGCAGGGTTTCGATGAGGCGTGCCCAGTGATAGACCAGGGTGCCATGCACCGGTTTGCCGTTGCCGATGGCCAGCATGTGCTGGCGCTCGGCTTCGGCGAGCGGCGTGCTGAGGAAGCTGGCGGCCTGCACGCGGCCGAGCGGACCGACCTTGTACCAGCCCTTGTCGGCGCCCAGGCTCTTGATGTGCGGGAACTTCATGTAGCTCCAGGGCTTGATTTCCTCTTCCAGCACCGACTGGTAATTGGCGTAATCGACCTGGTCGAAGATGGTCTTGCCCTCTGCATCGACGGCGCGCAGCGCGCCGTGGTAGAAATCGAGGGCTCCGTCGGGTCGCACCAGACCCATCATGTTCGACGGGAATTCGCCGAAGACGTTGTAGAAGCCGGGATTGGTCTCGTGCAGGCGGCGCACCATGGCAATGGCGCCTTGCGTCCAGGCGATCATCTGCTCGATGCCGCCGGCCATTTCGTCGCGTTCGGCGCGCGTCAGCGCCTTGTTCATGCCGCCCGGAATGGCGCCCGTGCCATGCACGCGCTTGCCGGCGACGTGGCGGATGACTTCCTGACCGTACTTGCGCAGCAGCACGCCCTGCTTGGCGATTTCCGGGAAATCGAGGGCGACGCCGACGATGTTGCGCCGTGTGAAATCGCTGTCGAAACCGAGCAGCAGATCGGGCGAAGCGAGATGGAAGAAATGCACGGCGTGCGACTGCACCATCTGGCCGTAATGCATGAGGCGGCGCAGCTTTTCGGCGGTCGGCGTGAGCGGGCCGTAGCCGGCGATCTGATCCATCGCCTTAACCGCGGCCAACTGGTGGCTGACCGGGCAGATGCCGCACAGGCGCTGCACGGTGACCGGCACTTCCCAGTACGGACGACCTTCGATGAAGACTTCAAAGCCGCGGAATTCGACGATGTGCAGGCGCACCTGGTGGATCTTGTTGTCCTGATCGAGGAGCAGCGTGACCTTGCCATGGCCTTCGACCCGGGTCACGGGATCGATCGCCACCCGGCGCAGGGTTTCGGGATTGGCGGCAGTTTCCAGTTCAAACATGTGATGCTCCGATTAATCGAATTTGAGCAGCGGGTGCTCGATACGGGGCGTGCGCCCAGTCAGCAGGTCAGTCAGGAATTTCCAGATGGTGTCGCCGGAGGGCGGGCAGCCGGGCAGGAAATAATCGACGCGGACGATTTCATTGATCGGGTAGACCTTGTCGAGCAACAGCGGCAATTCCGGATCATTGGGAATGGCGGCGGCCGAACCGTCGGGCGTACGGTAGGCCTGGCTCAGGCACTTGCCGACATCAAGATGGTTGCGCTGGGCTGGCAAGCCACCATTGACGGCGCAGGCGCCGAGGGCAACGAGAATCTTCGAATTGGCGCGCAGTTCGCGCAGGACATGGACGTTTTCGGCATTGCAGACGCCGCCTTCGATGAGCGCGACATCGCAGTGCTGGCTGCAATGCTTGATGTCGGTGATCGGCGAACGGTCGAACTCGACCAGGCCGGCCAGTTCGAGCAGGCGCTCGTCGATGTCAAGCAGCGACATATGGCAACCGAAGCAACCGGACAGTGAGGTCGTCGTGATGCGGAGCTTGCGGGGCATTCCGGAGGGGGCATTCATTTCAGCTATTCTCCGTCTGGGTGGCCACCGGCACGATGGGAATGTGACGATGCGCCAGGTAGTCCACCTGGTGGCTGATCGGCTCGGCATCGAACTGGCGCTCACCGATCGGCACGGCATAGCCGACGCGCTTGGGCAGGATGGCGCCGACCGGGCAGACATGGGCGGCGCGGTCGTCGATAGTTAGTGTGCTATCACCAAGCAGGCCGCTCGGCGAATTGATCACCACCCGCGATTCGGCACCGCGCCCGGCCAGCATGAAGACGTTCTTGCCATCGAGATCGCGGCTGGCGCGAACACAGAGTTCGCACATCACGCAGCGGTTGAGATCGAGCCAGACATCGGGATGCGAGGCATCGACCGGGCGCGCCGGGAAGGCATGGCGGAAGTGTGGCGCGAGCATTTCCAGGTCGTAGGCCAGGGCCTGCAACTGGCAATTGCCGCTCTTCTCGCAACCGGGGCAGAAATGGTTGCCCTCGACAAAGAGCATCTGCAACAGCACGCGCCGCCGGTCGTTGAGGGCCGGCGTGTTGTTTTCGACTTCGATACCGGGCGTCGCCTTCTGCGTGCAGGCCGAACCATTGCGTCCATTGACGACCACCGTGCACAGCTTGCAACTGCCGTGCGGCTTGAGTTCCGGGTGATGGCACAGGTGCGGGATGTATACCCCGGCCGCCAGTGCCGCCTGCAAAATGGTCTGACCGGATTCGAAGGCAATGCGCTGGCCGTCGATGGAAAAGGTGTTGGCGCTGGTCGCCGAATTCATGTCGCTCATGCTTCTACTCCCAGGTGGGCAGCGGCGTCATCCCGACCGGAAAGCTCCCGGGCTCGGGTTAGCGCGGCATCGAGATCGAAGGCCGGCACGAAATCGGTTTCGGCCAAGCGACGCTCGTAGGCCGGGCGGAATTTCTGCACCGTGTCGGCCACCGCGTTGCCAGCCGTCTGGCCCAGGCCGCAGTGACTGCCCGGCTTGAGCACCTGTTGCAGGCGCAGCAACTCGTTCATTTCGTACTGCGTGCCTCGCCCTTCGGCAATCTTGTCCATGATGTCCTGCATCAGCGTCGTGCCGACCCGGCACGGCGTGCAGAAGCCACAGGATTCATGAGCGAAGAAATGCGCAAAATTGCGCGCCACCTCGAACATGTCGCGCTGCTTGCCGAAAATCATGAAGGAACCGGCGGTCGGCACATCTTCGAAGGCGATGCGCCGGCCAAACTCGCGTTCCGACAAACAAACGCCGGAAGCGCCGCTGACCTGCACGGCAATCGCGTCGTGCGCGCCGCAATCTTCGAGTACCTGCGAAATGCGCACGCCGAAGGCGTATTCGTACAAACCGGGCCGCTCGCAGTCGCCGGACACAGAAATGATCTTGGTCCCGGTCGATTGCTTGGTGCCGATGGCCTCGTACCAGGCGCCGCCCTGGATGGCGATTTCCGTGGTCTTGCACAGTGTTTCGACGTTATTGACCACGGTCGGCTTGTTCATGTAGCCGGAAATCACCGGGAAGGGCGGGCGGACACGCGGCTTGCCGGCCTTGCCCTCGAGCGATTCGATGAGCGCCGTTTCCTCACCGCAGATATAGGCGCCGGCACCGAGGTGGATTTCGATGTCGAAATCGAAGCCCGGCACGCCGGCGATATTCTTGCCGAGCAGCTTCGCCGCCCGCATGCCGTCGAGATAGGCTTCGAGTTGCGGCAGCAGGTAGAGGTATTCGCCACGCAGGTAGAGCAAACCGAGTTGGGCACCGACCGTGTAGGCGGCGATGACCATGCCCTCGAAAACCAGGCCGGCATAGGACTGGAGCAGCACGCGGTCCTTGAAAGTGCCCGGCTCGCCCTCGTCGGCATTGCAGACGATGTAGCGTTCGACGCCCGGCGCGTTACGGCAGGCCTCCCATTTGACGGCGGTAGTGAAACCGGCACCGCCCCGACCACGCAGGTTGGAAATTTTCATTTCGGCGAGCATGCCGTCGCGACCGCGGGCAATCGCCGCGTTGATCGCCGCCCCGGCTTCGACCTTGGAGCCGAGCAGCACGTCGGCGCGCTCGATGTTGTCCTCGACCTTGAAATACTCGGCCGGCCACTGGGCGAGCGGCACGGCATTGCGCACCAGATCGCAGATCTCGTCGACCCGGCGTGGCGTCATGCGCGGTATGGCCCGGTTATTGACCAGAATCGCCGGGCCCTGGTCGCACATGCCGGTACAGGAGGTGTAATCGACACTGACCAGGCCATCGGCCGAAACCTTGCCCGGCTCAAGCTTGAGGCGCTTCAGCATATGCTCGAACAACGCTTGGTTGCCGGCCATGCGGTCGGTGATGTTGTCCGAGAAGAGAATCCGGTACTTGCCGCGATTCTCCTTGTAGAAGAAGGCGTAGAAATCGCGCGTACTCTGCACCTGGGCACGCGACATCTGCAGGCGTCCGGCGAGGTAAAGCACGGTTTCGTCGGAGAGATAGTCCAGTTCATCCTGGACTTCACGGAGAATCTGGACCAACCGATCCGGTCGCCACTGGTGGCGCTGCAGGATTGGTTCGAGGCGACTGGAAAGCTCTGGCGCGACAGACACGATGCGATTTCCTTAGCTGAAAAAACCATCGACACTTTAGTGATTTACTCAGCCAATCATTTGCGCTGGATCAACAAAAGCGCATCTCACAAAAAAATCATGACGACGGCGAAAACCCAATATCGACGCGGGTTTAGCGCTCCATACAAAAATCCATTCAGCATTACATGCTGCATAGCAACAGGTTTTTGCACACACCGAATTCATGCCAATGACAAACGCCGAAGGCACCAGAAAAACAACACAAAGACGTCGAATGCTTTGCCTTGCCTCAAGCCTGTCAAAAAACAGAAACCGGAAAGTACGATAATCAATGGGCCAGGCAAGCTCATCAAGCTACGAAAAACGTGATAATCTGACAAAAAATGGTGCGCCGCACCAGTTGCGCTGCACCGGCCGACCATGAAACCCAGGAAGGAAGCAGCATGAACTCCGCCGTCGAACAATCCACCCCCCTGTTGCCGCTGGCTGGCAAAAAAGGCCTGATCACCGGCGTTGCCAACGACAAGTCGATCGCCTTCGCGGTCGCCAAGGCCATCCGTGCCCTCGGTGGCGAAATCGCCCTGACCTACCAGAACGACAAGACCGCCAAATACACCCAGCCGCTGGCCGAGTCCCTCGGCGCCAAGCTCTTCCTGAAACTCGATGTCAGCGAAGAGGGCAGTCTGGAAGCGGCCATTGCCAAATGCGGCGAGGAATTCGGCGAACTCGATTTCGCCATCCACTCGATGGCCTTCTGTAACGGCGACGACCTGCACGGCCGCGTCATCGACACCTCGGAAGCCGGCTTCGATTCAGCCATGAACATTTCCTGCCACAGTTTCCTGCGCATGGCCAAGGCGCTTGAGCCGCTGATGGCGCACGGTGGCTCGCTGATCACCATGTCCTACCTGGGCGCCGAGCGCGTCGTGCGCAACTATGGCGTCATGGGCATCATCAAGGCGGCGCTTGAATCTGCCGTCCGCTACATGGCCTACGACCTCGGCCCCAAGGGCATCCGCGTCTTCGCCGTGTCGCCTGGCCCGATCATGACGCGCGCCGCCTCCGGCATCGCTCACTTCGACAAGCTGCTCGAATCCGATGCCGTCAAGGCACCGCTCGGCCGCAACGTGACCATCGACGAAGTCGGCGCCCTGACCGCCTTCCTGTGCACGCCGGGCTCGTCGGGCATGACCGGCCAGACCATCTACGTTGACGGCGGCGCCCACATCGTCGCCTGATCAAACTTGCCTGAAACCGCGAGGTGCAGCCCATCTGCATCTTGCGGTATGCTGAAACTTTCAGGCTTTGCCGGCGGAGCAGCCCATGGACAGCAGCATCATCACCGACCCGGTCCCCGAGCATCCCCTGCTCAACGGGCGCCAGGAAATCGGGCGCGGCGAAAACACCATCGTTCTTGAAGGCGATGTGGTCGACGGTCAGGAACATGTGTACAAGGTTCTTTCCTCACCGACCGACTACGCCTACTACACGGCCGACGACCGGCCGACCGGCCCGCACTTCCCGATTGTTTACGCCGACCATGGTCCGGTCGGCCGCTCCAGCCGCGGTTTCCCTTTCTACATCGTCGAAGTTGAAAAACTCTACCCGCTGCCCGGCGATTGTGATGCCGCCGAAATCGCCACCAAGATCTCGACCTCGTATTTCGACGCCTGCGTGATGTGGCGCAACCTGGCTCAGGACATGGGGCGCATCGCCCTGCACCACCTCGTCGTCACGCCGATGGGCTGGACCGACACCGTGCAGCAGTCGCTCCAGGCGCTTGAGGATTTTTCCGGCGAATACGGCGCCCTGCCCGACCTCATCAAGGCCGACAACCTGATGATGCGCAAGGACGGCACCCTGGTTTTCTCCGACCCGGTGTTCATGGAATGAAGTACTTTCTCCGCACAGGCCCCGCCCTATCATGAGCATCAAGCAGGTATTGTTCGCCTCGCGCGAACTGGCTGAATCCCTGGCCGGCAACCCCTATATGGCAGTCATCTCGATCACCGACCCGGGTACGCCGGAGGCCCGCCTCGATCCGCTGTTCCAGCATGTGCTGCGCCTCTCCTTCTACGATGCCGTACCGGCCGACGAATACCTGCCCTCGCCCTTTCCCGGCATGTTCGACTACCCGATGGCGCACCAGATCAGCGATTTCGTCCATGAACTGCACCAGGCCCCGTTTGAAATCTCGATGATGGTGCATTGCGAATACGGCGTCAGCCGTTCCGCCGCCGTCGCCCTCTTCGTCGAGGCCTACAGCGGCGCCCCGCTGGCCGCCCGCGAATTCACCTATGAAGCCAACCAATGGGTCATCGACCAGTTATCCAAACTCCATCCGGAACTGCTCATCGAAGCCCCACCCATGACCCAAGCCCACGACCGCCGCACAGCAAACAGGAACGGCTAGAGGCTAGTTATTAGCTATTAGTCGCTAGCTTTTAGCTAAAAACTACCGACTAATAACTAACGACTAGCAAAAGCGACTAACAGGAGCAAAGCCATGCAAGAGAGCAGCGAGCAGCGTTATCTCGCCAATCGCATCTACGACGAAATCCACATCGGTGATTCGTCCAGCCTGACGCGCACGCTGATGCCGGAAGACGTCAAGCTGTTCGCCATCCTGACCGGCGACTTCAATCCTTCGATTGTCGATCCGAAATTCTCGGAAAGCGGCATGTTCCGCGAAGTCATCGCGCACGGCATGTGGAGCGGCTCGCTGATCTCGACGGTGCTCGGCACCCAGTTTCCCGGCCCGGGCACCATCCTGGTCGACCAGTCGCTGCATTTTTCCCGGCCGGTCAGCATTGGCGACACGATCACCATTACGGTGACCGCCAAGCAGAAATTCGACCACAACCAGCACGTCATTTTTGACTGCGTGTGCACCAACCAGGAAGGCCTGCAGGTCGTACGCGGCACTGCCGAGGTACTGGCCCCGACGGAAAAGGTCGCCCACCTGCAGGTCATGCCCATGCCGCAGGTACGCATCGACGACAAGTACGAGCGCTACACCCAGCTGCTGTCGCGCGTCAAAGGCCTTGAGCCGGTCCCGACCGCCGTTGCCCATCCCTGTGACCAGGAATCCCTGAAGGGCCCGGTACAGGCCTTCCAGGCCGGCATCATTGAGCCCATTCTGGTCGGCCCGGAAAACAAGATTCGCGCCGTTGCCGAGGAATTCGGTATCGACCTGAATGGCATCCGCATCGTCAATGCCGCGCACAGCCACGACTCGGCGGCCATCGCCGTGTCGCTGGTGCGCACTGGCGACGCCGAAGCGCTGATGAAGGGCAGCCTGCACACCGACGAACTGATGGGCGAGGTGGTTTCCCGCGCCAACGGCCTGCGCACCTCGCGCCGGATCAGCCATGTCTTCGTCATGGATGTGCCGACCTACCACCGGCCGCTGCTCATCACCGACGCCGCGATCAACATCGCGCCGACCCTGGAAGAAAAGGTCGATATCGTGCAGAACGCCATCGACCTCGCCCACATCATCGGCATCCCGGAACCCAAGGTGGCGATTCTTTCCGCCGTCGAGACGGTCAATCCAAAAATCCAGTCCACGCTCGATGCCGCCGCCCTGTGCAAGATGGCCGATCGCGGCCAGATCAAGGGTGGCATCCTGGATGGCCCACTGGCCTTCGACAACGCTATCTCCATCGTCGCTGCCAAAACCAAGGGCATCCGCTCGGCGGTCGCCGGCCATGCCGAAATTCTTGTCGTACCCGATCTCGAATCGGGCAACATGGTCGCCAAGCAGCTCGAATACTTGGCCAACGCGCTGACCGCCGGCATCGTCCTCGGCACCCGCGTGCCCATCGTGCTGACCAGCCGCGCCGACTCGGCCGAAACCCGTACCGCATCCTGCGTCATTGCCGCGCTGGTTGCCCACGCCAACCGCAACAAGGGAAACTCCTGAAATGAAACAAGGCATCCTGACCATCAACGCCGGCTCGTCGTCGATCAAGTTCGCACTCTTCCCGCTCGCCCATCCGATCCTGTCCATCGCCGAAGCCTCCGGCCAGATCGACGGCATCGGCGCCGAGAACACCGAACTGGTCGCCAAGAACCGGGCCGGCAAACTGATTGCCGAAGAAGCCCTGGGCAAGGTCGATCACGACCAGGCCTTCGACGCGCTGCTCAAATGGTTCACAGCCAGCCACGCAGACTGGGAAATCGTCGCCGTCGGCCACCGCGTCGTGCATGGCGGCGAGCACTATTCGAAGCCCATCGTCGTCACCCCGCATGTGCTGACCCGGCTGACCAGCTATTTCCCGCTCGCCCCGCTGCACCAGCCGCACAACGTCGCCGGCATTCTCGCGCTGCAAGCCCTGCTGCCGAATGTGCCGCAAGTCGCCTGCTTCGACACCGCCTTCCACCGCAGCCAGCCGGATGTCGCCCAGATCTTCGGCCTGCCGCGCTCGATCACCGCCGAAGGCGTCAGGCGCTACGGTTTCCACGGCCTGTCCTACGAGTTCATTGCGCGCGCCCTGCCGCAGCATTCGCGGCGGGC
>WSSedL1CaDRAFT_10001822_pt1 | contig 11727 bp, 13 predicted proteins | sample WetSurSL1Cattail_FD_9464 | JGI IMG/M metagenome (IMG submission 9464)
CGGCTACTACGGAAAACCAGGCCCCATCGTCATGCTCAGAGGCCTAACCCAATTCCACGCCATCAAACACGGATGGAACCTGCGAAATGTGTGAATCCCGTAGCCGCAAAGGGGAGGTGAAAAGGGGGGCTTCAGTTTATTCCCCGCCAAGTCTTGTCTTCAGCTCTTCCATGCCCTTGATGAACCAGACATGCCGCCCGTCGTTGGATTCGTCGATGAACCCCCGGAACGGATTGCTGTGGCTCTCGTGAAACGAGACGTCGCCCATGATCGCCAGCCCGATATGATAAGTCACAAACTTCTGGCAGACCGTTGCGGCAAGCCCGGTCCGCAGCCGGAAGAAGTCGGGTGCGATGTTCTCGACCGGCACCACCAGCCAATCGGCCTTTTGCTCCAGCGCCTTCGAGATCAGTGCCAGCGCGTCGGCTTCCATATCCAGCCGCTGTCCTTCGGCCGTCGCCACCCGCACACCGTTTATCGTCTGGCACGTCATCGCATCACCCTCGCGTCACAAATTGGTCGATCACTTTTTTCTCGCCTGCTTTGTCGAAATCGACCGTCAGTTTGTTGCCTTCCACCGCCTTCACTTGGCCGTAGCCGAATTTCTGGTGGAAGACGCGGTCGCCGCGGGCGTATTGCGAAGCGCCAGGATCGCTGGTCTGCACGCTCCAGGCTTGCGCCTCGATCAGCGGCGGCTTGGTGCGGCGGTAACCGGCATCTTTGTTGGCTTGGGCGCGCTTCCACCCCGGACTGTCATAGGTTGAGGCAAAGCCCGTCATGTTATCGCGGAAGCCCGCGTTGCCACCGTAAAAGCCTTCATCCACGGTGGTTTCGACGTGCTCTTCCGGCAGTTCGCTGATGAAGCGGCTGGGCAGGGCGCTTTGCCAGGAGCCGTGCACGCGCCGGTTGGCGGCGAACGAAATCAGCACCCGCTTTTTCGCGCGCGTCAGGCCGACATAAGCCAGCCGCCGTTCTTCTTCGAGGCCCGCCAGCCCGTTTTCGTCCATCGTGCGCTGGCTCGGGAACAAACCTTCTTCCCAGCCCGGCAAAAACACGGTGTCGAATTCCAAACCCTTGGCGGCATGCAGGGTCATCAGATTGAGCCGGTCTTCGCTATCGTTCTGCTCGATGTCCATCACCAGTTGGACATGCTCCAGGAACGCCGCGAGACTCTCGAAGCCTTCCATCGAGCGCACCAGTTCCTTCAAATTGTCGAGCCGGCCCGGCGCTTCCGCCGATTTGTCGGCCTTCAGCATGTCGGTGTAGCCGGATTCATCCAAAATCATTTCGGCGAGTTCGGTATGCGGCAGATGACGTGAGACATCGTTCCAGCGCCCGAAATTGGCGCTGAGTTCGGCCAGCGCTTTCTTGGCCTTGGGCGGCAGTTCGTCGGTCTCGACAATCTCGCGCGCCGCGGCCAGCAGCGGCACTTGGCGCACCCGGGCGAAATTGTGCAGCGTCTGCACGCTGGCATCGCCGATACCGCGCTTGGGTTTGTTGACGATGCGTTCGAAGGCGAGGTCGTCGTCGGCTTGCGCGGTGAGGCGCAAATAAGCCATGGCATCGCGGATTTCGGCGCGCTCGTAAAACCGCGGCCCGCCGATGACGCGATAGGGCAGGCCCAGCGAAATAAACCGGTCTTCAAACTCGCGCATCTGGAAGCTGGCACGCACCAGGATCGCCATCTGGGCATAGGTGTTGCCGTTCCGGTGGAGGTCTTCGGCGCGGCTGGCAACCCCGCGTGCTTCCTCTTCGGCATCCCATACGCCTTGCACTTTGATCTTCTCGCCGGGATCGCCTTCGGTCCACAGCGTCTTGCCGAGGCGGCCTTTGTTGGCGGCGATCAGGCCGGAGGCGGCGCCCAGAATGGCGGGCGTCGAGCGGTAATTCCGCTCCAGGCGGATCACTTTGGCGCCGGGAAAATCGCGTTCGAAGCGCAGGATGTTTTCCACTTCGGCGCCGCGCCAGCCATAGATCGACTGATCGTCGTCGCCCACCACGCAGACATTGCCTTTGCCGCCGCCAAGCAGCTTCAGCCACAGATACTGCACCACATTGGTGTCCTGGTATTCGTCGACCAGGATGTAGCGGAAGCGGTCGCGATAATCGGCGAGCACGTCGGGGTGGTCGCGCAGAACCGACAGCGTATCGAGCAACAGATCGCCGAAATCACAGGCGTTGAGCGCTTTCAGCCGGTCTTGGTACATTTGGTAGAGCGCGCGTCCCTTACCGAAAGCAAAGCCGTGCGCGTCACCGTCGGGCACGTCGCCGGGGCGCAGGCCCTTGTTCTTCCAGCCGTCGATAATGGCGGCCAGGGTGCGCGCCGGCCAGCGTTTCTCGTCGATGGCTTCGGCTTCGAGCAGTTGCTTCATCAGCCGGAGTTGGTCGTCGGTATCGATGATGGTAAAATTGGATTTGCGTCCGGTCAGTTCGGCATGACGGCGGAGCATCCGCGCCCCGATCGAGTGGAAAGTGCCGAGCCACTGCATGCCCTCCACCACGCCGCCGATCAGCGAACCGATGCGCTCTTTCATTTCGCGCGCGGCTTTGTTGGTGAAGGTCACCGCCAGGATCTGTCCCGGCCAAGCCCGCTTGGTGGCGAGAATGTGGGCGAGGCGCGTCGTCAACACCCGCGTCTTGCCGGTGCCGGCACCGGCCAGCACCAGCACAGGGCCTTCGGTGGCTTCCACCGCCGCGCGCTGCTCTTTGTTGAGGCCTTTGAGATACGGCGGCTCGCGCGCTGGCACGGGCGCATTGCTAGGCTGATCCCCGAATGCGGAATCGAGCGGGTCTTCGTAATTTCCGATCATGATTCCGCATTTCTAGCAGGCGCACGGCGAAAGTTCACGTCCTGTTCTGCCTCGCCGGAACTTTACGGAATTACTCGTCGAGCTTGTGGCCTTCCAGGCGTTTCTCGTGGTGGACGGCCATCACCTTGGCCTTGTTGTGGGCGCTCTTGGAAATGCCGTGCTTGGCCCGGTTGGCCTCAGCGACGACTTCCTTCTCATGACGCGCCTTGGTTTTGCGCGCTTGGCGGAGATTGACGACGTTGCTCATGGTTCGGTTACCCGTCTTGGGCTCGTTGGTACGCCGGTCGAGCGATAAGGCGGGCAGTATACGCCAACAGCGCCCCGGTTTCATTCCTCACTTTGGTCTGTGCTGGGCCACAGCAAGCGCATGAACGCGCAGGGCGCTCGCCAGTGGACGCAGTCCTCGCGCCACGTCAACTTCCCCGACCAGGGCGGTGAGGTTTTTTCCCGCGGCGGCCGCATCGGCCTCCAGCAGTACCCAGAATTCCGCTTCCAAAGCGACGCTGGTGCGGTGGCGGGAAAGCGAGAAGGAGCGCTTTTTCAACATCGGGCGTTTCACCGTTGCGGCAGAGCCAGACAAGTTAATCCCGCACGGTGCGGAACTCCAATTGGCGCAGTTCGCGGGCCAGTGTCTTGGCACCGCGTTGCGGGTGCATCATCAGCCTTGGGGCCTTAAGGTCGCGCACCGCGCCGGCCACAGCGATGGCGTTGCGGCCCGGTTGGCCTTGGGCGTCCAGCAACCGGACCTGAGTCCAGGTTCGCTTCATCATCCGCGCCATACGGTCGGGCCCAAGGTCGTCGTCGCCGGTCGACATGAGGTTGAGCAGGACGATGGCTTTGCGGGCCTTGAGCCGGGATTTCACCAGGTTGAAGAAGCGGCGCTGGCGCATATGCCGTGGAATCTCGTGATCCGAATAGGCGTCGAGCACGACGGCGTCGTATTTGCGGGGGTCTTGGCGCAGGAAGGCCTCGCCGTCGGCGATATGGCATTCGACATCGGCGGGCATGTGGAAATACCGGCTGGCAATGTCGAAGCTGCGCCCGTCGATGTCGACCATCGTCACCGTAACACCGACACGCCTGAGCATGGTCGCCAAGGTGCCGCCGCCGCAGCCGATCATCAGGACATGACGGCAGTGGGCCTGGCGCAGGAACCCGTACATCGCGTGAATATAGTCGGCCGTACTGACGCCGCTCCGGTCGGCAACACTGTGGTTGTCCTCTTTCTCCCAAAAGGAGGTGCTACCGGTGGCGTTGTTTACTTCGACGACGAGACCATGGTCCTGGCCGTTCGTTGGTGCGGTTTTTTTGCGAGGCATGGCTGGATGATTTGCTGCTTTACTCTGGCGGGAGTTATTTCGGCCCGATCATGTCTTCCGGCCGGACCAGCCGGTCGAAGTCTTCCGCCGTCACGAGGCCGGTTTTGAGCGCTTCCTCTTTCAGCGTGGTACCGTTCTTATGCGCGGTCTTGGCGATTTTCGCCGCGGCATCGTAGCCGATCTTGGGGGCCAGTGCCGTCACCAGCATCAGCGAGCGGTCGAGGCCCGCTTTGATGTTGCTGAGGCGCGGCTCGATTCCCACCACACAATTGTCGGTGAAACTGACCGCGGCATCCGCCATCAGCCGTACGCTTTGCAGGAAGTTGTAGGCCATCACCGGATTGAAGACGTTGAGTTCGAAATGACCCTGGCTGCCGGCGAAGGTCAGCGCCGCGTTGTTGCCGAAAATCTGGATGCAGACCTGAGTCATCGCCTCGCATTGGGTCGGATTGACCTTGCCCGGCATGATCGACGAGCCCGGTTCGTTTTCCGGCAGCGCCAGTTCCCCCAGGCCGGAGCGCGGTCCCGAGCCCAAAAAGCGGATATCGTTGGCAATCTTGAAGAGGGACGCTGCCACGGTATTGATGGCGCCGTGGCTCATCACCATGGCGTCGTGGGCGGCCAGGGCCTCGAATTTGTTCGGCGCCGAGGTGAAAGGCAGGCCGGTGATGGCGGCGATTTTGTCGGCCACAGCCGCAGCGAATCCCACCGGCGCATTCAATCCGGTACCCACCGCGGTGCCGCCTTGGGCCAGTTGCATCAGCATCGGCAAGGTCTGTTCGATACGGGCAATGCCGTTTTCGACTTGTTGGGTATAGCCGGAAAATTCCTGGCCCAAGGTCAGAGGTGTGGCATCTTGGGTATGGGTGCGCCCGATTTTGACGATGCTCTTCCACGCCTGCGCCTTATCGTTCAGCGCATTGCGTAGCTTCTGCAAGGCGGGCAAGAGCCGGTGCACGATCTCTTCCGCCGCTGCGATATGCATGGCGGTCGGATAGGTATCGTTCGACGATTGGCTCATGTTGACGTGATCGTTGGGATGGACCGGCTGTTTTGAGCCCATCTCGCCGCCCAGCAGTTCGATGGCGCGGTTACTGATCACCTCATTGGCATTCATGTTCGACTGCGTGCCCGAACCGGTCTGCCAGACCGCCAGCGGAAAATGCGCGTCCAGCTTGCCTTCCAGCACCTCGTTCGCCGCCGCCACGATCGCTTTGCCGATCACGGGGTCGAGCTTGCCGAGGTCCATATTGGTTTCGGCTGCGGCGCGTTTGACGATGCCGAGCGCGCGGATCACCGGTGCTGGCTGCTTCTCCCAGCCGATCTTGAAATTGTTGCGGCTGCGTTCCGCCTGGGCGCCCCAATAGCGGGAAGCGTCCACGGCGATGGGACCGAAGCTATCGGTCTCGGTGCGAGTCTTGGTCATGGAAGCATTCTAATGGCAGCAGCGGGGCAGTTGCCAACCCACATTCCATTATTCGTCATGGCCGGCCCCCGAGCCGGCCATCCATTTCACCGTTTGGCGCGCCGACGATATGGATGGCCGGGTCCCGGTTTCGCCTTTAGCTCCGCCGTGGCAGTGAGGCACACTTGGCCCGCCGTAGCTGCAAGCGAAGGCGGCAAGCCCGGCCATGACGGGTGGGGTGCAGGAAGACCTATTTCTTCCGGAAAGAATCGAGGCTGACGACTTCGCCGTTGCCCGCCGGTTTTTCGGCCGGGTTTTCGCTCTCGTCGTCGGGTTTGGCGGCCGCTTTGGCCGGCATGGGGGTGGCTTCGGTGGCGGTCTGGGGCGCGGGGTCCGCAGGCTTGGCGTGGACGGGTTTGCCCTCGGCGTCGGTGGTCTTGAACTCAAGGCCGAAGGGCACGCCGGGATCGAAGAACTTGGTCAGGGCCTGGAACGGGATGATGAGGGTCGCCGGCAGCTTGCGGAAGGTGAGCGCGACTTCGAACAGATCCTCGCGCACCTTCAGGCCCCAGAACTGGTGCTGCAGGATGATGGTCATTTCGTCCGGATACTGCTCGACCAGGAAACTCGGAATGTCGACGCCCGGATAGCCGGTCTTGAAGGTGAGATAGAAATGATGGTTGCCGATCAGGCCTTGCTGTTCGATTCGCAGCAACGCATCGCGCACGACGCCGCGTAGCGCCGCGTCCAGCAATGCCTGATAGCCGATGTAGTCCTTTGCCATTACGCCCTGTCCGGGAAAGAGGCCAGAGACTATCCAGCGGGCGTGACGTGTCAATGCGCAGGTTCTGGATTAAGGCGGCATTTCGGCGCTTTATGGCTTGCATGCGCGAAGAATCGTCCACGCCCGAGGCGGCGGCCGGCCAGCCGGTCCTGGCGGTGCTTGGCGTTTTCCGGCACCGGAATTTCCGGATTTTCTTCGCTGGCCAGCTGGTGTCCCTGATGGGGACATGGATGCAGTCGGTGGCGCAGGCCTGGCTGGTCTACAGCCTGACGCATTCGGCCTTGCTCTTGGGCCTGACGACGTTTTGTTCCCAGGTGACGGTGTTTTTTCTGGCCCCGTTTGGTGGCATGGTGGCCGACCGGGTCGACCGGCGGCGGCTGTTGATCCTGACCCAATCGGCGGCGATGTTGCAGGCGGCGGTGCTGGCCGGATTGACGCTAGCGGGCGTGGTCCACGTCTGGGAAATCGTCGCGCTGGCTTTCGGGCTCGGCTTCATCAACGCCTTCGATATGCCGACGCGTCAGGCGATGGTCTTCGACATGGTGGGGGCGGCGGATCTGCGCCCTGCCATCGCCGTCAATTCGATGATGTTCAATCTCGCCCGCATCGTCGGGCCGTCGCTCGCCGGCGCAGTGATCGCGCTGACCGGGGAGGGCTGGTGTTTCGCGCTCAATGCGGCCTCGTTCGGCGCCGTACTGACCAGCCTCTTCTTGATCCGCCTCACTCCGCGGCCAGCCCGTCGTCACCAACGCCCGCTCGATGAAATCGCCGAAGGCTACCATTATACCTTCCACAATCGGCTGATCCGGGTGTCGCTGCTGCTGGTGGCGGCCTCGTCCTGTTTCGGTGCCGCTTATCTCACCCTGATGCCAGCCTTCGCCAAGGATATTCTGCACGGCAACGCCGCCCATTACGGCTGGTTGATGGCCGCAGTCGGCGTCGGCGCCTTCATCGGCGCCTGGGGCTTGTCGCTGATCAAGGAGCGCTGGCTGGCACTGACGCCGGTTATCGCGGGCGCGGTATTTGCCATCGGCCTGATGGTGTTCGCGCAAAGCCAGACGCTATGGCAGGCGATGGCCGTGCTGGTCCCGATGTCGATGAGTCTGATGCTCCTCGGCGGCACCACCAACACCATCATCCAGATTGCCGCTGGTGAGCGGTTCCGCGGCCGGGTGATCTCGCATTATACCCAATGCTTCATGGGCATGATGCCGTGGGGTGCGCTGATTTTGGGCGCGCTCGCCGAGCATTTCGGCGTCCGCGAGGCGATCACCTGGGGCGGCTCGGTGGTGCTGGCGGCGTCCACCATCGCCTGGCTGATGCGCCGCGGCGAGGCCTGGAAGTTCGATAATTTGCGGGCCAAGGAATAATCGCCTGCAGATTGACACCGTGAGGACGCGCGGGGAAGATTACGCCGCGAGAAACGGATGGGGGGAAAGATGTCCTCTTCTCGGGCTTATCCTTTGCGCTATGGCGGCGGCATTTTCTTGTGCTGCGTCGGTATCGGCGCGGCGCTGGCGGCAGTGACCGATCTCGCCAAAGCCAATCTCTACCTCAATGTGGGATTCCTTGTCGGCACGCTGGGATATTTCGTGACTTGGCGGCGTGCCATCGCCCGCTGCGGAAAACCGCGGGTTTACCAGTACCTAGTGATTTTTGCCGTCATCGCCCTGGAGTTTGGGGCATTCGCGGTGCTGGCCAAGGCGCCGTGGTTTCAATCGCTCCCGCCTTATACCTCGCAGCTCGTTGTGTTGGCGGTCGTCGCCGTCCATTTCATGCTGATGTATTGGGCGTTTGGTGTGTGGGTTGTGAGATTGGGCGCCGCCCAACTCGTCTTGCTCGCTGCCGCCGCTGTCTTGAGCCCGCCGGTGGCGGTGGTGATCCTCGGGTTCGGCTTGGTGAATATCGTGTTCGGCGCCATCATGGCCATCCCGATCCTCGCCAAGGCGCCCAAGCCTTCCGGCAGCAATCTGCCCAGCAATTGAGGGAAGTGGGGGGTTTCTGTTGCCCGGCACCCCCCGAGCCGCGCTTGACTAACTAGAAGTTAGGCAGCGAGGGCCATTTCATTATCGTTGGCACCTATACAGATAGCCCGATGACGGCGGATACCATACCGAGCGAAAGAACAACCTTTACACGTCTGTCGATCCTATTTCGCCCCCGCACTCCCGCTTCTAGCTGGGAGGAATGGTGGAGGCGCCGGGTACCGCCCCCGGGTCCAGTCCGCTTATTACGAAGTCGTTTATCGCCGTAGTCGGTTGCCCGACACCCCCTATATAGGCGCTCTGACGCAACTTTTGAAGGGGCGCCAGGAATCGGCTATTAGCAGGCAAATGCGCCAGTATCTCGAGTTGTTAAGCCGTGTCCTGGAAATGGGGGCCCAAAAAGGCGACCGCACCGGTACCGGCACGCTTTCCGTGTTCGGCCACCAGATGCGGTTCGATTTGGCGGAGGGTTTTCCGCTAGTCACCACCAAGAAGCTGCATCTCAAATCGATCATTTACGAGCTTTTATGGTTCCTGCGCGGCGAGACCAATGTGAAGTGGCTCAACGAGCATGGCGTCACCATCTGGGACGAATGGGCCGACAAGAATGGCGAACTCGGGCCGGTCTACGGCCATCAATGGCGGGCTTGGCCGCGCGACCATGCCGGCACCCTCGACCAGATTTCGGTGGTCGTGAACGACATCAAGACCAACCCGGATTCGCGCCGGTTGATCGTGACGGCCTGGAACCCGGCCGACATTCCGCGTCAGGCGCTGCCGCCGTGCCACTGTCTGTTCCAGTTCTATGTCGCGGGCGGCAAGCTGTCCTGCCAGATGTATCAGCGCTCGGCCGATATCTTCCTCGGCGTGCCGTTCAACATCGCCTCTTATGCGCTGCTGACGCTGATGATGGCGCAAGTGACGGGCCTCAAACCCGGCGAATTCGTGCATTCCTTCGGCGATGCGCATCTCTATTTGAATCATGTCGAACAGGCGAAGTTGCAGCTCACCCGCGAGCCCTATCCGCTACCGACGATGCGCCTCAATCCCGCCATCGACGACATCTTCCGCTTTGCCTTCGAAGACTTCACGCTGGAGAATTATCAAGCCCATCCGCACATCAAGGCAGCGGTGGCGGTGTAATCAAAAATTGCGCGTGGGGGCGGCGTTCGGTCCTAGGGTTGAGGGCCGGATTCCTTGCCGGGCCCAAGACGCCAACCTATGATGGTTGCCGAAAGGAATTTCCCGATGCTTACCATCCGCCCCGCTGTGCCCGGCGACGAAGCTCTTGTGCTGTCTTTCATCCGCGCGCTGGCAGACTACGAACATTTGCTCGATCGCGTCGTGGCGACGGAAGAAACCGTGCACACCGCGCTGTTCAGCCCGCATCCGCGGCTGTTCTGCGACATCGCCGAGTGGGACGGCCAGCCAGCAGGTTTCACGGTGTGGTTCTATAACTACTCGACCTTCCTGGCGCGGCACGGGCTTTACATCGAAGACCTGTTCGTCAAGCCGGAGTACCGCACCAAAGGCATCGGCAAGGCGCTCTTGGTGAACCAGGCGGCGCGCGCCGTGCGCGAAGGCTGCGGGCGTCTCGAATGGATGGTGCTCGACTGGAACAGCCTCGCCATCGAATTCTACGAAACCCTCGGCGCCCGTGAAGTGGAAGGCTGGACCGCCTTCCGCGTCCAAGGCGATGCGCTGGCGAAGCTGGCGCAATCGTCGTGACCGTGCCGGTCGTTCTGGTTGTTGCCTGTGCCGAAAACGGCGTCATCGGGGCAAATGGCACATTGCCGTGGGGCCGTCTCGAAGGCGATCTGCCGCGCTTCAAACATCTCACCATGGGCAAGCCCTGCATCATGGGGCGCAAAACCTGGGACAGTCTGCCGAAGAAGCCGCTGCCCGGGCGCACCAACATCGTGGTGACGCGCAATAGTGCCTTCGCGGCCGATCGCGCCGTGCGGGCCGCCTCGTTCGAGGATGCGCTGGCGCTGGCGTCCGCCGAGAATCCGGCCGCCATCATGGTCATCGGCGGCGCCGAAATTTTCGCTGCCGCCTTACCGTACGCAACCACAATCGAATTGACTGTAGTGTACGGTACGGTCAATGGCGACGTGAAAATGCCAGCATTTCCGCCGGAAATATGGCGCGAGACGGCGCGGCACGCGCCCGGCCCAACGCACCGCTACGTCACGCTCGAACGCGTCGCGCGCTGACTGCTATCCCCTGTTCGATTGCCTCGCGCCATCGTAAGACTCGCACACCAATAAACTGGGGGAAACAAAACCATGCGTATCAGCATCGCAATTGTATCGGTATTGGCGTCGGCCGCGCTTGCCGTCACCGAAGACGAATTGATGACGAGCCGTTATGGCAAACGCTCGTGATCAAGGACACGCTCGGCACGAGCCGGGTAAAGACCACTTCTTCCTGGTGGTGAGTGTGCAGGGCATTCAGAATGCCCTAATCTGTAATTTGGCAAGAATGCGAAACCCTCCGGGCGAGATCACCGGAGGGTTTTCTTTTCCCGAATAGCGAAAACCGATTACGGCGGGGCGAGATCGAACTCGATCGTGATGCGCGTGCCGTTGCCGTCGAAGCGGTGTTCGCCGCGCGACAGCCAGGACGGATGCAGGATGATCATGCCCGAGGCCGGGCGGATCGACTCGATCTGTCCGGCGGTGAGCCCGCCCGGCACGCGGAAGCCGTATTGCGGGGCCATCATGGCCGGCAGTACGCCGCGCGGATCGGCCAATTCGGCTTCGCCGCCGAGCGCTTCGTCGTCCTGCTTCATATAGCCGTCGTCGACGTAATAGACGCCTGACCAGTACCAGCCCGGACGCGCTGCCCGTTCGACGTATTCGCCCTTACTCCGGATGGCCGCCGCCGCCTGCACGTTCCAATTCAGCACCACGCGCGAGCCATTGCGCAGGGCGGTCAGGCTGTCGGCCTGTTCGCGCAACACCCGGAACAGGGTCTGCGCCGAACCGCCGCCCCAGGATTCGAAATCGGGGGCCGAGCGCCAGCCCTGATGGTGGTTGTTGGCGGTGTTGACTGTTTCCAGTTTCGCCCGATCGAGAATCAGAGGTTTGATCTCGGTGTTGAATTCCTGTGCCACCGGCAAATAGTGCACGCACACCGGCGTCGCGAACATGCTGCGGATTTGCGGCTTGGGAGCGACCATGGATGAAATGAATTCTCCAGTTATGCGATCACGATTTTCGGCGCGGGACGCTGCGGCGCGGCGATTGTCGCCGCCACCCGTTCCGCAATCAACAGAAAAGCGCGGGCTTCGGGACTGTCGGGTGCCGCTGCGACGATCGGTGTTCCGGCGTCCGAGGTCAGCCGAATCGCGGTATTCAAGGGAATCTCGCCCAGGAACGGCTCGCCCAGGCTGGCCGCGATTGCCCGCGCGCCGCCGTGC
>WSSedL1CaDRAFT_10001823_pt1 | contig 11727 bp, 7 predicted proteins | sample WetSurSL1Cattail_FD_9464 | JGI IMG/M metagenome (IMG submission 9464)
AGGGCTGCCTGTAACATACGGGGAAATTGTGCTGGTGTTGTTGCCATTTGGTTATAGCAGCTGCAATCATCAAACAGTTTAAATATGTTTGTTTCCTGGAAATAATCAGTTCCAAATTCTTTGGTAGAAATAGTAGAGGCAATAGCCAATACAGATGCAGATGAACGGTGCGCATCGTACAACCCGTTAATTAGATGAACATGTCCCGGACCACTACTGCCTGCGCAACATGCCAGACCATTTAACTGCGCCTCTGCACCCGCCGCGAATGCAGCTGTTTCTTCGTTACGGACATGAATCCATTTGATTTTTCCATTACGTTGTATTGCTGCATTGACATGATTAAGACTATCTCCTGTTACGGCATAAATTCGTTGAATGCCTGCTTCAACCAATGTTTCCACCAGTTGATCCGATACATTTTTACTCATAAGTTGATTTTAAGTAATGCCTGATTAATACAATACAATTCCCTAGCAATACGATAATCCACGCTTTAAATGCCAGAAGTAATAAACAGGCATTCTGATCCTGAAAAGTATGCAAACTGACATAATAAGCAAGCGGTTTGCAGAAATCACGGCTAGGAAGAGGAGAATAAATCGCCTGCATATTGCTTTACTTCCTGCTGGTCGGTTTTGAAAGGAAACTCAATTGTAGATATTGGCCACTATGGCATATTCCTGTAGTTTTAAATAAATCCTTTTTGCATGTAAATCAGTTTGCAGTTCCTTCAGTTTGATTGGCCAGATAATTTTCCAGACCCATTTGTTCAATTTGTGCGCGTTGTGTTTCCGCCCAATCCACGTGTCCTTCTTCCATTTTGAGTATTTTGGTAAGCAAATCGACTGAACCCTGATCGTTCACTTCGCGGCCAAGTTTTATGGCCTCATTATAAGCCTGAACAGCTTGAAATTCATCGCCGTTATCGTTTTTAATCATTTCTAATACCGTTTTCCCGATTTTTATCGGATTAAGTATGGAAACCGTTGGAGCCGCATCCAGAAAAAGGATCCGTTCAATAAGCCATTCTGCATGATGCATTTCGTCCATTGCCTGCAGGCGAATAGCTTGATGAAGTTTTGTATAACCCCAGCTTTCGCACATTTCCGAATGAACCATATACTGGTTTATAGCCGTTAATTCATCGGCCAGAAGCGAATTCAATACCGCTATCAGTTTCTCATTTCCTTTCATTATTGCGATTTTTAATATGAATCATTTGTTTCGAATCAATTTTTATAAAGTTTGAAAAACAAAATTATAGAAACAGAACATTGAAAGTGTTATATAATAATTGGGAAAAGTTATATAAATCACACATTTATTGCCGGTCATTCCATTTTAATTGAGAATTTCCAGCATATTCCAGTCATTTTTTTATCAATATATTTACTGTTTTTCATTCTTGCCTCCTGATTGCGGACATGTACATTTTCATGATTAGCAGGGCAGGAGTTTAATCAAGTGGCTCAATTATGGATAACCATGAGATGTGAATATAACCGGTTTGTGTTTGGTGAATAAAGTATCAAAATCCGGATGACTTAACTTGTGTGGATATTCAGTTTCCGGTTGTAGTTTTATTAAATCAACAACATAAATCACTATTATTTTTAGTTCTGGAGGCTGTTCTCGAGGAATGAAGCCCAATAAATGAACGGTATAATGACGGAATATCAATTGTCCGAAAAAAAATAGTGAGTATTTATCCAAACAATTCATACATTTTGCTTATTGGGCTTTATCTATTGAGTAAACAGTAAAAATCTCATATTATATCTCATACAACTCATTCTAAATTGAATGGTTGGTAAGATGCTAAACACCCGAACTGAATATCTTCAATCCGGGTGTTTTATTATGTTTGCAGGGAAATGAATTTCCGGGTCAGTCCGTTTTAATTAAATTTTTCGACGTGAATTTGTCCGGCTTCCTTGCGTGTATGTTCTTTAAAACCTTCATGTTCCAACAATTCAATCATTCCGCTTACCATGCGAGGGTTACCACAGAGAAATACATGCGTGTTTTCGGCAGTTGGTTTGAAGCCCCAGAGTTTTTCAATAGCGCCTTCTTCCCAAATTTCGTTGATAAACTGTGTACGGCCACTCCATGGTGTAAATTCCTTTTCAGGAACAGTAATGGTAGGAATGTAACCGAATTTTGGGAAAAGTGCCTGCAATAAGTTCAATTCGGAAGAATAACCCAAATCCCATGAGTTGGATGCACCATGAATTACCACGATATTTCCTTTACGATGAAGTGCATCGGTACGCAACATACTCATGTAAGGAGCCACACCTGTACCTGTTCCAATCAAAACGATATTCTGATCTTCAGCTATCTGATCGAGAGTGAACATACCTACAAATTTATTTCCAAGCCATATTTTATCACCGATATTCAGATTGAACAAACGTGGAGTAAGCGCACCTGAGTGTACCAAAGTAATGTAGAATTCCACATAATCTTTCGATATATTGGACGACGCAATGGAATAAGCGCGTTTAATCAGTTTATCTTCATCCGGCTCCACAGGTTCTTCGGTAGCTTCAGCACATTTTTCGGCTGTTGGCGGCAAACCGATAGCCACAAACTGTCCCGGTTTGAAATCGGGTAATTCCCAACCAACAGGAGCAATACGAAATACTTTCATAATAGGTGATACCTGAACAACCTGTTGAACGACAGCATTTAATTCTTCCATAAAATATTTTGTTTTTGTTAGTTATAATTTCTTTTTTAAGCCAATAAAGAAATGAATCCAAATGTATGACCAATTCATTTAACGTAGTGCAAAGATAAGAAGTTCTTTTGAACTAAAGAACTGTATTGTTAATTTTTACACCCTATTTTAGACGTTTCCAGCTCTATCGGTACATAGATTTTGTCAATACAGCACCACTTATCTTTAACTATAATTGCTTACTTTTGTAATATCAACGAAAAACACAGTATGATTGTTTGCATTGCCGAAAAACCAAGTGTAGCGAAAGATATTGCTGAAGTGCTGGGTGCCAAAACCCGCAAGGACGGCTATTACGAAGGAAATGGTTATCAGGTAACCTGGACTTTCGGACATTTGTGCGGCTTATTAGAGCCACATGAATATGCTCCCGAATGGAAAGCATGGGCTTTGAGTCAGTTGCCGATGATTCCTCAACGCTTTGGCATAAAAGTAATGAACGATAGTGGCATCCAAAAACAATTTAAAAATATTGAAACACTGATAGCCACTGCCGATGAAGTGATTAACTGTGGCGATGCCGGACAGGAAGGTGAGTTGATTCAACGCTGGGTGATGCAAAAAGCACTTTGTAAATGTCCGGTGAAACGACTCTGGATTTCGTCGCTGACGGCCGAAGCCATCCGCGAAGGATTTCAGAAACTGAAAGATCAATCCGAATATCAACGACTGTACGAAGCCGGATTGTCGCGCTCCATTGGCGACTGGCTGCTTGGAATGAACGCCACCCGCGCTTACACCCTGAAATATGCCAAAAACAGACAGGTGCTATCCATTGGACGTGTGCAAACCCCTACACTCGCGCTCATTGTCAACCGTCAACTCGAAATAGAAAACTTCAAACCGGAAGCTTACTGGGAACTGAAAACAACCTACCGCGACACTGTTTTTTCAGCCACAAAAGGACGGTTTTCGAGTGTGGAAGAAGGAACCAATTTTCTGGAAACCGTAAAAAATGCCGATTTTACAGTAACAGATGTCAGTATTAAAAAAGGCACAGAATCAGCTCCGCGACTATTCGACCTTACATCATTACAGGTAGAATGCAACAAGAAATTCGGATTCTCGGCTGACGAAACGCTGAAAACCATTCAAAGTCTGTACGAAAAGAAAATCACCACCTATCCGCGCGTGGACACCACTTATCTGAGCGAAGATATTTATCCCAAAGTACCCGATACTTTAAAGGGACTGAAAGACTATGAAACATTGACCGCACCTTTGTTGTTAGCCAAAATTCCAAAATCAAAAAAAGTTTTCGACAACTCAAAAGTTACCGATCACCATGCCATTATCCCTACGGGAGTACATCCCACGGCACTTTCGGACAACGAAAAAAAGGTTTTCGATTTGGTAGCACGCAGGTTTATTGCCAATTTTTATCCCGAATGTAAAATATCCACTACCACCGTTTTAGGCGAAGCCGATAAAGTAGAATTTAAAGTCACCGGGAAACAAATTTTGGAACCCGGTTGGCGGATTGTGTTCGAGAAAAACAAATCGGACGAAGAAAAGGAAACCGAAGAGGAAGAAAATACGCTTCCGGCTTTCGAAAAAGGAGAAAGCGGTTCGCATGAGCCATCTTTAGCCGAAAAGTGGACTTCACCACCCAAACCTTACACCGAGGCTACCTTGCTTCGCGCCATGGAAACTGCCGGAAAATTAGTGGACAATGAGGAGCTACGAGATGCCCTGAAAGAAAATGGTATCGGCCGCCCTTCCACACGGGCAGCTATTATCGAAACGCTGTTCAAACGCGAGTATATCCGCAAAGAGCGAAAAAACCTGATTGCCACCAACACCGGAATCGATTTAATACAAACCATTCATGATGAGTTGCTAAAGTCCGCCGAATTAACCGGTTTGTGGGAAAAGAAACTCCGTCAGATTGAAAAGGGAACATACGAAGCCAAAAACTTTCTGGATGAACTGAAAGACATGGTTCGCCAGATTGTTTTGAATGTAAAAAGCGATAACGGACAAAAAATCAAGCCGATTTCTTCTTCTCCTGAAGGAACTATATGCCCTGTATGCGGAAAAGGAACATTATTAAAAGGAAAAACAGCATACGGATGCAGCGAATGGAAAAACGGGTGCACCTATCGGCTTCCTATAAATGACTGAATAATAGAATTATCCGTAATCCATCCAATAATTTCTTCTTTTAGACTTTTATTACATAAAAATGAAAGTCAATTCTATTGGAATTTGTAGCTAAAATTATATTTTGTGTAGTATTTTGTTTAATACAAATCTAATATCCCTGTCTTTTTTCTGGATAAAGATGTTTAGTTACCTCCCAATTTCCAGTATATAAGTGTTAAAAATGATTAATGATATTTGTATGATATTGAAAATATATGTTTTATAACAAAATAAGTCATTGTACAATAATCATAATTTTCCATTTCATATTTGATAACTGAAATTATTTTTTATAAAAAACAGTTAGCATCTCTCTTAATTTAATGCACTGTACATATCTCACAATAAGAAGTTTAATAAAAAACACAAGTGATATCCTTACCATATAAGAACTTTGGAAAAATCTTCATGAAAAATCCAAATGTAAGAATATCTATTAATACAGATGTAAAAAATACTACAAAAAATAACGTTAACTTATTTGAAAACAGTTGTGTATTTTTACCTTGCGTAAAACAATAAGGAATGATTTCATTCATTATAAAAATCAATACTTTGTGTGATTTAAAATTAATGACAATACATTAAGATATACCAAAAGGAGTTTATGTAATATATGGTAGAACACAATCTGAAGAAATTTCCCTTAATGTTTTAAATTAATTATTTTTTTAAAGCAATATCAAAATAGATTGTGTGGAGTAAGCAGAGGTCGGGAGGTTTCTGCTTATTTTTTTGTGTGTATATATCAAAAAAAATATCTGCAAAAAGTTGAATTTCAATGATTGATTGATTATATTTGTGCAATTAAGAATGATGCAGTTTTCCCTTTATTCCGGCAATTTGAAAAGGTTTGTGTCGAAAAAATAGTCCATATTGCTCAGACCGCACATCCGATGTCCGAACTTTTTATTTGATATGGTAGATTGAAAGATTTGTATATGCATAAATGGGAACTAAAGAACTGTAAAATATGTTCGAAAACACTAAAAAATATTTAGAAGATGAAACGATAAAAGAATTTGAGCATTGTCGGCTTTTATTTGAAAATATAGAAACCGCATTTGCTTTGCACGAAATTATTCTTAATCAGGCAGGAGTTGCAGTCGATTATCGTTTTTTATACGTAAATAATCAGTTTGAAAAGCAAACAGGTCTAAACGCTGAAAATATTTTAGGGAAGACAGTACTTGAAGTCTTGCCCGGAATGGATGCTTTCTGGATAGAGAGATATGGAAACGTCGCTTTGACGGGGGAAACGGTTAATTTTGAAGGTTTTTGTGAAGTTCTAAAAAGACATTATAAAGTTACGGCCTTTTCGCCTAAAGTTAACAAATTTGCCACATTGTTTACGGATATAAGCGACAATATAATTGCAGGAAAGCAGCTAACACAAGCAATCCAAAATTTCAACTCGATATACAATGTCGTCCCCGAAGCAGTTTTTATTCATGATTTAAATACTTATAATATACTCGATGTCAATGAAGCAGGTCTCGAATTGTATGGTTATTCTTCCAAAGAAGAAATGTTGATAAAAAGCATTGGAGATTTGTCCTCGAAAACAGAAGAATTTAATCAAGAAAAAGCTGAAATAATCATTGAAAAAGCAAAGAAGGGAGATGTGCAGTTAGTAGAATGGCAGGCAAGAAGAAAGAATGATTCTGTTTTCTGGATAGAGATGATTATAAAAAAAGCGGTGATTAATTCTATTGAAAAAATTCTCGTTTTAGGAAGGGATATTAGTTCCAAAAAAGAGAACGAGCAAAAATTGGCAGAAAGCGAAAGAAGATATACGAGTTTTTTCAAAAATCATAAGCTCCCGATAATGATCATTGATCCTGATACTTTTAAAATTGTAGAAGTAAATCCCGCCGCATGTGTTTATTATGGTTTTGAGTATAATGAGTTTTGTCAAAAAGAAATATTTGATATTAATGTGGATAACATTAATAAAACTAAAGTAAAAGTTAGTGACGCAAAAGGAGAAAAAAACAATACTTTTGAGACAAAGCATCGTCTGGCAAGCGGAGAAATAAAAGATGTTGAAGTATTTTCATATCCGGTCGTTTTTGATGAAAAGACCTATTTATATTCTATAGTTCACGATATCACAGATAATAAAAGGGCTTTGTTGGACATAGAAAGGGTGAATAGATATTTTCAGGCTATTATTGAAAAAGCCACCGATGGAATAACATTAATTGATGTGAACGGATACTTTAAATACGCAAGCCCTAATGCAAAAAAAATGTTTGGGTATGATGATAATGACCTATTTAATTATCATCCAAATGATTTAACTCATCCGGATGATTTGCCCGAAGTGCTAAAACACTTATCAATTTTATTATCTGATAAATCGTATCAACCAACATTAAGTTACCGGTTCAGACACAAGAGTGGTAAATGGATATGGATTGAAAGTACTTTTACCAATATGAGTGATGATCCTTTTGTAGAATTGATTGTCATTAATTTTAAAGACATTACTGATAGAATTGTCTCGGAAAACAAGCTCAAAGAGAGTAAAGAAGTTTTGAACAAACTATTTACAGAATCAAGCAGGTTAATTAACTCGGATGTTTCGGGTGTGGATTATCAGCATTTTACAGATGTATACTTGGATGTATCAGGTGCCCAGCTTGCTTTGTTCAACGAATATGACAAAGACGGAACTTCTATTACACGGTCATTTTCAGAATTTGTTGACTTTAAAAAGCAATCGAGTGAATCTTTTAGTTTTAATTTTGTAGGATTTAAATGGCAAAAAGATCCTGAAAAAGAAGAGATACTAAAAAATTGTATCATTACAAAATTTGAATGTTTAGCGGATTTAGCAAAGTATTCGCTTCCAGAATGTGTCCTGAGAAACATGGAAGATATTTTCGATTTTGGTTGTATATATGTGATAAATATTATTAATGAAGGGCAAAAATTTGCCGAGATTGTTCTGGCTTTCGAAAAAAATAAAAGCATTGAAAATACTTCTGTTCTTGAAATCTTCTCTAATCAAATTGGAGAATATATGAATAGAAAAAAAACAGAAGAATCTTTGCGGATAAGCGAAGAGAAATACAGGATAATGTTTGAGAATAGCCCACAACCTATGTGGATTATTGATGCTAATGATTATAGTTTTATTGAAGTCAACCAGTCGGCAATCAATCTTTATGGCTATAGTAAAGATGAATTTTTACAGATGAAAATTAAAGATATAGTTATAAATGACGATATACATTTATTAAACGGATTGATAACGCAAAAAACCACTACTTTTAAATCGGTAAAACCAATTGGAAATATAAAGAAAACAAAAGAAACCATATATGTAGATATTAACTCTTTTAAGTTTTTATATAAAGGGCAGGATGCAAGGCATATAATGGTAAACGATGTTACCGAGCGTATGCAAGCAGAGGAATTATCCAATCGTAAAATGGATGAATTATTGAGATTCCATAAATTGACGGTTAACAGAGAATTAAGTATGATTGAACTGAAAAAGGAAGTTAATCAGCTTTTAAAACAAGTCAACCAGCCCGAAAAATATAGAATTGTCGGCGGTTAATAGCTGATCAGAATACATTATGCTCCAAACAACTCTTGAGAAATTAAATAGCATTTGTAAAAAATATTTTGATATAGATATGTCAAAATACGATGATTCTTTTGTGTCAAAAATAATTTCCGGACGTATGATGCAAACAAATACGAATAACGAGACAGAGTATTTAAATTATGTAGAAATAAACGGAGATGAATGCCGGATTCTGTGCGATTCGCTTTTAATTTCGCATAGCGAGTTTTTCAGAATGCCGTATAGCTATGAAGTTCTTCAAAACGGTGTATTTCCAGAGATGAGTTTTCGACAGATGAACAAGAAGGAAAGAAGTTTAAGAATATGGTCGATGGCCTGTGCTGCCGGTCAGGAGGTTTACAGCTTATCCGTTTTGTTGCAGGAATTTAACACGAAGAATAAAAACAAAATAAAATACGGTATCTTAGGAACGGATATCTCCAAACGACAAGTTCAACTGGCAAGAAAAGCGGAATATGATTCTTTCTCGCTGCGAAACGTCAGTATGGGTAGATTGAATGATTTCTTTGATATCTTTGAATCGGGCTACAAAGTAAAACCGATGATCAAGGATAATGTAAACTTTGCCACATTTGATCTATTATCGGAGAAGAACAAGTTTCCTCCAGAGAGTATTTTCGGAGGTTTTGATATAATCTTATGCGCCAATATTTTATACTATTACCGCCCTGAATATCAGAAAGTAATTGTCAACAGAATTCTGCAAAGTCTGAACAAAGATGGATACCTGATAACCGATCCGAGTGAAAGAAAGTTGGTCGGGGAATATGGGTTCAGGGAATTGGTGAAAGATTCATGCGTGTTTTACCGGATGTAACAGATTAAAGAAATACATAACATTATGAAAATAAAATCACTAAAAATAGGAACATCGCTGATTGCCGGATTTTTAATCATGGTAATTTTTGTAATTACCATTGGTGTCGTTTCATATATTCAGTCGGGAGAACTCCAAAAACAGACAGAAATGCTCTACGAACATCCCCTTGAAGTACGCCGGGCAGTTGATTATTTGCAATATAATATTCTTAAGATGCGCTTTGAAACCAGGAATCTTATGCTCGCCAAAAGTAAAGCTGAACAGGATGTAGCCATTGAAAATATTGAAATTGCAGCATCGGGATTTCATAATGAATTTGATATTATCAGAAGTAAATATCTTGGACCTCAAAAAGATGTAAATGAGGCCTTCGATGCTTTTGTGGCGTGGAATGTTACCCGGCAGGAAATGATAGCTAACGCCAAAGCCGGAGATATTGAAAAGGTGAAAGAAATGGTGAAAGCAGATGGTGCGGTTGGAAAATTGCGCGAGGAGATGGTTAAAAAAATTGCAGTAATAGACAAATTTGCCAGTAACAAATCGGATGTCATCTACGAAAGCTCAAAACATTTGAAACGTGATCTTAATTTTATTATGGTTGTTATCGTTTTAGGTATGCTTATTATTGGTATCGTCATAATATACGCATTGATAAGTCAGATAAGAAAACCTATTTATTTGTTGTCGGATGTAGCCAATAATTTGAGTAATGGAAATTATGTGGTTAGAGCAACAAATATTCCCGATAATGAATTTAAGATACTTTCGGATACATTTAATTCTTTAGCACTTCATTTACAATCAGAAGTGGAATTGCGCGACATGGAATCGGCTTTGGCCGAAATAATGTTAAGTGAAGATGATGAACAGAAATTTTTTAATAAATTATTATCTGCACTTGGCCGGTTTACTAATTCTCAAATAGCTGCTATATATTTACTAAATGAGGATAAAACAAAATTAGAGCATTATTTCTCTATCGGAACAGATGATAATGCACGGGTAAGTTTCGATACACAAAATTATGAAGGAGAGTTGGGTTCGGTACTGTTATCCAAGAGGATTCAAACAATAAAAAACATACCTATTGACACCCGGTTTATATTTAATACCACAAGTGGCAAACTTGTCCCGCGTGAAATTCTCACTATACCAATTGTGCTTGGTCAAGAAGTAGTTGCAGTGTTGTCGCTGGCAAGTATCAGAAACTATACTACCATTTCAGGATTACTTATTGAAAAAATTTATGACACGCTCAATGCCAGAGTGGTTGGCGTTTTGACTTATTCAAAATTAAAAGAATATACTAAAAAACTTGGCTATATAAGTACATATAACCGTAATTTGATTGATGCGAATATTGACCCGTTCGTAGTGATTAATATGGACGGAATAATTACTGATGTAAATGTTGCGACAGAAAACATTACCGGATTAAGCCGGGATAAATTAATAGGAACAGATTTTAGCCAGTATTTTGCCCGGCCAGAGAAAGCAAAAGAGTCTAACAAACAGGTGTACAGCGAAGGATTTGTTCGGAATTTTGAGTTATACTTAAAGCATGTGAATGGAAAAGAAACGCCTGTATTGTTTAATGCAACATTATACAGGGATATCGCTGAAAATAAATATGGAGTTTTTGCTTCTGTCAGAGACATAACCGAAACGAAGAAAATTGAAAATGAACTAATCAAGTTGAATGATTATTTATTACAACGAACCGAAGAACTAAAAAAACTAAACACCGAACTTGAAGCTCAGAAAACGGCTCTTTCAAATCAATCTATTGAATTGGCACAGCAAAACTCCTTGCTGGAACTACAGAAAGAACAATTAAACGAAACAAATAAGCTCAAAAGTAATTTTTTGTCGAATATGAGCCATGAGTTAAGAACTCCCCTGAATTCAGTCATTGCCTTGTCGGGAGTTTTGCACCGTCGGCTTACAAATAAAATTCCGGATGAAGAATACGGATTTATTACTGTTGTGGAACGAAATGGCAAGCAACTTCTCAATATAATTAATGATATATTAGATATATCTCGCATTGAAGCAGGTAAGGTAGAAATTATTGAAGAAAAGTTTAATGTAAATCAACTTATTTCGGAGATTATATCAATGATGAAACCGCTGGCCGATGAAAAGAATTTAGACTTAATACACAAATCTCCGGCTGAAAAGTTAATGGTTATATCGGATATTACGAAAATTACGCATATCTTGCAAAATCTTATTAGCAACGCACTTAAATTTACATTGAAAGGAAATGTAATTGTTGAAGCTTCCCGATTGAACGATACCGTAAGCATTAAAGTGTCGGATACCGGAATCGGAATAGCACAAGAACATATTGAGTATATTTTTGATGAATTTCGTCAGGCCGAAAGTGGAACCGCCCGTAAATACGGAGGTACG
>WSSedL1CaDRAFT_10001824_pt1 | contig 11724 bp, 7 predicted proteins | sample WetSurSL1Cattail_FD_9464 | JGI IMG/M metagenome (IMG submission 9464)
CGGAAAAGCAGAAGCCCGCCGAGAGCGGCTTGCTTGCTCTTGATTGGTGGAACGGAAACCGCTCCGTGCTGGTTGATGTAGACCTTACAGGCATGATGCTGGGCATGACGCTTCAGACAAAGCCGGAGGAAATCTACCGTGCGCTGATTGAGGCTACGGCCTACGGCACCCGCATGATCATTGAAAATTACCGCGAACACGGCGTTCCGGTTGAGGAGTTTTTTGCCGCCGGCGGCATTTCTCAGAAAGACCCGTTGACCATGCAAATTTATGCCGATGTTATCAATATGCCGGTGAGAATCGCCGGTTCCGAACAGGGCCCGGCACTCGGCTCTGCAATTTTTGCATCCGTTTCCGCGGGAAAAGACGCGGGCGGATATGATTCCATTTTTGCCGCCGCAAGGGCGATGGGCAAAGTCAAAGACACCGTCTATAAACCGATTCCGGAAAACGCCGTGGTCTACGACAGGCTGTTTGCCGAATACCGTACTCTGCAGGATTATTTCGGCCGTGGTGAAAACGATGTTATGAAGCGCCTGAAAAATTTGAAAAAAAATGTTCTGCATTTCTAAAAGGAGAATTGTTGTGACAGCTTTAAAAAAATATAAATTTTTATTTATCGTCGGAAGTCAGGATTTGTATGGGGAAGAAGTTCTGAAAACAGTTGACGAGCACGCAAAAATTATGGTGGACGGGTTCAATGCGGATTCGGATATCCCCTGCACGGTGGTGTTTTATCCGGTCGTTCGCAACTCCGACGAAATTTACCGGGCTATGATGACCGCAAACAATGACCCGGAATGTGCCGGTGTCATCACCTGGATGCACACGTTTTCCCCGTCGAAGATGTGGATTCGCGGATTTGGTGCTCTGCAGAAACCACTTCTGCACGTAAACACGCAATTTAACCGTGACATTCCATGGGGCAGTATCGACATGGACTTTATGAATCTGAATCAGTCCGCCCACGGCGACCGCGAACACGGCTTTATTGCTGCTCGTATGCGTTTGCAGCAGAAAGTGATTTCGGGTTGGTGGAAGGACGAAAAATTCCGCAAGCGTGTGGCCGGCTGGATGCGTGCTGCGGTAGGCGCGTTCGAAAGTCGGAGGCTGCGTGTACTTCGCATCAGTGATAATATGCGCAATGTGGCCGTTACCGAAGGCGACAAGGTAGAGGCACAGATTAAGTTTGGATGGCAGGTTGACCATTACGGCGTGGAGGATATTATCCACATGGTGGATGCGGTAACGGAACAGAAAATTGATGTGCAGATGGAGGAATACGCACAGCATTACGATATGGCTACAGACAACATCGAATCCGTTCGCTACCAGGCAAGAGAGGAAGTTGCAATCAAGAAGTTTATGGAGCAGGAAAAATTCGGTGCATTGCACACGAATTTTGAGGACTTGCAGCAGCTTCGCCAGCTGCCGGGTCTTGCAGTACAAGACCTGATGCGGCAGGGTTATGGATTTGCAGGGGAAGGCGACTGGAAAACAGCCGCCCTGTGCAGAGTGATGAAGATGATGACCGCCGACCTCGACACAGGCACCGCATTTATGGAGGATTACACTTACAATTTCGACCCGGCCTGTGGAATGAACATGGGTGCTCATATGCTGGAAGTCTGTCCATCCGTTGCGTGCGAAAAGCCGAAGATTCAGGTGTTTCCTTTGGGTATTGGCAACAGGGAAGATCCGGCCCGCCTGACGTTCAAAGCAAAATCCGGCCCCGCCGTCCTTGCCACGATCGTAGATATGGGCGACCGTTACCGTATGATCGTCAACGAGGTAGAGTGTCAAAACCAGGAACACGATATGCCGAAACTGCCAGTAGCCGCCGTGCTGTGGAAACCGCTGCCTGATTTGGAAACATCCGCAGAAGCGTGGATGTACGCAGGTGGCGCGCATCATTCGGTAATAAGCTACGGCCTAACCGACGAGGAAATGCGCGATTTTGCCGAAATCATGGATATAGAGTACATTCACATTGGTAAGTGCACTGATATTCATGAGCTTCGTAAGGAACTCACCTGGAATGACCTGATTTGGAAGCTGAAAAAATAATAGTCATAGAGAAATAAACAGATCATATTCCGGGATGAACGTTCGTTAATTGTGAAGAGGCTGGGGGAATATTGAATGTACTTGTATTGCTCTAAACCGTGACTTTGGATTTTTTTCTGAAAAAGGCGCCAAGTCAGCCTGCTGTCCGCTTCATTCCTGCCACTTGAATTGACAAATATTACACCCTAATGTATCATGAATTAATCAAAACTAGGAGGGGATGGCATGTCATCAGAGCTCCCAAAATACATGGAGTTAGCCAACTGGATTCGTCAGAAGATTGAGTCGAAGGAATTGGGCTACGGCGAGAAGCTTTATTCCGAAAACGAGATGGGACGCATGTTCGGGATCAGCCGACAAACTGTGAGGCAGGCCATACGGGTCCTGGAGCAGAAAAAAATGTTAGAAAGCCGGCAGGGGAGTGGAACCTATGTCAGCTACGACGCAGAGCCGGGTAAAGCATCCTTTTTGACAATCGGGGTGATCACAACCTACGTCGGCAGCTATATTTTCCCCAATATTATTAAAGGCATTGAAGGGGTTCTGACAGAAAAAGGCTATTCCATGCAGCTTGCCTTTACCCACAACAAAGTGGAGAACGAAAGCCGCGTGATTTCCTCAATGCTGGAAAAAGGTGTTGACGGGCTGATTATTGAGCCGACCAAAAGTGGTTTGCCGAATCCTAACCGGGAGCTTTACGAATCGATTGCCCAAAGGGGGATTCCGCTCGTCTTTATCAACAGTTATTACCCCCTTCTTCCCTTGCCGCATGTATCCATGAACGATTTTGAGGCAGGAATGCTGGCCACGGAATATTTGATCCGTGCGGGTCATAAACGCATTGGCGGCATTTTCAAATTTGACGACTATCAGGGACATCTGCGTTATTCCGGCTATATCAATGCCATGCTGAAAGCCGGCCTCGGCATCTGCGATGAAAATGTTCTTTGGTACGCAACGGAGGATTTTTCGTACATCAGCGGCGACCCGAACCGGATTTCAAAGCGGTTGGAGGGCTGCAGCGCCGTGGTGTGCTACAATGATATGATTGCATTCGATCTGGTGCATGTGCTGAAAAACAACGGAGTTGCAATTCCTGAGCAGATTTCGGTTATCAGCATTGATAACTCCGACCGGGCCGACATTTGCGAGGTTCCCCTGACCAGTGTCGACCATCCGAAGGAAGCATTGGGGAAAACGGCCGCACACAATATTCTCACCCTAATCCAAAATCCTGATTTCGACGCAACAGCCGAATTTGATCCTACTGTGGTGGAAAGACTATCGGTTAAGCCGCTTGAATCAATATTTGCCGACTGAACTAAAAAATGAGGATAGAGCGATATCGTATTATGCAAAGCTGTATCTACAACTTTAGTACAGGAAGGTAACGCTTTAGAAACAGCATGGTACCCATGCGGATGCCGTGCTGTTTTTCTTGGTGGTTTTAGGTTAAATATGGAATTAATAAAACTATTCTTGATTTTTATGCTCTTTTGTAGTAGAATCTGATTTGCGTAATGAATGTAGATGAAAGCCTATTCAGAGCATCATAAACAAACTATTACGGACACAGCGAAGAATTTTTTGACCGTTTTTTTATCATCCGATGATGTGATAAAGAAATAGAATGCCATACGGACAGCTAGGTCAAATGCCGGTTGGCAACTTTCGTTGCCTTATTGATTGAGCGATTGCTCAAATTTTATAAGTTGGTTACTTAAAACCGTGTGCGATGCCGCACATCACACTTGTGAAACAATCAATAAGAGTAGTAAAAGTAATTTCTTGCTATATAGACTCTAAACTCTACATTTAAATTCAGTATCGATGTACTTGCTTTTGGGTGCATTTATTATAATTGAAGAAAATTGTAGAATTGAAGCTCAAGTGTATTACGGCGGCAGCTGTTTTCACTTGAGTTTTTTTGTTTTGTTTACAGAAATTCGTGGAAAAGGGTGGGATTGAGGAAATACTATAGCAATTCGATAAATAAAGAAGGGAGTCCCTTTACTTAGAAATTGCTATAATTCATTTGATGAAAATGTTTTAATATTATTAGGAGGTTAATTATTATGGGAAAAGTATTAATTATCGGTTGCGGCGGAGTTGCAGGTGTCGCGATTCATAAATGCTGCCAGAACAGCGGAGTGTTCAGTGAAATTTGTATTGCCAGTCGTACCAAAAGTAAATGCGACGAGCTGAAAGCCAAATTGGACGGCGGAAAAACGAAGATCAGCACTGCACAGGTGGATGCTGACCATGTGGATGAATTAATTGCGCTGATTGAGAAATTCAAGCCGGACTTAGTGCTCAATCTGGCTCTGCCCTATCAGGATCTGACGATTATGGATGCCTGTCTGGCCACAAAAACCAATTATGTGGACACCGCCAACTATGAGCCGGTAGATCTTGCAAAATTCGAATACAAATGGCAGTGGGACTACCGTGAGCGTTTTGAAAAGGCAGGAATCACCGCTTTGCTTGGAAGCGGCTTTGACCCGGGCGTGACAGGGGTCTTCTCGGCCTACGCACAAAAACACCAGTTTGATGAAATTAACTATATTGATATTCTTGACGCCAACGCGGGTGACCATGGCTATCCTTTTGCGACGAATTTTAATCCGGAGATTAATATTCGCGAGGTAAGTGCCAAGGGCAGTTACTGGGAGGATGGCAAATGGGTGGAAACTGAGCCCATGGAGATTAAGCGTGTCTACAACTTCCCCGAGCTTGGCCCAAAAGACATGTATTTGCTCCACCATGAGGAATTGGAATCATTGGGGCTCAATATCAAAGGAATTCGCCGTATCCGTTTTTTCATGACCTTTGGGCAGAGCTACCTGACGCATTTAAAGTGCCTGGAGAATGTGGGCATGACCTCTATTAAACCGATTGAATTTGAGGGCAAACAGATCGTTCCGCTCCAGTTTCTGAAAGCAGTTCTGCCAGACCCGGCATCACTGGGGCCGAGAACCAAAGGGAAAACCAATATCGGCTGCATCTTTCAGGGAAAAAAGGACGGTAAAGAAAAAACCTATTATCTCTACAATGTCTGCGACCATCAGGAATGTTACCGGGAGGTAGGCTCTCAGGCAATTTCCTATACGACCGGCGTTCCGGCGATGATCGGTGCCATGATGCTGCTGACCGGCAAATGGAACAAACCCGGCGTGCATAATATTGAGGAGTTTGATCCGGATCCGTTTATGGATGCACTCAACAAATGGGGACTGCCGTGGCAGGAAAGCTTCGCACCGGAACTGGTGGACTGAGCCATGGAACGGGACGATGTTTTTTTGCGGCTGCCCACTCCCTGCTATGTGGTGGATGAATCGCTGCTGATTCAGAATCTGGAGCTTTTGAAGCAGGTGCAGGAGCGTACAGGATGCCATATTCTTCTCGCCCAAAAAGCTTTTTCCATGTTTTCACTGTATCCGCTGATTGGGCAATACCTGTCAGGCACAACCGCCAGCGGTCTGTTCGAAGCGCGGCTTGGGCATGACGAAATGGGCAAGGAAAACCATGTTTTTTCACCGGCGTATTCGAACGGCGAATTTTACGAGATCACAGCTTTGTGTGACCATATCGTTTTTAATTCATTTGATCAGTGGATGAGATTTAAAAGCCGGGCGCTGGATGCCGGACGAGAGTGCGGTATCCGCATCAATCCGGAATGCTCTACGCAGGAGCACGCCATATATGACCCTTGTGCGGCCGGTTCCCGGCTGGGGGTGACAATTCAGAACTTTAAACCCGACCAGTTGGAGGGCATTACAGGACTTCATTTTCACACCCTTTGCGAACAAAATTCCGACGCGCTGGAGATGACTCTTGACGCGGTGGAAGCGCAGTTCGGAACATTCCTGCACCGGATGAAGTGGCTGAATTTTGGGGGCGGGCATCATATTACCCGCCCCGACTACGATGTGGAGAAACTGATTTCCTGTATCCAACGGATTCAAAATAAATACGGGGTTGAAGTTTATCTGGAACCCGGGGAAGCAGTCGTTCTCAATACCGGATTTTTGGTTGCCTCCGTACTGGACATTGTGGACAACGGTATTCAAATCGCAATTTTGGATACTTCCGCCGCCTGTCATATGCCTGACGTGCTGGAAATGCCTTATCGCCCCAATATCGTTGGTGCGGACATGCCCGGAGAAAAGAAATACACCTATCGTCTGGGCGGGCCTACCTGCCTCGCAGGCGATATCATCGGAGATTACTCTTTTGACCGTCCGTTAACGCGGGGAGACCGGCTGGTATTTTGCGATATGGCACATTACTCCATGGTGAAGAATAATACGTTCAATGGGATGAATCTGCCTTCGATTGCAGTGATTGATCAGCAGAAACACATACGGATGATTCGAAACTTCGGGTATGAAGATTTCAAAAACAGGCTTTCCTAGAAAAGCAGCACTTATTGAGGGGTTGAATCCTGTATGGAACAGGGTTCAACCCTTTCTTTATGTTTATTACGGGTTCAAACCATCAGCAATCGCACACGCGTGGAGCTGAATATTGCTTGACAGTTTTAGACAAATGAGATAGGATTTGTTTATAAATAACTATATTTAATGACCATTTTATCAATGCTTTGTATTTTTCGAAGGAACGGTGTGAGAATGACTATGAGAAAAGCAATGACAAAGCGTTTGATTATTACTTATTTTCTTATGATGCTGCTATTAATTCTGCTAGCGGCAATCGCGTTTGTAGCGTATAATATTGTTCTTCTGAAAACAAATGCGAAAAGTGATTTAGAGCAGTTTGGCAGCAAAACGGTCAACCAGATTGATACCCAAATCAGTTCCATGGATACCATATCAATTGATATTGCAACAGATCATGCATTCATACAGAAACTGAATAATCTGGAATCATCCGGAGCCGCGAAGCAGACGAGAGCGAATCAGATTAAGCAAATTCTAATTGATAATTATATCAATAAAAGCAATATTTACCGTATAACAGCCTTTACCGCAATGGGGGATGTGTTTTCAACGGGAGTATGTGATCTTACCGAAAAACAGGTGAGAAATCTTGTTGCCGCTTCCGGCTGGCTTACCGATGTCGATCTGACAAATGAAAGGAAGTCGCTGCAGGTTCCTCACAAAGACGCTTGGGATACTTCGAGCTCAGAGATGGTTATTTCTTTGGTTCGGGTGATTAAAGATCCTGCAAAAGCAAAAATTATTGGATATATTGAGATACAGCAAAAAGTGGATGTTCTCGAAAAGATTTGTGAAAATCAGTGGAATGGCGCCCAATTGAAAATGGCGATTATCGACGGGAACAATCAAACTTTTTACTCTAATTTTGATGTTCATAATTCAGACCTCAGTACCGTCTTTAAAAATATAAAAGAATATTCCTCGAATATTATCGATGAAAAAAATGAGATTTTAAGTATATCTGGGTCGAATTATACAGATTGGAGAATCGCTTTGATACTGGAAAAAGCGGTACTGTTCAAATCATTGACCTATATTGTCTGGGTCATCGCCGTCGTTGTAATCTGCATGGTGCTTTTTTCCACGATATTTATTGAAATTGTTACAAGGAGAATCACGAACCCGATTAACAGCCTTGTAAAGAAAATCAACAAAACCAATCTTGATAATCTTGAAATACAGCCTACGGAAAGCTATGAAAGCTATGAGGCTGATGTATTGAGCAATGCGTTTTTCCAAATGAAATCACGTCTGAGCGCGGCCATTGCAAATGAAAGAATACTGCTTGACCTTCAGACGAAAACAACTTTCGATATGCTACAATCAAAAATCGGACCTCATTTTTTGTATAATTCCCTTGGAAGCATCGCCAACTTGTGCCAAAACAAGGAAACGGAAGCCGCAGCCGATGCCTGCTATAACTTATCGGATATCCTGCGGTATTCAGCAAATTACAAGCAGTGCATTGTAAGTGTGGCAGACGAAGTTGAAAATCTGAAAGCGTATTTTTTACTGATGAAGTGCCGATACAAACAGAGAATTAATTATACGATACATATGGATGAAAAAATGGAGAGAATTACCATACCAAAACTGACGCTCCAGCCGATTGTCGAAAATGCAATCAAATATAGTCTCATTAAAACGGAAAAAGTTTATATTGAAGTATCTATTTTGGTAAAAGATGAGGTTTTACGCATTCAGATTTCTGATAACGGCGAAGGAATCAGCGCAGAAAAATTGAATCAGATCAATATGAGCTATCTGGACTGCATTAAAGATTCTAAAAGTATCGACAGTATCGGAGAAATCCAATTTGGAGGAATGGGGCTGGTCGGAACCCTGCTGAGACTGCATTTCTATTTTGGAAATCAATTTACATATCTCATAGACAGCAGTGAAAACGGCGGGACGACTGTGTCTTTCTTTTTAAAAAAACAAATTAAGGAATGATAAATGATGTATCGGGTCATGTTTGTTGATGATGAACCTTCGGTGATTGAATCGCTGAGACGGATGATTTCAAAAAGATCGGATATCTATACGGTTGCGGGAGAATCTTACGACGCCCCAAAGGCCCTTCAGTTGATAGAAGAATTAAAGCCGGACATTGTATTCACAGACATCAAAATGCCGGGAAGAAGCGGATTGGAGCTTGTTAAAGTAATCGCACAGAATTATTCGGAAACGGTAGTCATTGTAATCAGCGGTTATGATGATTTCTCATATGTACATGACGCTTTTAAGTATGGAGTGGAGGACTACCTTTTAAAGCCGCTGGCGCCGAAGAAATTTCTTGCAATGTTAGACGGGTTGAAAATAAAACTGGATAACCACAGGGCAGTTCTGCGTGGCAGTCTGCCCTGTCCGGATGACGAAGCAGTAAAAATCGTCCATAATATGGTAGAAAGCCCTTCAAAAAAGGTCGTTCAAGAGGTGGAAGAATATGTAAAGGGGCATATTGCAGACGATCCTTCCATCGTAACAATCTGCCGCGAATTTTCAATTTCTCAGCCTTATTTAAGCAGAATATTTAAAAAATATAGGAACTGTACCTTTAATGATTTTTTGATTTTATCAAAAATTGAAAAAGCAAAAAAACTGCTTAGGGAGCGTCAGGATCTGCTGATCGGTTCGATTGCAACGCTTTCAGGATTTACAGATCAATTCTATTTCAGCAAGGTCTTTAAGCAGGAGATTGGTATTACGCCATCCGAATACCGAAGACACATAGAAACCTAATTTTAAAGAATAAGAAAAGCGAGATAGCTTGTTCTTTAAGGCAGAATCAGCATAGTATAGGGAACTGCAGCTATTAATGGAATGGGACAACATTTCAGGTATGGCTGCAGTTTTGTATATTCCATAAACTTGTTTGAATATTATATTTACATTATGAACCTAAATTGATAAAATAATAATTGAAATTTAGTCAATATAGTGAATGTGACGGATAATTAAGCCTGAAAAGTCTTAAATTCCTAATCTATGTTTCGGATCGTATCTGAAACAAATTTTGGAGGTCCAATATGGAGCCAATTTTAGCACTCAATCATATCACCAAAATATTTCCCGGCGTGATCGCCCTGAACGGGATTAATTTCGATCTGTATCCCGGAGAGATTCATGCGATATGCGGTGAAAACGGAGCGGGAAAATCAACGCTGATGAAAGTTGTCAGCGGAGTTTATAAGCCGAACGAAGGCGAAATCTTTATTGACGGCGAAAAACAGGAATTTCTAAATCCAAACGACGCTTTGGCAAAGGGAATTGCAATTATTTATCAGGAGACGAGTCTGTTTGAGGAAATGACAGTTCTCGAAAACCTGTTTCTTGCACATGAAAGGCGCAAAAAGGCGCTCGGATTTTTACCGATTATTGATTACAAGTCGATGCGCGGTGAAGTAACCCGGATTTTTAAACTGCTTAACACCAGTATTGATGCAGATACTAAAATCAAGGATTTGGGTATGGCAAAAAAACAGATGGTCGAGATTGCAAAAGCGCTTACCTTTAATGCGAAAATTTTGATTCTCGACGAACCGACCGCATCTCTGACTCAACGCGAAGTAGAGGCACTGTTTACGATTATCCGTAAATTAAAATCACAGGGTGTGGGTATTGTTTACATAAGCCATAGGCTTGAAGAAATTTTTGAGCTGTGCGACAGGGTCACGGTCATCCGGGACGGAAAATATATCTCAACTAAGAATGTCTCTGAAACAAATAAGGACGCATTGGTTTCAGACATGGTTGGCAGAAGCGTCGACAATTACTACCCTAAAACAGAAACCCGAATCGGCGGCGAACTGCTTCGGGTAGAGAACCTTTGCGTTGACGGGCTGCTTGACAATGTCAGCTTTCACATTAACAAGGGAGAGATTGTAGGCTTTGCCGGTCTTGCCGGTTCCGGCAGGACGGAACTTGCACAAACATTGTGCGGATTTATAAAAAAATCGTCCGGTCATATCTATCTTGACAACAAGGAAATTCATGTCAGGTCTTATGAAGATTCTAAAAATCTGGGGCTCGCCTATGTTTCTGAGGACAGGGCAAAGTATGGACTTGTTGTGCCTATGAGCGTCAAAGAGAACATTACGATGCCACAGTTGAAAAATTTTTCTAAATGTTCTTTTCTGGACACAAAAAAAGAGAACGCTTTCGCCTGCCAATATATTGATGAGGTAGGGATTAAGGCACCGGGTCCGGATTTCCTCGTAGAAAACCTTTCCGGAGGCAATCAGCAGAAAATCTCCGTATCAAAAGCAATCGCCCTTAACCCCAAGATCATGATACTCGATGAGCCGACGCGCGGCGTTGATGTGAATGCCAAGGCAGAGATATACAAAATAATCAGCGAACTTACAGCGAAAAACCTTACCATCTTCATGATTTCCAGCGAACTGTCGGAACTGCTCGGCATGTGCGACAGAATCTATGTCATGAAGGACGGACATATTGCAGGGAGTTTTGATCGGGAAGAAGCGACGCAGGAAAAAGTATTAAAAGTTGCACTTGAAATTAAGGAATGAAAGGGGTGATGGCACAATGGGTCAATCCGGCTTGAATACGGAGAAGCAAACGAGGAATTTTTCAAAGATTCTAACAACGGAATTTTACCTTGGTACTTTTCTGCTTTTTATATTGGTTTTGCTGTCCTTGACCACCAAAGGCTTTTTCTCGATGGATAACGTGATGAGCATCCTCAATCGATTCAGCTATGTGCTCATCGGGGCAATCGGGATGAACCTGATTATCATAACATCCAATATCGATGTCTCAGCGGGCGCATTGATCTCTGTGGTTTGCATTGTGATTGCTGCAATCGGAAAGCTTCAGGCCAATATTTTTGTGCTTCTGCCGGTTGCCATCGTTACCGGGATGTTACTTAGTCTGGTAAACGGGCTGTTTATTACAAAACTGAGGATTCCCGCTATCGTTGCGACGCTTGCTACGACACAAATTTTTGCGGGGGCTCTGCCGCTGACAGTGGAAGGCTCAATTTATGATCTGCCATCTTCGTTCACATGGCTCGGATTTAACGCCAAGCTGTTTGGTTTTATCCCGGCCAGTGTGCTTATGATGCTTGTGATTGCTGTTACGGCGATTTTGTTTATGAAGTATTCTAAATTTTCAAAAACGGTTTACGCGGTCGGAAATAATATGGCGGGAGCCCGGCTTTCGGGAATTAATGTGG
>WSSedL1CaDRAFT_10001825_pt1 | contig 11724 bp, 9 predicted proteins | sample WetSurSL1Cattail_FD_9464 | JGI IMG/M metagenome (IMG submission 9464)
ACGCTCGACAGGGTTGGCGTAACCCATCAGCACCACCGGCGTGTGCTGGTTCTGGGTGCGAAAAGCACGCACCATGTCGAGCACCTGGGCCAGGCCAATGCCAAAAGCCAGGGCTTTGTCCCCCGCTTTCTGGATCACCGGGCCGTCGGCGCTGGGGTCAGAGAAAGGTACGCCCAGTTCAATCACGTCAGCGCCCCCGGCGACCATCGCGTGCATCAGCTCTGGCGTGACATCGGCATAGGGGAAACCGGCGGTGACAAACGGGATCAGCGCCTTACGGCCTTGCGCTTTGAGTTGGCTGAAGGTGGCGGCGATGCGGCTCATTGGGAAACTCCTGAATCCGTAGCTGTCTGCCCTTGATGGATAAGGGCTATAGGAACATTTGATGTACTTCCTTTGACCGATTGCCCCTGGCAGCTGGGGCGGCAGAAGAAGTCTGCGCCCGACAGGTCGGCCACGGTGCCGATGTCCTTGTCACCCCGGCCAGAGAGGTTCACCAGAATGGACTGGCCCGGGCGCATGGTTTTGGCGAGTTTCATCGCGTAGGCCACGGCGTGGCTGGATTCGAGCGCCGGGATGATGCCCTCGGTGCGGCACAGGTAGTGGAAGGCTTCCAGCGCCTCGGTGTCGGTGATGCCGACGTATTCGGCGCGGCCGATGTCGTTCAGAAACGCATGTTCGGGGCCAACGCCGGGGTAGTCCAGCCCGGCGCTGATGCTGTGGGTCTCAGTCACCTGGCCGTTGTCGTCCTGTAACACATAGGTGCGGTTGCCGTGCAACACGCCGGGGCTGCCGCGCTGGATGCTGGCCGAGTGTTTGCCGCTGTCCATACCGGCGCCAGCCGCTTCCACACCGATCAGGCGGGTTTTCTCATGTTCGATGTACGGGTAGAAGATGCCCATGGCGTTTGAGCCGCCGCCGACACAGGCCACAACCACATCGGGCTGGGCGCTGCTGCAACCGGCGGCCTGCAACATCTCGGGCATCTGCACCAGGCATTCCTGGCCAATCACACTCTGAAAATCGCGCACCATCATCGGGTAGGGGTGCGGCCCGGCCACGGTGCCGATGATGTAGAAGGTGTTGTCCACATTGGCAACCCAGTCGCGCATGGCCTCATTCAAGGCGTCTTTGAGCGTTTTGCTGCCCGACTCGACCGGCACCACGGTGGCGCCAAGCAATTTCATGCGGTAGACGTTGGGGCTTTGGCGTTTGACATCTTCACTGCCCATGTAAACCACACATTCCAGCCCGTAACGTGCGCAGATGGTGGCGGTGGCCACGCCGTGTTGACCAGCGCCGGTTTCGGCAATCACGCGTGGTTTGCCCATGCGTTTGGCCAGCATCGCCTGGCCGATGGTGTTGTTGATCTTGTGGGCGCCGGTGTGGTTGAGGTCTTCGCGCTTGAGGAAGATCTGTGCGCCGCCGACCTCGCGGCTCATGCGCGCGGCGTGGTAGACGGGTGAGGGGCGGCCGACAAAGTGCGCCAGCTCGGACTCGAATTCGGCAATGAAGGCCGGGTCGAACTGGTACTTGGCGTAAGCGTCTTTGAGCTCGTTGACCGCGTGGGTCAGCGTCTCGGAGATGAAGCTGCCGCCATAGATGCCAAAGTGGCCCCGGGCGTCGGGTTGTTGGTAATCAAACATGATAGTGATATAGAGTTGATAGCTATCAGCCCTTTATCTATAAGGGCTAGAGGCTTATTTTGTATATAAGAGTTGGTCCGCCTGGCGAACCGCCGCGACGAACTCGCGCATTCTGGTCGGGTCTTTGATGCCTTTTTGCCCCGGCACCTCAATGCCCGAGCTGACATCCACCGCCAGCGTTTTACAACGCGGGCGCAGTGCTCCGATGCCATCGATCACGTTGGCAGCGGTCAGCCCACCACTCAAGACGAGGTGAGCGTCGACGTTTGGAGGAAGCAGTGACCAAGTGAATGTTTGCCCGCCACCGCCAAACGCATCAATGTGCGCATCCAGCAAAATGGCTTGAGCCTGTGAATAATCTTGGGCGAATTTTAGAAGATCAAAGCCCCGCGCGGCGTCACCCAGCGGAATACGCGCTGCGCGCAGGTAGGGGCGCTGCTCGGGTCCACATGCTGACCTGCAGTCCTGCGGCGACTCATCACCATGAAATTGGGCGATAGCCCCTGCGACCATTGAACAAGCTGCTCTTACTTTGAGAGTATCTTCGTTGACAAACAGCAGCACCGGTGTGACAAATGGCGGCAGGCGACGGGCCAATTCGGCGGCACGTTCAGGTGACACATAACGCGGGCTTTTGGCGTAGAGCACAAAACCAACCGCGTCGGCACCCGCAGCCACCGCCGCGTCTACGTCCTGCTCCCGTGTGAAGCCACACATCTTGATGCGGGTGCGGCTGGCAGGTGTGACAAGCTGGGCGGAAGGTGTCATGGTGCGCAGTGTGTTGGGCAAGGTGGGTGTCGGCGTGTGAGGTGTCGTCAAAACGCACCGGGCAGGCCGTCCAACAGGGTGGGATGTTCAGGCAGACCCCAGCGTGCATCGTAACGTGGGCCGACAAAATACAGGCCATAGGGTGAAAACGTGGGTGCGGCGGCGTCGCGGTCACGCGCGGCCAGCACTTCCAAAATCCAGTCGGGCTCTTTGCGACCATCCCCGATCAAAATCAGGCAACCCATCAGGTTGCGGATCATGTGGTGCAAAAAGGCATTGGCCTCAAACTCAAAACGCCAGTAAGCACCTCGGCGACCGATGTCGATAGACATCAGGGTCTTGACGGGTGACAGGGCCTGGCAGGCACTGGCGCGAAACGAACTGAAGTCGTGTTCACCCAGTAGATGCGATGCAGCCCGTTGCATGCGCTCCAGATTCAGAGGGCGGTAGACCCAGCCGACGCGACTGGTGTCGATGCTGGGGCGCACCGGCGAGTCCAGCACCACATAGGCGTAACGCCGAGAGGTGGCGCTAGCGCGGCAATGAAATTCTGGTGGCACTTCTTTGGCCCATTGCACCGCAATATCGTGCGGCAGCAAGGCGTTGGGGCCGCGTACCCAGTTGGCTGCGGGGCGCTGTGCGGGGGTGTCAAAGTGAATTACCTGCATCAGGCCGTGCACACCGGCATCGGTGCGGCCAGCACACAGGATAGACACCCGCTGCTGGCCGGTGAATTCGCCAAGCGCCTTTTCCAATTTGTCCTGCACCGTCTGGCCAGAGGACTGGCTTTGCCAGCCTTGGTAAGCCAGCCCGTTGTAGCTGATGCCCAGCGCCAGCCGCATCAGGCCACCTCTTGGTGTGAACCGGTCGGCAAACCCCCCGGGTTCACAGCTTGGCGAGCGCGTTTTGGGCTTTGGACCTCAAATCACCACCGGCTTCGGCAATGACTTCTTCGATCAGGGCGCGGGCGCCGTCGTCGTCACCAATCGCGCGGAACTCGTCGGCCAGGGCTAGCTTGGTCTCCAGCGGGTCCATCGCCTCGTCGATAAACTCACCTGGCACGGTGACTTTGTCCTCTCCCAGATCCAGCGACAGTGAGCCCAGGTCAAAAGACATCAACTCGTTGTTGGCCTGGGCTGCTTCGACCGCTGGCTCGGCTGATGCCGCAGCCTCCCCATGTGTGGGGGGCAAGTCCAGATCCAGCTCCAACTCAGGCTCTGGAGATGACAGCGAGAAGTCCAGATTGTCCACCAGCACGTCACGCACGGTGGTGGGGCCGGTGGGCTCCTCCACCGGAGCTTCCTGGGGTTCATCGTCCTGTGCTGGAGGTTCTTCCGGCAGCGTCGGCAAGGGTGTTTCTTCAAATGCGCTTAAGCCGGAAAAAGCGGTGGGGATGGCATCGCTGTGAGGTGGTGGCTCAAGTGGTACCGGTATCTGAGGTGCTGGCTCGTCAACGGGGTCGTCCAGAGAGAAGTCCAGGTCCAGGTCCAGATCACCTAGTCCGGAGGGGATCGGCTCGCGAATCGGTTCAGTCTTCGCCTCGGTTTCCATCAGTGGGCTACCCAATGTGACGGTTGCGGGGGCGGACGGTTGGAAATCGGGCAACTGCGAGGGCAGGGGTTGACCACCCGGCAGATACAACGCGTTGTCCGGGTCGATAGCGAGGCCCTTCTCACAAATCTGCTCCCACTCGGGGCCGGTGCCGTCGGTCAGGTTGAAGGCGAGGGCGGCAATCGCCTCGAAGGCCTTGACATCGCGGCGTTTGGCGTAGATTTCAAGCAGTTTTTGGTGAATGGCCACACGCTGCGGCTGGGTGCGCAGGGCATCCTTCAAGATTTCTTCGGCTTGCAGGTCGCGGCCATAGGCCAGGTACACATCGGCCTCGGCTACCGGGTCCACATCATCCACGGCATCGAGTTGGCTCGGGGAGTAGACCATGGAAGAGCCAGTGGTCAGGCTGTCGCCGGTGTCCACATTCTGGCCACCACTGCCGCCTGCGAAGGCCAAGTCGCTGTTGGCAAAGGTGCTGTCGAGTTGTTCTGCTTGTTTGCGCTGGCGTCGCTTATACAGGCCCAGTCCGACCAGCAAAGCCACCACTGCCGCAGCCCCAGCTGGGAGTATTGGGTTGTCCATCAGGTCGTCGATGAAACTGGATTCGGCCACCGGCTCAGGCAATACCGGTGCGGGCGCCGGTTTTTTGGGCGGGGTGGCTGCTGGCGCAGAGGCTTTGACTTCGGCTTGGGGTGTTGGTACGGCTACTGCCACTGCCGCCGGGGTGCTGGCCACCTGCTCAGGTGTGGCTGGTACAGGGGCAGCCGGTGCTGGTGCGCTGGAAGCCTTGGCTAGTTGGTCCAGCTCCTTGATATTTTTGGCCAGTTCAGCGGTGCGTTCCGCAGCCGCAGTGGCATTGCGTTCCTTAGCCAGGGCTTCTTCACCGGATTTTGCCTGCACGCTGCCTTTGGACAAGGTCAGCTTGTCAGGGGTGGTGGCGGCTGGTTTTTTGTCGTCGACGGTGGCCTGTATCTTGCCACTGACGTCACGGCCAGTGGGGGCCACCTTGGCCGCAGGCACGTTGCTGGCCAATTTTCGGCGGAAATCGTTGAAATCCTGGCTTTGCGCGGAAATGATTTGTGTCGCCTCGGAGCGGTCGGTGGCGTTGGCCTGATCCTGGCTCGGGATGCTCACAATGGCGCCCGCCTTGATGCGGTTGACGTTGTCCTGGATGAAGGCGTCCGGGTTGGCTCGCAGCAGGGCCACCAACATCTGGTCCAGCGACACATTGGCGCTCTTGTGGGCGGCTGCGATAGCGCTGGCCGTGTCGCCTGGTTTGACCGTGACGGAGGCCTCCTCAGTAGCAACTTTCTGCGTTGATGGTGCTGCGCGTACTGGCTCAGCTGCTGCAGGTTTTGTAGCGACGACAGCAGGTTTGGCTGGGGTTGGCTCGCGCGGGGGCGCTGTTGGCCGGGAGGCCGTTGGCGCGGCGACTGCCGCAGCCGCTGCAGCTCGGGTTGCAGGCGACATGCGCTCCGGCGCGGGTTCTGGCAGTTGCGCGCCGACCGGTGCACCCGCTGTCTTGTTGCGCAGTGTCGGCGGGTCAAACAGCAAGGTGTAGTCACGCACAATGCGTCCGGAATTCCAGCTGGTTTCCAGGATCATGTCGACAAACGGCTCACCCACGGTCCGGTCGCTGCTCAGGCGCAGGTAGGCACTGCCATCCGGGCGGCGTTGCAACGAGGCGCGTAGGCTGCTCAGTGCCGGGTTGTATTCCAGACCGGCTGCTACAAATGCTGCTGCGGGCGCCACTTTGGCGACCACACTGGCGGCCTCATCGGCATTGATGTCCAGAACCTCAATTTCGGCTTTGAGCGGTTCGCCCAAGGCAGACTGAACGGTGAGACGCCCCAACGACAAGGCCGATGCCTGGGTGCTCCATAAACCCATCAGCACAGCGATTGCCAAAGTGGTAAGTTGATAGGGGTGAGACTTCGCAATCAATTTGTGCTCTCCGGGTTACAGCCAGCCGAAGGTGGTCTGTTCTGGGCAACTTGCCCAAGGGCTCGAAACAATAAAAAGCACCATAACATCAATATGTTAGCCTGACAAGTTAAGTCAGCTTCTTAGCATGAAGCCTGTGAATTAAGACCACCGGGAGCGCAATTCTATGTTGTAGCGTGACAACGGCCTGACACGCACGTTTTTGGCGCGTGTCAGGCCGTCAAAACCAGGCCAAAGAGATCAAGCTTGCAACAAAATTCGCAGCATACGGCGCAACGGCTCGGCAGCTCCCCACAACAATTGGTCCCCCACGGTGAAGGCGCCAACATACTCCGGTCCCATCGCCAGCTTGCGGATGCGGCCCACGGGGATCGTCATGGTGCCGGTGACAGCCACTGGCGTTAAGTCTTTGATGGTGGCTTCACGGGTGTTGGGCACCACCTTAACCCAGGGGTTGTCGGCGGCGATCAAAGCTTCGATGTCGGCACTCGGCACATCTTGCTTCAGCTTGAAGGTCAGGGCTTGGCTGTGGCAGCGCATGGCGCCCACACGTACGCAAAAACCATCCACCGGAATCGCGGCAGAGTTGAAACCTTCACCTTGGCCCAAAATCTTATTGGTCTCTGCCATGCCTTTCCATTCTTCCTTGCTCATGCCGTTGCCCAGATCCTTGTCGATCCAGGGGATCAGCGAGCCGCCCAACGGCACACCAAAATTGGCCGTCTCGGCGGCGCTCAGGCTGCGTTGTTTGGCAATAACTTGGCGGTCAATTTCCAGGATGGCACTCTTGGGGTCGTCGAGCAGCGCTTTGACCTCGGCGTTGAGGGTGCCGTACTGGGTCAACAACTCGCGCATGTGTTGGGCACCGCCACCGCTGGCAGCCTGGTAGGTCTGGGTGCTCATCCACTCCACCAGATCAGCTTTGTATAGCGCGCCGACACCCATCAGCATACAACTCACGGTGCAGTTGCCGCCGATCCAGTTCTTGCCACCTTGGGTCAGTGCGCTTTGGATCACCGGCATGTTGACCGGGTCCAGGACGATCACCGCGTCTTTTTCCATACGCAGGGTGGAGGCCGCGTCAATCCAGTGACCGGCCCAGCCTGCGGCACGTAATTTGGGAAATACCTCGGTGGTGTAGTCCCCACCTTGGGCGCTGATGATGACGTCGCAGCGTTTCAACGCGTCGATGTTGAAGGCGTCTTGCAGCGTGGTTTCGTTTTTGGCCAGGGCCGGTGCTTGGCCACCCGCATTGGAGGTGGAAAAAAACACGGGTTCAATCAGGTCGAAGTCACCTTCAGCCTGCATGCGGTCGATCAGGACCGAGCCCACCATGCCACGCCAGCCCACCAGGCCGACCAGATTACCGATTTTCATGAGATTGCCCTTTCAGATTGTCGAAATACTCGGATTTCATCTGCCCGGCTCGTCTGGCCGGAGGGGGCGCGACGAACCAGGCTGAGTCAGCCAGTAATGGTTGTCGTTTTGGTCACTGCGGACCCTGCCAGTGCAGCACAGACACGCGCGCCAGCATCAGTGACTGAGTGCGGAGACATGGCGTGAACGTGTTGCATGGCAGATATTGTAAATGCAAGGTTTACAGCGCTTTGACCACCGCGTTGCCCATCTCGGTGGTGGAGACACGGGTGGTGCCTTCACTGTAGATATCTGTGGTGCGCAAACCCTGGGCCAGTACGGCTTTCACCGCGTTTTCGATGCGTTGAGCGGCTTCCTCCTGGTTCAGGCTGAAGCGCAGCATCATCGCGGCACTCAGGATGGTGGCCAGCGGGTTGGCGATGCCTTGACCTGCGATGTCCGGTGCGCTGCCGTGGCTGGGCTCGTACAGGCCCTGGTTGCTGGCGTTCAGGCTGGCCGAGGGCAACATTCCAATCGAGCCGGTAAGCATGGAGGCTTCGTCCGACAGGATGTCGCCAAACATGTTGCCGGTGACGATCACGTCAAACTTCTTGGGCGCCTTGACCAGTTGCATGGCGGCGTTGTCGACGTACATGTGGTCCAGCGCCACATCTGGGTACTGTTGACCGACTTCGGTGACCACCTCTTTCCAGAACTGGAAGGTTTCCAGCACATTGGCTTTGTCGATGCTGGTGACACGTTTGCTGCGTTTGCGTGCCGCCTGGAAAGCCACGTGGGCGATGCGCTCGATCTCCGGGCGGCTGTAACGCATGGTGTCGAAGGCTTCTTCAGCGCCAGGGAAGTTGCCGTCGGGGGCAATGCGCCGACCACGTGGCTGGCCAAAATAGATGTCGCCAGTGAGTTCGCGGATGATCAGGATGTCTAGTCCGGCCACCAACTCGGGTTTGAGGCTGGAGGCGCCCACCAGTTCCGGGTAACAAATGGCCGGGCGGAAGTTGGCGAACAGGCCCAGGTTTTTGCGCAGACCCAAAATGGCTTGTTCTGGGCGCAGGTGGCGCTCCAGGTTGTCATATTTCCAGTCGCCCACGGCGCCAAACAGGATAGCATCAGCGTCCTTGGCCAGTTTCAGAGTGGAGTCGGGCAGGGGATGGCCGAGCGCCGCGTAGGCGGCACCACCCACCGGGGCGGTTTCAAGCTCAAAACTCAGGTCGAGCGCGTGCAACACCTTGACGGCTTCCACCACAATTTCTGGACCAATGCCATCACCTGGCAAGACTGCAATTTTCATGATGTACCTGACTTTCTAGAGGGGGAAGGAAGCCCATGGCTGGGATCGTCACGGGATGTCAAAAAGTGGGGTCAAAGCTGCGCTGTGCTGTCGTTGGACTGCGTTGGCCTCAGCCGCTTGCAGTGCGCCACAGTTTTGCTTGCAACTTGGAAATATAAAAACAATAGCTACCTAGCCAATCATGGTAAGGGCTAGCCAGGGTTTTTGTGCCAAGCGCGTGGCTTCGAAGGCTTTGATCTTGTCGGCATGGCGCAGTGTCAGGCCAATGTCGTCCAGCCCGTTGAGCAGACAGTATTTGCGAAACGCCTGGACTTCAAACGGCAATTCCTCACCATTGGGCTTGACGACCATCTGGCGTTCCAGGTCCACCGTCAGTGTGTAACCGGGGAAGGCTGCCACCTCGTCAAACAGCTGGCCGACCTGGGTCTCACTCAGTACGATGGGCAGCAAACCATTCTTGAAACTGTTATTGAAAAAGATGTCGGCATAACTGGGCGCAATGATGGCGCGAAAGCCAAACTGGTCGAGCGCCCAAGGCGCATGTTCGCGCGATGAGCCACAGCCAAAGTTTTTGCGGGCCAGCAAGATCGAGGCGCCTTGGAAGCGCGACTGGTTAAGCACAAAGTCGGGATTAGGACGGCGGCTGGCCGGGTCTTGTCCCGGGAAACCGGCATCCAGGTAGCGCCATTCGTCAAACAAGTTCTGGCCGAAGCCGGTCTTGCGGATGGATTTGAGGAATTGCTTGGGGATGATCGCGTCGGTGTCCACGTTTTCGCGGTCCATCGGTGCAACCAGTCCTTGGTGAATGGTGAAGTTTTTCATTTTTTGGCAGCGCTTTCAATTTTCTCGCCTGCTTTTTGCAGGTCCTGACCCATGCCTTTAACGGTGTTGCGGGCAGACAGTAACGGCAGGGCAGCAGCACGCATAACGTAGAGGGTGGTTTTCACTGTGGGTTCCTTTTGGAAAAACTCAGGAGAACTTGCGGATGTCAACAAAGTGGCCGTGGATGGCGGCCGCCGCTGCCATGGCCGGGCTGACCAGGTGGGTGCGTCCACCGGCGCCTTGGCGGCCTTCGAAGTTGCGGTTGCTGGTGGAGGCGCAGCGCTCACCCGGTTCCAGGCGGTCGGCGTTCATGGCCAAGCACATGGAGCAGCCGGGTTCACGCCACTCAAAACCAGCTGCCTTGAAGATCTCATGCAGGCCTTCGCGCTCGGCTTGCTCTTTGACCAGGCCGGAGCCGGGCACCACCATGGCCAGTTTGATGTTCTTGGCCACCTTCTGGCCCAGCTTTTTCACCACCTGGGCGGCTTCGCGCATGTCTTCAATGCGGCTGTTGGTGCAGGAGCCGATGAATACCTTGTCGACAAACAAGTCGTTTAATGGTTTGCCGGGCTCCAATCCCATGTACGTGAGTGCTCGCTCAATGGCGCCACGCTTGTTGGCGTCTTTTTCCTGATCGGGGTCCGGCACGCGAGCGTCTACGCCCAAGACCATTTCGGGCGAAGTGCCCCAGGTCACTTGCGGCACGATCTGGGTGGCATCGAGTTCAACCACGGTGTCGAATTTGGCATCTGCATCCGAGTGCAGGGTCTTCCAGAAGGCCACGGCTTGGTCCCATTCCAGGGCGGCAGCCTCGGGTGATGCGGCATTGGCGCCAGGGGCCAGTGGGCGACCTTTGACGTAGTCGATGGTTTTTTCGTCTACTGCCACCAAGCCGGCACGGGCGCCCGCTTCAATGGCCATGTTGCACACGGTCATGCGGCCCTCCATGCTGAGCGCACGAATGGCGGAGCCGCCGAATTCGATGGTGTAGCCGGTGCCACCTGCGGTGCCGATTTTGCCGATGATGGCCAGCACAATGTCTTTGCCGGTGATGCCGGGGGCGACCTTGCCCTCGACCTTGATCAGCATGTTTTTGGCCTTCTTGGCCAGCAGCGTTTGTGTGGCCATGACGTGCTCGACCTCGCTGGTGCCGATGCCATGTGCCAATGCGCCCATCGCGCCCATGGTGGAGGTGTGGGAGTCTCCGCACACCAGTGTCATGCCGGGCAGAGCCGCGCCATTTTCCGGTGCGATGACGTGGCAAATGCCTTGGCGCTTGGAGAGAAACGGAAAGTACGCCGCAGCACCAAATTCCTGGATGTTTTTGTCCAGCGTGACCACCTGCTCTTTGCTGGTGGGGTCGGCAATACCGTCGTAGCCGTGCTCCCAGCCAGTGGTTGGCGTGTTGTGGTCAGCAGTCGCCACAATGGAGCTCACCCGCCAGACTTTGCGACCCGCCTCACGCAGGCCTTCAAAAGCCTGTGGACTGGTGACTTCGTGGACGATGTGGCGATCAATGTAGAGGATGGCGGTGCCATCGTCTTCGGTATGGACGACATGGTCGTCCCAAAGTTTGTCGTAGAGCGTGCGTGCAACAGTGGCCATGGATGGGTCTTCCTTAAGAGATCGATTTTAGGTGGTCAACCAGCAAACGCGCGGTGCGCGGCAGGCTCGAGAAGTCTCGGGCCACCAGCTCAATGCGGCGGTGGGCCCAGCTGTCTGTCAGGGGAACGGCGGCCAGATTGTCCGCGCCGTACATCAGCGTGAAAGCACGCAGGGGCATAACGCCTACGCCCAGCCCGTTATGGATCATCCGGCACATGGCATCCAGGCCGGCGACCTGAATCCGCAGTTTGATGCTGAGCCCCAGCGCGGCAGCGGCTTGGCGCATGGCCACATAAATGGAGCTGTTGGAGTGCAGGCCAACATGGTCCAGCGCCAGGGTGTCCGCAAACGCCACCAAGGCCTGGCGCGCAATAGCGTGTGTGCGTGGCACGATGAGCACCAACTGGTCCTGCCGGTAAGGCTGGGTTTGCAATTCACCCACGCCGTCGGCGGTGTTGCACACCCCGAAGTCGGCCGCGCCTTCTTGCACCGCGCGGATGACTTCGGCACTGAGATGTTCTTCCAGGTCGATCTTGATGCCTTTGTGCGCACGAATGAAAGCGCCCAAGTCTTCGGGCAGAAACTGCACGGTGGCTGAAATGCTCGCATGCACGCGCACTTGGCCGCGCGCACCATCCGCATATTCGGAGAGCTCGGTCTGCATGCGGTCCAGACTGAAAAACACGCTGCGCGCATGGTGCAACAGGCTCTGACCAGCGGGGG